>Ga0256410_1000962_pt1 | contig 24033 bp, 29 predicted proteins | sample PhyWR1_FD_185983 | JGI IMG/M metagenome (GOLD analysis project Ga0256410, IMG submission 185983) | Leaf surface microbial communities from wheat plants in UC Gill Tract Community Farm, Albany, California, United States - DLSL W.R1 | ecosystem: Host-associated > Plants > Phyllosphere >... | reverse complement strand
ACTGGATGCTATCGCGCTGGCGAACGCCGCCGAGTTTGTGACCGAGGCAATCCGGTACCGTTATGGGTTGCCGGACGGGCGGCACCTTACTTTACCGGAGCTGTGCTGGTGGGCCGTGACGAAAGGGCTGGCTCATTTGCTGCCGCCGGAAATTATTTGCGAAGCGCTGGGGGTTAAATACAAACCCCCGGGTGGTCAGGGTAAAGAAGCGGATGTGAACCCGTGGGAGAGGCAACCACGTGAAGAGCTGGCGAACAACATCAAACCGGTGCTGGCGCTGGCCATCGACCCTGAGACGCCAGAGTCTTATGCCCTGATCCCGAAGCGCCGCCGGTATGAGAACTCGAAATACACTCAATGGGTAAAGCGCCAGCCATGTTGTGGCTGTGGCAACGGGTCGCATGATCCGCACCACATCACCGGCAATGGCTTTGGCGGTATGGCAACAAAAGCGCATGACCTGTTCGTGATCCCGCTGTGCAGACGGTGTCACGACTCACTTCATGCGAATACACCGGCTTGGGAAGAAGAACATGGTGATCAGATGTATTTGGTCATGAAGACATTAGACCGCGCGCTGGCGACGGGCGTTATCGCTACCGGCAAACAAAAATAAGTGTGGAGACAGCATGAACCTTGAAACGATTTTGAAGCATTTTTCCCCGAAAGGGTTATCGATCAGCGACAGTTCCCGCGCGACGGCCAGTGATGCACTGAACATCACCGATATAATGGCGGCGTTAGGGATGACGCAGAGCGGCGCTGAATTCGGGTTGCGCCTGTTCCTGGCGAAAAATGGTGTCAGCAAACAGGACAAAACGATAGCTGTCGGCATGCTGACCCAGTACGCCAAAAAGCACGCGCCGAAGCATATCGGCAAAGTTGCTGGCCGCCGTCTGGCTGAATGCCTGCGGATTATGTCGAAGATGGCTTTTGAAGATTACGCCCGATCAGCTGCTGCAACTTCTACCTGTCCGTGCTGTTCTGGTACCGGATTCCGTGAAGAGAAAGAACAGGTAGTGAATGAGCTGGCGCTGAAGCGTGAAAATACCTATCCGTGGGAACGGCTGGATAACCCGGAAAGCATTCCATATGCGAAGGAAAGCACCATGATCAGCCGTGGCAGTTATGTTGAAGTTCACCGCCGCACTTGCCCCACATGTAAAGGTAAGAAAGTCAAATCAAACCGCTGTCGCTGCAATGGGACTGGCAGGGTCATGACTCGGGGGAGTGTAATAGTAATGGGAATACCAATTCCCGTAGAAAAAGAGTGCCCACGTTGCCATGGCGTTGGATTTTCCCGCCTGCCGGCATCAGTGGCCCACCGCGCTGTAAAAGCATTACTGCCAGACCTGCCGGAGAGAACATGGAACAACAGCTGGAAACCGTTCTATGAGAAGCTGATCACCAAATGCTTTATTGAAGAGTCGGCTGCGGAATCGGAATTTAAAAAGGTGACCCAGTGATTTAGACGTTGCAAAAGTTGCCGAATCTGGCTAGATTTATCCCAATGATGGAAAATTTGTACCTGATATCAAGCCTCGGCAAACGCTGGGGCTTTTATATTCAGCACATCAGGAAAGAGCATCGTCGTGAGATGTCAGACGCGTCCAATCTGTGACACTGGTGCCGGTGGGCGATGTCCTTTCCTTTGTGGTGACATAGCTATCAGGGCCGCATGGGGTTGACGCGTCATAAGCCTCTCACTCGGCGAACAGCTCGGAGCGGCCACAGCTTCCCTTCTGGAGCTTGAAGACCTGCAATGATTACGAATCGGTGGGCCATCCTTGGGATGAGGATGTTGTTTAGGTTGTGTTTTATCACGTTGGGATATTATTTCTTTGCGGTGAATCCCCCTATGCGGTGGGGCTAACCAGCTAAAGAAGTAAGATAGCCGTGACAGTTAGCGGACCATGGTTAGCTGGCCAATGGTTCACCGGGAGGCACCCGGCACCGCAACTTGAAATACAGTGCTTTTCAGTCTGCGAAGATGGGATTACCCGGAGTGATTGGAAAGCACATTCGCATGAGCGTTGGGATTTCATCAACATCACGTTGTGACCGCACTATTTCAGCGCTCAGCCGAATGTTAATAGAACCCGTTATCAAGGCTTTTTAGTTTTCGGTCTTTGTGCTATTTTCCGCGCCGTTGCAGTGGGGCAATGTGAATACAAGTTCATCGAATGTGTAAAAAGAACGGTCGTACCGGATATATCCTTAAACGACGCCGGAGCGTTACCGGCATGATCCCCACTGCAACAACTAGCTGACGAAACCCGCCGATATGCGGTTTTTTGCGTTTAAGAGGCTGCCAATTTGGCGGCCTTTTTTATGTCGTTAATTTGATTATGAGGGTTGTAGCCGTGAAAAGGGACTTGTCGAAGTCCTGCCGGTTTAATTGCAGCGCTGAGTGGTTTGAAATAGAATCAGCTCGCTTAAAATGATCGTCATCATTAGAACTTCATGGTTCTGTCACATGACATGCAGGGAATGAAGTCTGAAGTTTGTTATTAGTTACAAGATGTTATTGAGTAAATCAAAGCTGTAGAATTTGTGTTAAATTCTCCTTTCTAATGATAAGGGAGAATCATATGGCTTCACTTTTTAATACAACAAATAAATCTGCACGCAATTACATCACTGCGTTATGGGCTGGTTTTTTAGGTGGCAACATAGCGAGTTTTGTAAAATGGGGTACAGAGAGTGTGCTTCCTCCGAGAACTGCGGATAGAGCAATCCCACCCGCTGAAATGCTTAGCGATTTTGGTTTAAAAGTTAATGAAATGGTCTACACATACTCAGGGCATATTGTTAACTGGGGTGTATCAGGTGTACATCATCTCTTCTCGATCGTCTTTGCGATGTTTTATTGCCTAGTTGCCGAGGTCTTTCCTCAGATAAAGCTTTGGCAAGGGGTCGCTTTCGCAATACTAGTCACAATCTGCTTCCATGGCATTGTGTTACCACTGGGTGGGTGGGCCCCCCCGTTATGGGACTTACCACATGATGAAATAATCTCTGAAACTTTTGGTCACATAGTTTGGATGTGGACAATTGAGGTTTTCAGGAGAGATATCCGCAGTCGTATGACAAAAAAAATGGATCCAGAATTCGAATAACTGTTACCTATCCCAGCAGAAAATAAAAAAGGGTCGCCTACTGGCGGCCTTTTTTATTTCCCGAATTTAGCGTCCGATAAAAGAGTCAGCTCATTCTCATGAGTGCGTGTGGTCGAGACTCTATTCCCTAAGACTATGTACCCAACCGGCAGACCGGAGGGGGAGACTATGAAAATGGACCAAAGCTCAGGAAACATCGTCACGCAGTTTTTTGCGTGGTTCGCTGCGATAGCGGCCGCCTGCGGTTTCACCACTCAAGACATGATTTACATGCTGTTTGGCCTCATCGGTGTGATCATTTCTTTTGCGTCGTATGTCAGTGGTCGCCTGGACGCCCGCAAGGCACGAAAGGAAAATGAAAAGCGCACCAAAATCGTCAGCGACTATCTTGACGAAGCGCGCGCCAAACCAGCTCACGAAAAGCCAGCAGCCGCAAAGGTGATCAGCGAAGCACTTTCAAAAGCGGAAGGCTGATATGGCAAATATTAAAACCAAACTCAGCGCGGCAATGCTGGCGCTGATAGCTGCTGGCGCTTCAGCACCGGTAATGATGGCTCAGTTTGAAAGTGAAAAAGAAGGCACCAGCATTATTGCTTACGCAGATCGCGGCGGAGTCTGGACAATCTGTGGCGGCGTCACACGCGTTTACGGCAGGCCTGTTGTAAAAGGGCTGAAATTAACCCGAACACAGTGTGACACCATCGATAAAGCAGAACAGGCCAAAGCGCTGGCGTGGGTCGATAAAAACATTCACATCCCGCTGACCGAGCCCCAGAAAGTCGGTATTGCGTCGTTTTGCCCGTGGAACATCGGCCCGGGTAAATGCTTTCCTTCCACGTTCTATCGAAAGATTAATTCCGGTGACCGCCGCGGTGCGTGTGCTGAGATAAAACGTTGGGTCCATGACGGCGGAAAGGATTGCAACATTCGGGCTAATAACTGTTACGGCCAGGTGGTGCGACGCGATCAGGAAAGCGAACTGACATGCTGGGGGCTGGATGAATAACAATTTACCGATAGTGCTGGCCTTCGTAGCTGGCACTGCTCTTGCCTGGTGGGTTGAAGGTTTGCGCTGGGACGCCGACGTTTCCAAACTGAATGAAGCCCACAATGCAGAACTGAAGAAACAAAGCGATCAGGCCGTGATTGACCTGACCAACCAGCAGAAGCGCACTGAAGCGGCACAAACCGCACTGGCGGCGCTGGATGCGAAGCACACGAAGGAAATGGCGGATGAATATGCCAAGAATGAGAAATTGCGCGCTGATGTTGCTACTGGTACTCGCCGGGTGCGAATCGCCGCAGCAAACCTTGCCACCTGTCAGAACGTCGGGAACAGCACTTCCGGCACCGGCAGCCTGGGCGATGCAGCACAAGTCGAACTCTCTGGCGCTGGTGGACGAGCTGTTCTCGATCTCCGAGCCAGCGCCATTAAAGACGATCAAGTGATCCGATATCTTCAAGACTACATCCGTAAAATTTCTAAATGAAGGATGATCTTTAAGACTTTTTGCAACTTCAATTTTCCCACCTCCTACTAAACTTAAAGCGTTATGTTTGGTTAGGGAGGAACCATATGGCAGAGAAAGATGCATATTCCATCTTATTGGAAGCCTCACATGGGAAGTTGAATTCGAGTGATCTATATAAAGGAAAGCCAGTCAATTCAGTGATTGAAGTTGCTCTAGATGCGATAAACGAGCTTGAATTGGAGATTCAAAGGCTAAATTACATTATCCGACAAAAAAACAAGCTACGTTAACCGCCTTTAGGCGGTTTTTTTATAACTGCAATTAGGTGTAGCTAAATGACGAACAAAATCTATTTGAGCTTTAACCGTCTTTATACTTTGAAAGATGGCGATTATCACGGTGCAACACTGACTTATCGGATTAAGCACGGCGATGACCTACTGGCGGAAGGTGAAATTAATGGGAAATCACTTTCACCTTTTATCAGGCCGATCGAAATCGAAGAAACAGAAATCACCCGGCCCCTGACAGTTGAGTACGTCTGTACTGGCAATGTGGAAAATGTATCAGCTTTCTCAACGATGTCGGACCCAGGATTTCGAATTGACCAAAGCGGCAAGGTATTCATCAATAATGCTCATATTTCCCAATCCATTATTAGTAATGCGCTGACTACCACGGGCGATGCCTGCGAGAGCAACGAAGAAAAGCGCATTAAAAAGTTGGTGATTGATAACGTTACCGAACAAATCACCAAAATGCTGCAACCAGGTGGACTTCTTTCTCGTAGATAAGCGGGGTAATTATGCAGGTCACTATTGATGGTGTCCCGTATGCGCCTGTGCGCAATTCGGGATCGCGTATTGGTATTGCCGTCAGTACACACAACCGGCCTGCTGTTCTGGCGAAGACGATAGAGCAACACCTGAAACACCTACCCGCTGGCGCTAAGTTCATCGTGATTGATGACGGCTCAGCGCCAGCAGCCACCGCCGCCGGTATTGAAGTAATCAGGCATGAGAAATCACTCGGGATCGTGGCTTCGAAGAACCGGAGCCTCGAGGCGCTGATTGATGCTGGCTGTGAGCATCTTTTCCTATGGGACGATGACGCTTATCCGATCAGCGATAATTGGCACGTCCCATACGTCGAATCGCCTGAACCCCACCTGGCTTACCAATTTCTTGATCTGGCTGGCGCTAAAAAACTGTACGACATGGCCGTGTTGTATCGCGATGACCGACATGTTGCCTACACCGGCCAGCGCGGTGTGATGCTGTATTACCACCGCAGCGCAATTGAGAAGATAGGTGGCTTTGACCCGATTTATGGCCGCGGCATGTACGAGCATCCCGATCTGGCGCTGCGCATCCATAACGCTGGCCTGTCAACGTGGGCTTTCGCTGATGTGACTGGTTCGGAAAAGCTGATTCATTCGCTGGATGAGCATGCAGCTGTCGAACGTTCTGTTCCACGGCCTGACCGTGAGGCGCTGGTAAAGCGCAATGTCGGAATTTACAACGGCAGGCGGGACAGTGGCTATACCGGCTTTGCCCCTTATCGTCGCGAACGTGACGTGGTCATCACCACATTACTAACCAGCCAGCCAGATCCTCAGCGTGCTGTTGTAATGAAGGCTGATGAATCAGCTCTTTCTTTCTGGTCGTCTTCGATTCGCGGCGCTGACGCTGTGGTGCTGGCCGACCAGCTCAGTGTTGCACCTGCTGGCGCTTCTCTGGTTATGGTGCCCGCGGTTCAGATGAGCCCATACTTTGCCCGCTGGGTTCACATCTATCAGCACCTCAGAGCGCATCCTGAATACCGGTTTGTGTGGTGTACGGATGGGACTGACGTTGAGATGTTGCGTGAGCCTTGGGCTGAGATGGTACCCGGGAAGATATACGTTGGCTCTGAGCATAAGACTTACGCTGACGGCTGGATGAAGGCGAACCATCACGGGCGCGCATATGGCGATTTCATTGATCAGTATCGCGATGAGCCACTTCTTAACGCCGGTCTCCTCGGCGGCTCACGTGATGACGTGATGGAGTTTGCACACCGGATCATCAGGTTGTATTACAGCATCGAAAGCCAGCGATTCTGGAAGATGGAGACAGCGCCAGCGACCGCGGTTGATATGGGTGCGTTTGGCATGGCTGCAAAGTCATTCGGTGACCGTGTTGTTACAGGGCCAAAGGTTCACACGGTCTTTAAATCTGATGATGGTATGGGTAAGGAGTTCGCATGGTATCGCCACAAGTGAAGTTTGCCGTTGTCTGTCATCACTCCCGCATGGAAATGGCATTAAAGCTGGCTGAGTCTCTCCCGGTTGATACTGAGCTCTTTATCGATAATTGCGATAGTGGAGCAAATGCAATCCACTATCGCGCCCTCGAATGGGCAACTGAGCAATCTTGCAGGGTGGTAGTGCTTGAAGATGATGCGCTTCTGGTACCTGGCTTCACTGAGTCCGTTCGTGAATGGGTGACCCGGTTCCCCGATAACCTTATCAGTTTCTATCTGGGCACTGGCCGCCCGCCACAGTATCAGCAGCAGATAGCAGCCAGCCTGATTGATGCTGATAAGCGGCGTGGCGACTACATCACGATGGACCGCTTGATTCATGGCGTGTGCTATAGCCCGCCAGTCAACGCACTAGATCGCATCATGCAGAACTGGAACCGCACCAAGGCCGCTGACTATGCAGTCGGAGATGCGCTGGGCGGCAAGGTCATCTATCCGTGTTACTCGCTGGTGGATCATGCCGACGGCGTCACGGTCGAGCGACACCCAGATAATCAGCCAAGGATAGAACGGCGGCGCGCCTGGCGTCTTGCAGGACCTACTGAATGGCAAAGCTAATGACACTCAAGCCCCGGCTGCAGGTTATGACGGCGCAGCGATTGAAGCCAATGGTTATCGCTGACAGCCGCATTACAGGATGGAAGTTACAGGCGCGTCGCAAGCGAATGTGGGCAGCCAGTCCGTGCTGTGCGGTCTGCGGACGCCTGACTGAATACCCGAATGGGTTTGAACTTGATCACATCGTATCGCTTTATCAGGGTGGCCCTGATACCGATGATAACTGTCAGATCCTCTGCAATGGCGATGACGGTTGCCATCGGAAGAAGACGCGGGACGACATGAAAGGAAGGTGAGCCCGTCCGAGAGGGGTGGGGGGGGTAAGGGAAAGCTCCAACCCCTCTCGCCCGCGAAACCGCGCTCCCTCTCACGCGCAGAAAATTTCCCCCTTTGGAGGGTGTAAACATGTTAACAGCGCAGAAGCGAAAATTCGCCATTGCGCTGGTTTCCGGTATGTCACAAAAAGACGCGGCAATTAAAGCTGGATATTCAGAAAAATCCGCTCGTTCCAAGGGGTCGCAGCTCGCTAATGACCCGGAAGTCATCGCATTTATTAAACGAAAAAAGAAAGAAAAAGTTGAAGTCGATGATGTACCGACGTTCGGAAAAAATGTTAACACCCCAGCAGTAACAGCTACCTCTCCACGACCTGAAGAAAATGCCGGAGGTATAGGCGTTTATGAGGACCCGCTGGATTTTCTAAAAGCCGTGATGAATAGCGCCGCTGAGGATATCGACATTCGAAAAGATGCAGCAAAGGCTATGTTGCCTTATGTTCACAGCAAAAAAGGCGAAGGCGGAAAGAAAGATGCGAAGCAGGCAGCAGCAAAAGCGGTTGCCAGCAAATTTGCGGGTATGGCCCCGCCACAGCTTGTGGTCAACAACGGGAAACAGTAAATGCCTGAATGGTCTACTGCATGCACTGACTGGGCTTCGAAGCTTGTTAACCGTGAGTCAATCATCCCGCCACCGATATTCCCTGACTCTGGTCAGTATGCTCTGTCGATATTCAAAGAGCTGAAAGTGACCGATGTGCCCGGCAAACCGACGTTTGGAGAGTGCTCGGAACAGTGGGTGTTTGACTTCGTGCTGGCAATATTTGGTGGGTATGATCAGGCAACCGGAAATCAGATGATCCGAGAGTACGGACTACTGATCAGCAAAAAGAACACAAAATCCACTATCGCGGCGGGCATTATGCTCACCGCTCTGATTATCTGTTGGCGCGCCGATGAAGAACATCTGATTTTAGCGCCAACAAAAGAAGTGGCAGATAACTGCTTTAAGCCAGCGGCCAGCATGGTGAGGGAAGATGAGGAGTTATCAACCATCTTCCATATTCAGGATCACATCAGAACCATAACCCATCGTATAAACCGTAACAGTCTTAAGGTTGTGGCCGCTGACAGCGACACCGTGTCCGGGAAAAAGGCGGGGCGTATTCTGGTTGAAGAACTCTGGCTTTTTGGGAAGAACGCAAAAGCTGATGCGATGTTCATTGAGGCATTAGGTGGTCAGGTATCACGTAATGAAGGTTGGGTAATTTACCTCACCACACAAAGTGATGAGCCGCCTGCCGGTGTTTTTAAAAAGAAACTCGATTACTGGCGAAATGTCCGTGATGGCATCATCAAGGACGGCAAAACGCTCGGGATTTTGTATGAGTTTCCGCCAGAAATGGTTGAAACTGAGGGTTTTAGAAATCCAGACAACTTTTATATTACCAATCCCAACATGGGGCGTTCGGTAAGCAAAGAGTGGCTGGATGATGAATATCTGAAACGCTCCCAGGAAGATGAAGGCAGCCTGAGGAAGTTTCTGGCGAAGCACCTGAATGTCGAAATAGGCATGAATCTTCGTAATGACCGATGGGCCGGCGCTGAATATTGGGAAACTCAGGCCGATCCGGCCGTCACCTTCAAACAGATACTGAGCCGTTGCGAAGTGATAACCGTAGGAATTGACGGCGGTGGCCTTGATGACCTTCTGGGTCTTTCGATAGTTGGAAGAGATAAAAATACGCGGGAATGGCTGACCTGGTCACACGCCTGGGCGCATGAAAAAGCCCTCGAGCGTCGGAAAAGCGAAGAGAGCAAACTGAGGGATTTTGAAAGGCAGGGCGATCTGACGATAGTCAAAACAATGGGCGATGATGCCGATGAAGTCGCGATGTATGTTTCTCAGATTTATGAGGCCGGTCTGCTCGACAAAGTTGGCATGGACCCCGCCAGCGTGGGCGTGTTGCTCGATACCCTGATTGAATCAGGTATACCACAGGATTCTGTCGTTGGCGTGAGTCAGGGCTGGCGACTGGGAGGGGCATGCAAGGCAGCAGAAAGGAAGCTGGCAGAAGGTGTGCTCAAGCACGCTCTGCAACCGCTGATGAACTGGTGTGTGGGTAACGCAAAAGTAGTGATCAGCGGCAATGCCCCTCTGGTGACAAAAGGAGCCAGCGGCATTGGTAAAATCGACCCATTAATGGCGCTCTTTAACGCCATTTATCTGATGGCGCTGAATCCAGCCCCGACAAAAAAAGATTACGGCGTTTTCTTTATATAGAGACAGCGTCTTCCATGACCCGCCACGGCGGGTTTTTTCGTTTCTGGAGATCAGGAAATGAAGCAACAGCATGCCGTCAGTCTTCTGAAGGTGAAATCGGTCAATGAGGAGACGCGGGAGATCACTGGCATTGCCACCACGCCGACACCTGACCGGTATGGAGACATCGTAATGCCGGAAGGGGCAGAGTTTCAGCTTCCGATCCCGCTTTTATGGCAACACGACCATCAGGCCCCGATTGGAGAAGTGACAAGTGCCAAAGTCACCCCTGAGGGGATTGAGATAAAGGCACAACTGGTTAAGGCAGATGCCCCGAGCCAGCTGGCCGCCAGACTTGAAGAGGCCTGGCAGAGTATTCGCCTCGGGCTGGTTAAGGGCCTGTCTATAGGCTTTCGTCCGATCGAATACGCCTACATCGACGAAGGCGGCATCCGCTTTACGAAGTGGGAGTGGTACGAACTCTCAGTCGTGACGGTTCCGGCTAACGCCGAGGGGACGATTCAGGCAGTCAAATCTATCGATGAGAAACTGCGCGCCGCGTCAGGCACAGGGCAGAACGATTCGAAAAACAACAAACGCGCTGGCGCTACAGCAAAAAAAATCACTTCGATTAAAGGAACAACAATGAACATTTCTGAGCAAATCAAATCGTTTGAAACTAAGCGCGCAACGCTGGAAGCGACCCGTGAATCTGTGATGGCAAAATCTTTTGAAGAAGGCCGCACGCTTGATCTGGAAGAAGAAGAGAAATACGACGAAGTTTCTGCGGAAATCAAAAGCGTCGATTCTCACCTTGCACGCCTGCGCGATATGGAAGCCACCAAAGCCGATACCGCAAAACCGCTTCAAAAAGCCGCCAATGGCCATGTTGTTACTACGGAAGGTAACCGTGCACCGGGCATTATCCGCGTGGAACAAAAGCTGGAAAAAGGTATCGCGTTTGCCCGCTTCGCGAAATCTCTTGCCGCCGCGAATGGTAGCCGCTCCGAAGCGCTGGAAATTGCCAAAAAGCAATATCCTCACGATGCAAAACTTCACCATGTCCTGAAAGCCGCTGTTGGTGCAGGTACCACAACTGATCCGACATGGGCCGGTAGCCTGGTTGAATATCAGGAATACGCGAATGACTTCGTAGAATTCCTTCGACCTCAGACCATTATTGGTCGTTTCGGGCAGGGAAGTATCCCTGCGCTGCGTCAAGTTCCGTTCAATATTCGAATTCCGGCGCAAACGTCCGGCGGTTCGGCCAACTGGGTTGGACAGGGGAAAGCGAAACCTTTAACCAAATTCGATTTTGAGTCGATCACGTTTGGTTTCTCAAAAGTAGCCGCTATCGCTGTGCTGACTGATGAGCTGATCCGCTTCTCTAACCCTGCCGCTGATGCGCTGGTAAGAAATGCACTGGCTGAAGCGGTCATTGCCAGACTGGACACAGACTTCATCAACCCGGCAAAAGCCGAAGTTGCGAATGTGTCACCGGCCTCCATCACAAACGGTATTGCAGGCATTCCATCTACTGGCGATCCGGACGCCGATGCAGAAGCGGCATTTGGTCAGTTTGTTGCTGCCAATCTCCAGCCGACGGGCGGGGTGTGGATCATGTCCAGCACCAACGCGCTGGCGCTTTCGATGAAGAAGAATGCACTGGGTCAGAAAATGTACCCTGAAATGACTCTTCTTGGTGGCACTTTCCAGGGGTTACCGGCAATCGTGTCTCAATATGCCGGCACCAATCTGACTCTGCTGAATGCGCCTGATATTTATTTGGCGGATGACGGCGGTGTTGCGGTTGATATGTCCCGCGAAGCATCTCTCGAAATGGAAAGTGATCCTACGGGTGACAGCGTCACCCCGACGGGTACCGAGATGGTCTCAATGTTCCAGACAAACAGCGTCGCCATCCGCGCAGAACGCTGGATCAACTGGAAGCGTCGCCGTACTGCTGCGGTTGCAGTGATTACCGGGGTTAATTACGGGGCGAACGCGGGCAGCTAAGCGCTTAAACGTCAGGAGATGCGGGGGGAAACCCCCGCATGCTTTGCATGAAACAAGTTCGCTATCTGAAAGATACACACGATGCCCATGCCGGTGAAAGGCGGTTTATTCGTGACGATTATGCCGAAGTACTTCGTTTAACGGGGCATGTTGAAATTATTGACACTGTCGAGAAAAAAACGAAAACGCGAAAAAAAGAATAAAACTCAGGAGAGGCAGCGATGTTAAGTTTTTTCCGCAAAAAGCCTAAAGAAGAAAAGGCGATGCAGGCTGCAACCGGGGGATCATGGAGAAGGATATTTGAATCCTTCACGGGTGCCTGGCAACGAAACATAGAGGTTGATAGCGCAACCGTTCTGGCTTATCACGCGGTGTTCTCCTGTATTTCCTTGATATCCGCCGACATCGCAAAAATGCCCCTGCAGCTGAAAAAGAAGTTGGGTAGCGGGATATGGGCCGATCATGCTGACCCCAAGATTTCACCGTTACTGAGGAAGCCAAATAGCTTTCAGACACGCATGCAGTTTGTAGAGTGCTGGATGAACTCAAAGCTTTCTGATGGAAATACGTATGTACTGAAGCTGCGTGATGGCGGTGGAGAGGTCAGGCAGTTGCGCGTTCTCGACCCAAACAAAGTCACACCCTACGTGACCGACGATGGAGAGATTTTCTATCAGGTACGGCCTGATAACGTTCACGGGATTGAGAAGCAGGTGATGGTCCCCGCGCGTGAAATTATCCATGACCGCTTCAACTGCTTTTTCCATCCACTCTGTGGGCTTTCGCCTATTTATGCGTGTGGTTTAACAGCCATGCAGGGGGATGCCATCCTCACTAACTCAGCCAACCATTTCAAAAATGGTGGAAAGCCTGGTGGCGTTATCAAGGTACCAGGTGCAGTTGATGGTGAGAAGGCGCGGGAAATTAAACAGAACTGGGACGAGGGCTATTCCGGTGCAAATGCGGGTAAAACTGGCCTGCTTGCAGATGGTGCCGACTTTGTCACTATAGCCATGACTGCAGTTGATGCACAGATGGTCGAGCAGCTCAAACTGACCGCTGAAATCATCTGCGCAACGTTCCACGTACCGATTTACAAGGTAAATACGGCCTCCACGCCATCATATAACAACATCGAGGCGCTTGAGCAGGGTTATTACTCTCAGTGCCTTCAGACCCATATTGAAGCTATTGAGCTGTTACTGGATGAGTCTCTGGAGCTCGACGATAAGTCTGGCGTGGAATTTGACCTCAGCATGCTCATCCGCATGGACACAGAGGGGCGCTACAAAACTTACAGCGAGGGAATTGGCGCAGGCTTCCTGACGCCTAACCAGGCGCGTAAAAGCGAAAACATGCCGCCAGTTGAAGGAGGGGATACGCCGTACCTGCAGCAGCAAAACTACGCGCTATCCGCCCTGGCTAAAAGGGACGCCAGCGATGACCCGTTCGGAAGCAAGTCTAAATCTGAACCGGCCACTAATCCGCTACCACCCATTGACGATGAAAGCAGCAAGGCTCTATCCGAGCAGGAGCATTTCATGGTCAAAGCAATGCTGAAAGGACTGCTTACTCATGAATGAACGTGACATGTCACTGCTAAAGGCTGTCGGAGAGGCGGTCAAAGAACAACTGGCTGTGGTGCAGCAAAAGTATGAAAGTGCGCTGTCTGCGCAATCTCAGGAAATTGAAAACCTGACAGAAAAGGTAAAAATGCTTTCAGCGGCATCACCTGATGAAGCTGCCATTGCCAGGGCTGTTTTAGCGCAGATTGCTGTCCCCGTCGCGCCTGAATTGCCAGACATCCAGCAGCTGGTGAAAGATGCGGTTTCAACTATTCAGCTGCCAGAAGCTCCGAAAGCCCCTGAGTTGCCTGATATTGAGGGCATGATAAATAAGGCCGTCGATCGAATTCAAATTCCGCAACCGGCTTTACCCGATGTTGAGCAGTTAGTTAAAGATGCAGTCTCTGCTATTCAGCTGCCTGAGGCCCCGAAAGCACCTGAGCTTCCTGACATTGAAGGCATGATCGAGAAGGCTGTTAACGGAATTCAAATCCCGCCCCCGAAACTGCCTGACATTCAACAGATGGTAAAAGAAGCTGTGTCTGCTCTTCCTTCCCCAAAAGACGGTGATCCGGGAGAAGACGGCAAAGATGCGTTGCAGTTAGAAATAATGCCCTGCATCGATGAAGAAAAATCATACCCACGCGGCAGTTATGCAATACATCACGGTGGATTATGGCGCTCATACCAAAAAACAACCGGGTTAAATGGCTGGGAATGTCTGGTTGATGGCATTTCCTCCGTTGATATCAGCCAGGCCAATGAGCGTGAATTTACCATCACTGCTCAGCTGGCCAGCGGCACTAAGACCGAGAAATCCTTCAGCATACCGGTAATGATTTACCGCGAAATATTCAAAGACGGTGAAAAGTATTTACCCGGCGACAGCGTCACATGGGCAGGGTCGGTCTGGTATTGCCACGCAGAGACAACCGATAAGCCAGGTGAGCCGTCCTCAAAAGGATGGAAACTTGCGGTTAAGCGCGGGCGGGATGCGAGGGCAAAATCATGATCGGGCTGGTTACGCTTGACGAGGTGAAGTCCTATCTCCGTATTGATACTGATGCTGCTGATAATGAACTGCAGGAGGCGATTTATCAGGCCAGTGCTGTGATTTTGGATTACGTGAAGGGCTCACGCTCATTGATCATTGATGATTCCGGAGAAGTCATAGAGGGGGAGGCTTTACAAAGAGTCAAACGCTCAACTCTCATTTTGGTGGGCATTTTCGACCGAGTAAAAAATGGAGAAGAGGAACAGCGTTACTCTCAGGGCAACCTTCCTTTTAGCGTGACTGCTTTCATTTATACCCTCCATACTCCAACGGTTGTTTAAGGATGATTTTATGACAACGGGTCTCGAAGCCGGCAGGCTCACTGAACAGATAACGCTTCAAGTCATAAATATATCGACGGGTCCCCTTGGCGAGCCTTTGCCAGACATTCCTGTCGATGTTGCAAAAGTCTGGGCGGCAGTTGAAATGAAATCCAACAGAAAGATCAGGACGTTGGACCAGCAACAGGTTGTCGAAACCTGGCATTTCACCATCAGGTCCGGGCGCGCCGTGAGTATCGACTGGAAGGTGAAGTGGAAGGACGCAAGCTACACCGTTGTGTCGGTTGACCACAGCCTGAAAGACCGGCTGATCCTCAAGGCTGAGAGAGATACACGCCATGATTGAAAATGCCATCCTCAAGGCACTCGGCGGACTTTCCGGCCTGCCAGTCTATCCTCTGCTACTCCCTGATCCGGTCCAGCAAGGGATCACTTTCCAGCGCATATCCGATCCTGAGGTAGGTGGTGGGTTGGTGCGTACGGGCCTAATCGCAGGACGGTTTCAGATATCGATTTATAAGGTTAATGATTATACCGCTGTCGTGGAACTGGACCGTGCCATATGGGAAGCATGGCGCGATATAAGGCATGGAAAAATCGCGGATTATCCAGTCCAGTACGTTGAGCGCGGTGGCATTGTTCAGGACTGCACCACATTGCCGAGCAACAGCGTGCAATACCGGCTTGTAAGGGACTACATCATTTATTTTTATGAGGATTCATCATGATCAGAATGGAGGTAAAGGGACTGCAAGAACTTGAAAGGCAACTTGCAGCTATGGGTGAAAAAATAGCTGTGAAAGTGATGGCTAATGCGGGTAAGGAGGCGATGCAAATTGTCAGCGCCGATATGCAGCAGCATGCCGGTTATGATGAGAAAAGCCCCGGTCCGCATATGCGTGACAACATCAAAACCACCTCCCATAATCGAATGAAAGATGGCCGGTATCTTACCGTTGTCACCATCAGGGTTGGTCCATCCAAAGCACATACACAGAAAGCGCTGGCGCAGGAATTTGGCACTGTCAAACAGGTCGCCAGCCCTTTTATGCGGCCTGCGCTGGACTTTAATCGTACCAAAATACTGAGCATTCTTGCGGTACGTCTCCGTGAGGGTATCGAAAACAATCGTTAAATGAGGCAATGAAATGGCAGATAAAAGCTCTCCGGAATACGCAATGCTCCCCGCTGGAACAGTTGTTCTGTGGGGGGGGATCGGTGATGCCGTTGCGGCTATGCAGCCGCTGATTAACTGTAAAGCGCTTGGGGCAACAGGTGCCACGGGTTCCTTTGTTGACTGCACGACCCTGATTGATAAACAGAAACAGTTTATTTCTGATCTGCCGGAAGGCCCTGAAAAATCACTCGGATTTGTCGATGACCCGTCTAACACCAGCTTTACAGCTTTCATCAATGCTGCAGAACAGCGTCAAACCGTGCAGTTTTACATCCAGCTGCCGAACGGGCGTACCGCGACAATGGTAATGGCACTGTCTGGCTGGCAGTTGAATGAAATCACAGCCCCGGCCAGTGATGTTATTCAAATCACTGTCAACGGTAAACAGAACAACATCGACTGGGGCTATACGGCGCCGGGCAGTTAATCACCATCCTAATAACCTTTGAGGCCGCCATATTGGCGGCTTTTTTAATGGAGAATTTTAATGAAAGACCTTAAATCCCGCTTGTTGTCCCCCGAAACTGTCGCTCATCCGATCGTCTTATTGGGTACGGAGCTATTTATTCGCCGACTCACGGCCTACGAACTGGCCGATTTTGAAGACAAAGCCGCTCAACTTCGCGCTGATGGTAACACCCGGGACATGGCGCTCGCCGGTGCCTCACTTGTCCTGAATTCCCTGGTCGATGAAAATGGATTGCCAGCTCAAGACCTTCCGGCACCGGATGAGTTGATGAAGTCCCATTCCTATGCGTCGCTCATTGAGGCGTTGACCAAAGTTCAGCGTCACAGTTACGGCACGCTCGAGGAAGCGAAAAAAAACTAAGGGACTCCCCCTGGCTGAGGCTGGTCTTTTCACTGGCTGAGCGCTTCGGGGAGTCTGACCCACGGAAAATTGCCAACTTACCGGCTGAAATTCTTTTGCACTGGGAGGCCTGGTTCTCTCTTTCCGGTAATGCCGAACCGCCTGACCCGGCGGCGCCGGTTGTTGCCACCAATACCCCTGCTGACCGGCAGTGTGCCGATGTTATGAGGATCCTTGGACAATGAGTGATGTCGCAAGCCTGTCAGTTGCCCTGCATCTCAATTCGGCAACCTTCAAATCTCAGATTACAGATGCGTATCAGAAGGCAGGGCAAGCCAGCAAGAAATTCAACGAACAAGCGACGTCTCAGGCAAACGAATTGTCTGACGCCATTGCAAAGACCGTCACGGCGGCAAAAAATATTAGCGGCCAAAGTGCAGGTGCCGACCAGTTTGCCGGAGCGACCCGTGGCGCCGGCCAGCTTAACTTTGTGCTTCATGAGGTGGCTGCTGGCAGCAATGTAGCCAGCAGCACGATCATTAATGCACTGATCCCGGCCGTTCATTCACTGAAAGGCCAGCTTGATGGTTCAACCAGCGGCTGGCAGGCGCAGCAAGAAGCCGCAAAAAACGCCGCTGCTGAGTTGGCAACAGTCGCACAGGCACAGATAGCGGCGGCTCAGGCAGAAAAACAGGCAGCCATTAACCAGGCCGCTATTGCTGAAAAAACGATTGTGGCCGCGCAGGCGCAGCGCGATCAGGCCATCGCGCTTGATGAGTATTACGCCAAACAAACCGAAGTTAACAAGCTTTACGGTCTCAGCGTCAGTTATCAGGATGAACACCTGAAAAACGAACGAGCGATCATCGAAGCAAACCGTCTCGAAGCCAGCGGACTGGATAAGTTGAAAGCGGCAAAAGCGTCTGCGATTGCTGCGGATCTGGCTGAAACGGAAGGCAAGGCGGCTTTGGTTGGCGCAACGGAGGCGGCGGCGGCGGCAAATACCCAACTTTCCATTACGCAGCGTATTGCCGCCACCAGCAGCCGCGCAATGAGTGGTGCGATGAGCCTGCTTGGTGGGCCGGTCGGGATTGGTCTGAGCGTGCTGGCCGCGGGCGGCACACTGCTTTACACCGAATTCAAAAAAGCAGAAGAGCAAACCAAGAAACTCAATGCTGCCGTGCTCGACCTGAGCACGTCATCCCTTGTATCAGCTTCGGACCTTAAAAAACTGAACGGTGAACTGGGGAACACTGATGTAGCGGTCGATGCCATTACAGCATCGGTTAAAGGGGGTTTTAGCGGACAGATGTTAACGAACGTCGCGACTCTGGCAAATGCCTATGCTCAGGCCGGTGGCAGTGCTCAGGACTTGGTTAATTCTCTGACGTCGCTTCGTGGTGAGCCTGTAGCCGCGATGGAAAAACTGACGGCATCAGGAATTGCTCTGAGCAGTTCAGTCATCAGCCAGGTCATGGCGTTAAGCCAACGCGGTGAAGCTGCGCAGGCCAGTCAAATTCTGATCGAGGCGGCAATTCAGGCAGAAAAAGAGCGTCTTGCAGAACTGGGGATTGAAGTCGATAAGACAGCTGAATCGGTGAAGAACCTCGGGATAATGTGGGGAACTATCGGGGAGCAATCCTCAATAGCGCTCGGCGGGGCAATTGATAAGGCGAAAGTTGCCCAACAGCAGTTTGATGATGTTTCGCGGCGCTTCATTGCTTCCAGCAAAGCCGGTTATGCGGAAGCGCAGAACGAAAGGCTGAAAAATTCGGCAGGCCTGAAAAATTATCTGGCTGAGGGTACCAGCGCTGCTGATAAACGCGCGACAGCTATCAAAAAACTCAACAACAGTATTTATTCGTCCAATTCATCTGAGTATCAGAACATCCTGAAGGGGATTAATGACGAATACGATAAAGCGACCAAAAAGAATAAACCGCGGTCAACCTCTGGTGAGAGCGAAGGCCAGCGCGCTCTGGAACAGGCTCAGCAGCGTAATGCTGTGTTGCGTGAGCAAGCACAAACAACTGATGCGCTGACCGACTCGGAACGTCAACTGGCAGCGTTTGATCAAAAAATTGCGGGGCTGAAAGGCCAAACCCTGAATGCCAGTCAACAGAGCCTGGTCAACATGCAGGGGCAGATTCGCGCGCAGATGCAATCAAATGTCCAGTTAGAGAAAGAAGCCGCGCTGCGGAAGGTTTCGCAGAAGTACCAGGACGAAAGCCGTAAATGGACGGAAGAAGCGGATGCCATGCAGCGAGAAGCCGCGATTAATCTCGGTAAATACAGCCAGTCTGACAGCGAGTCCGCAGATGCTGATGCGCGAAACGCAATCATCAACCGGTTCAACCAACGCCGGATTGCTCTTGAAAAAGACTTCACTGATAAATCGTCAACGGAATATCAGGCCCGTTTGGCAGATCTGGAGAATGCCAAACAACAAGAGCTGCAGATCACTGAGCAAACCAATCAGGACAAACTCACCGCTGAACAGGATTACAGTGCGGGTTTCCGCCGCGGTACGCTTAACTGGATTGACAGCGCACGTGATGCAAATAGCCAGATTGCCACTTTCTCATCTGGCCTTTTCGACAGCATGACTGATTCTCTGGCGACTTTTGCCACAACAGGGAAATTCAGTTTTAAATCATTTACTACATCTGTTCTTTCCGATTTGGCAAAAATCGCTGCGAGGATCGCTATGTCCAGCGCACTAGAGGGCATCTTTGGGGCAGCAACTAGCCTGTTTGGTTCCGGCGCAGCGGCTTCTGGAGCTGGCACAGCAGCGAGTGGTTTTTCAACCGGTGCCTATAGCAATCTTTCATTGAATGCAAAGGGCGGTGTTTATAACTCACCGAGTCTGAGTGCATACAGCAACGGCATCGTAAGTTCGCCGACCATGTTCGCTTTTGCGAAGGGGGCCGGATTGATGGGCGAAGCGGGGCCGGAAGCTATCATGCCGCTAACGCGGGGATCTGATGGTTCGCTTGGGGTGCGCGCGGTCGGCGGGAGGTCTGCGGGCACGACCACCTCTGCTGCACCTCAGGTGTATATCACCATCGACAGCAGCGGCGATTCTTCATCGCAATCCACTTCTGGCTGGGAACAGTTCGGTTCGCAGATCGCTAACTACGTTAACCAACTTTATCAGCAGAATAAGTCGAAGGATTTACGCCCAGGTGGCGATATCTGGAATGCTATAAAAAGCAGGTGATAAATGGCTATTGAAACATTCACATGGTATCCGCGGGTGAACGCTGAGGCGGATGTAAAACACCGCGTAAGAAAGGCCAGTTTTGGCGATGGCTATACACAGGTCGCGGGGGATGGGATTAATCCGCGCACACAAGAATGGAACCTGAGTTTCATCGGCACAGAAGACTACATTCAGCCCATTCTGGACTTTCTCGATCGTATGGGCGGGACTAAATCATTTCTCTGGAAGCCACCACTCAATCCGTTGGGTTTTTGGCGTTGTTATGAATATAAAGCGGTCCCGATGGGAGGAGATAACTACACACTCACAGCCACTTTTGAGCAGGCATTCAAACCATGATAAACAGTGATTATCAGAAATTAGAGCCGGGGGACACTGTCCGCCTGTTTGAAGTGGACGGCACCGCTTTTGGCACGGGCGAAGTGCTTCGGTTTCACAATTACAATCTGGCATACACCGAGGCCGAAATCGTGGCCGCCGGTGGCGATGAATCAAAACTGCCGGCGAAATCCATCTGGTGGCAGGGTAACGAATACTCAGCATGGCCGGTTCAGATCGAAGGCATTGAGGCTTCAACCAGCGGCAGCGGTGCGCAGCCAAAACTGACAGTGGCAAACCTCGACGGTTCTATCACAGCCCTTTGTCTGGCATATGACGACATGCTTCAGGCAGTGGTGACGATTCACGATACGCTGGCGCAATATCTTGATGCCCGAAACTTTGCGGGCGGGAATACCACGGCGGACGCCACGCAGGAAAAGTTGCAGGTTTTCTACGTCGACAGCAAGAGCATGGAAACCAACATCTCTGTTGAGTTCACGCTGAGCAGCCCGATGGATTTGCAGGGATTGATGGTCCCGACGCGGCAACTTCATTCTCTTTGCACCTGGTGCATTCGTGGAAAATACCGTTCAGGGGATGGCTGCGATTACGCCGGTACAAACTATTTCGATAAGCATGGTAATCCGGTTAGCGATCCCTCGCTTGATGTATGCAATGGCACGCTGAACTCTGGCTGCAAGCCCCGCTTCGGGGCAAACAACGAATTGCCGTTCGGCGGCTTCCCAGGCACCTCTCTGATTAAGAGCTGAATATGCGAGATAAAACCCTGCAGGCTATTTTTGAACATGCCCGGCAGAGCTACCCGCATGAATGCTGTGGCGTGGTTGCACAGAAAAGCCGGGTAGAACGTTACTTTCCTTGTGCAAATCTGGCAGCTAACCCCACCGAAGATTTTCATCTTGATCCTGTGGGATACACTGATGCTGAGGATTGGGGAACGGTTATTTCTATCGTTCACAGCCATCCTGATGCAACGACGCAGCCCAGCGAACTGGATAGGGTGCAGTGCGATGCAACCGAATTACCCTGGCATATTGTGAGCTGGCCGGATGGGGATTTTCGAACCATCCAGCCGCGCGGTGAACTCCCTTTGCTCGAGCGCCCATTTGTACTCGGGCATTCAGATTGCTGGGGATTGGTCATGAGCTATTACAGGCAAACGCACGGCATCGAACTTACCGATTACCGCGTGGATTACCCATGGTGGGAGAATGACCATCCGGATAATTTTTATCAGGACTGCTGGTATGAATGCGGGTTCCGAGAATTTAGCGGGCCGCCTATGCCTGGCGATATGGTGATCATGCAGGTTCAATCCACTAAATGGAATCACGCTGGGATCCTGCTGGAAGGCAATATGCTTCTGCACCATATGTATGGCATGCTCAGTAATCGGGTACCCTATGGTGGGTACTGGCAAGAGCGGACAATGAAAATTGTCCGACATATGAATCTTATATAACAGCATTGCCTTGCTATAATCTGGTGGTAGGATGCTATTACTTGTTATGGATTAGAGGATAGGGAAATGCGGATATTAGGTTTAATGATTTTAGTGGTTGGTATCATATGCGCTATATCAGCTTTCACAATGGATGTGAGTGTTTTAGCTGGAAATGGGTATAGAGTAAATAATATTGGACTGATGTCTACAAGACAAAATGGAATAATACTTGGAGGCTTCATAAGCCTATGCGGGCTGTTGCTGGCTATATTTGCCGATAAGCTTAAAAGCTCGGATTTAAAGCAAGTGAACTGTCCATTTTGTGCGGAGAGGATCAGTCCAGAAGCCATAAAATGTAAGCACTGTGGAAGCAATGTGGAAAAGAATCCCTTGACCGAAATAGCTGCTGAAATTGATGAAGTTAATCATGATTCTTCATATCCTATATATTTATTGGTAGCGGTTTTGTGTATTTTTGCCGTTATAGGTGTAAGTTTAATCATTTCTCGAATGCATTAGTAAGGATGACTATGAGATATATACTTATTTCATTGTTGGCACTGGGCCTGGCAGGGTGCTCGACAACGCCTGTATCTTCAAGCCTAGCAAAAGAGGTCAAAGCGTCCTCTTCCTACCAATTTAGACAAGGATACGTGCCTGTGACAATCATTAGAGATAAAGGGATGATTGCTAGTGCATGTGCAATAACCGCATTTATTAATGGCAATAAAGTTGCTGAATTGAACACCAGCGAAAAAGTTGTCGCATACGTCGAGCCTGGTGAATTGATTGTCGGTGCTGGATTTATAGGATCAGGCCTATGCAATGGGGCTCCAAAAAGAGAGAGAGAATTTATAATCAAAGAAGCACAACCACGAAGCCTACGCATATTTATTGATCAAAGTGCTAATGTAGACATTCTGCCGACCACTGAATATTGACATAACCGATTAGCGAACAAAGCCAGCCTAAGAGCTGGCTTTTTTTATGAGGATTTTTTATGCAAGGAATAATGACTAAAATTGAGCTTGGCGGTTCTTTGGGGAAAATATTTGGGAAAACCCATCACCGACTCATCAGAACAGTGGGGGAAGTAGGAAAAGCATTAAGCTGTACAATCCCTGAATTTGGACGCTATATGAATAATAGTAAACAAAGAGGGATTACTTACGCTGTATTCAGAGGAAAGAAGAACATAGGAGAGGATGATTTAGGTTATCCGGTCACGGAAGAGGTTATAAAAATTATCCCCCTGATAATTGGAAGTAAAAAGGCAGGGCTTCTACAGACAATTCTCGGCGCTGTTATCATTGCAGCTGCATTTGTGGTTTCTTTTACCCCGTTTGCTGCCGCATCTCCATTTTTATATGCGATGGGTGCATCGATGGCGCTGGGGGGTGTAATCCAATTACTTTCACCACAAACTGCTGGTTTATCCAGTAAGCAAGATGCAGATAACCAAGCATCTTACGCCTTCGGCGGTGTCACAAATACGGCTGCTCAGGGCTATCCGGTACCGCTTCTGTATGGGAAACGCCGAATCGGCGGTGCTATTATTTCCGCCGGGATTTATGTCGAAGATCAGCAGTAAATCCTACCTACAATTCTTCCATTAAGGTCGCTCAGGCGGCCTTTTTTATGGGCGCAATATGGCAACCGCAACCAAAATAAAAGGCCGCAAGGGCGGCAGTTCTTCATCCCGCACTCCTGTAGAACAGCCTGATGACCTTCAGTCTATCGCGAAAGCAAAACTGCTTATTGCTCTGGGTGAAGGTGAATTTGGCGGTGGCCTAACAGGCCAATCCATTTTTTTGGACGGAACTCCGCTTCTGAACAGTGACGGTTCGAGCAATTTCAGCGGGGTAGCGTGGGAGTTCCGCGCCGGTACACAGGCACAAACCTACATTCAGGGGTTGCCGGGCACCGAAAATGAAATCAATGTAGGTGCTGAGGTTAAAAGTGCCGTTGCCTGGACCCACACTTTCACTAATACCCAACTCTCAGCTATTCGCTTGCGTCTTAAATGGCCGTCTTTGTTTAAGCAAGAAGATGACGGTGATCTGGTTGGGTATTCGATCAACTACATTATTGAACTGCAGACCGACGGCGGCGCATTTCAGACAGTTGTTAAT
>Ga0256410_1000961_pt1 | contig 24039 bp, 19 predicted proteins | sample PhyWR1_FD_185983 | JGI IMG/M metagenome (GOLD analysis project Ga0256410, IMG submission 185983) | Leaf surface microbial communities from wheat plants in UC Gill Tract Community Farm, Albany, California, United States - DLSL W.R1 | ecosystem: Host-associated > Plants > Phyllosphere >... | reverse complement strand
AGCAGGAAGGCTTCGGCGAGATCCTGCCGGGCGCGCAGGCGTTCGTGATCGACGAGGCGCACCAGTTGCCGGAACTGGCGGCCAACTTCTTCGGCGAAGGCTTCGGCATGCGCCCGTGGCAGGAGCTCGCACGCGACTGCCTGGCCGAGAGCCGCAGCGTGGCAGGTGCACAGGCGGCCCTGCAGGAGCCCGCGGCCGCGCTGGAGCAGACCCTGCGCGATCTGCGCGTGGCGATGGATGGCCTGCCGCCGCGCGGCACCCAGTGGCGCGCGCTGACCGTGCCGCAGGTGCGCGATGGCTTCGATGCGGCGATGAGTACGCTGGTGCAGCTGCGTGATGCGCTGGCCGGGGTGCGCGAGGCGTCGCCCGGCCTGGACGCCTGCCATGCGCGCGCCATGGAAGCGGTCTCGCGGTTGTCGCGCTGGCTGGGCGACGATGCGCCGATGCTGGATTTCGATACCGACCCGGATGAGGCGCCGCCGCCAGCGGAGGTGCTCTGGTATGAACTGACGCCGCGCGGTTTCCGCTGCCAGCGCACGCCGATGGATGTGTCCGGTCCGCTGCGCGAGCATCGGCAGCGCTCGATGGCGGCCTGGGTGTTTACGTCGGCGACGCTGACCGTGGACGGGGGTTTCGAGCATATTTCCCAGCGGCTGGGCCTGGATGATCCGGTCAGCCTGCTGCAGCCCAGCCCCTTCGACTGGGCCCAGCAGGCGCTGTGCTATCTGCCGACCGATCTGCCCGATCCGGCCGCGCGCGGCTTCGGCACCGCGTTGATCCGCGCGCTGACGCCGGTGCTGGAGGCCTCGCACGGCCGTGCGTTCCTGTTGTTCGCTTCGCACCGCGCACTGCGCGAAGCGGCCGAGGCCCTGCGCGATGCACCGTGGCCGCTGTTCGTGCAGGGCGAGGCGCCGCGCGCGACCCTGCTGCAGCGCTTCCGTGAATCGGGCAACGGCGTCCTGCTGGGCTCGGCCAGTTTCCGCGAGGGCGTGGACGTGGTCGGCGATGCACTGAGCGTGGTGGTGATCGACAAGCTGCCGTTCGCCGCCCCGGATGACCCGGTGTTCGAAGCGCGGCTGGATGCGATCCGCCGCGACGGCGGCAACCCGTTCCGCGATGAGCAGCTGCCGCAGGCCGTGATCGCGCTCAAACAGGGCGTGGGCCGCCTGATCCGCAGCGAGACCGATCGCGGTGTACTGGTGCTGTGCGATCCGCGCCTGCTCAGCCGCAGCTATGGCCGGATTTTCCTGGATTCACTGCCGCCGTTCCGACGTACCCGTTCGCTGACCGATGTACAGGCCTTCTTTGCGCCACAATGGTCCCTCGCTGACCCCGCACCCGTCGCCGCGCCTGCTTCACCGCAGCCCGTGCAACGTGTGCCGTCCACCGATGACTTCCCCACTTCCCTGTTCTGACCGCCATGAAGCTGCTCGCCTTTGAAACCGCCACCGAAGCCTGTTCCGTTGCCCTGTACGTGGATGGGCAGGTCACTGAGCGCTTCGAGATCGCCCCACGCCGCCACGCTGAACTCAGCCTGCCCTGGGCCGAGGCGCTGCTGGCCGAGGCGGGGGTGGCCCGTTCGCAGCTGGATGCGATCGCATTGGGGCGGGGGCCGGGCGCGTTCACCGGCGTGCGGCTGGCGATCGCCATCGCCCAGGGGATCGCCCTGGCGCTGGACCGCCCGTTGATCGCGGTCTCCACCCTGCAGGCGCTGGCGCTGCGCGCGCCGGCCGAAGCCGATCATGTACTGGCCAGCATCGACGCACGCATGGGCGAGGTCTATGCCGCACGCCACATCCGCGTGGACGGGCAGTGGCAGCTGCAGGGCGAGGAGAGCGTGTGCGCGCCGGGGCAGGTGGTGTTGCCTGAGGGCACGCGCTGGTTCGGCGTGGGGACTGGCTTCGGCGCGGCCGACGGCGTGCTGGCGACGCGGTTGGCCGATCAACTGACCGGCGTGGATGCGCTGGCATTGCCGCGCGCGGCGGATGTGCTGGCGCTGGCGGTACCGGCGTTCGAGCGCGGCGAGGGCATGGCACCGGAGCTGGTGGAGCCGGCCTATCTGCGCAACAACGTGGCGCTGACCCTGGTGGAACAGCAGGCGGCGCGGGCGGCCAAGTCCGCCCGGTAGAGCCGACCGTTGGTCGGCTATCGCCCCCTCAGCGGTCGTCGCGCAGCTCGCCGCCGGGCAGGAACACCCAGGTGCGGGTCACCTGCAGGATGTCGATCGCATCCTCGGTCTTGGGCAGCGGCGGGAACGGCTGGGCAAGCGTGATCACGCGCAGCGCGGTTTCATCCAGCAACGGCGTGCCGCTGGACTGCAGGATGCGGGCACTTTCGACGGTGCCATCGCGGCGCACACCGACGGTGATCACCACCTGGCCACCGAGCCGGCGGGCGCGCGCCTCATCGGGGTAGTTCAGGTTGCCGACGCGCTCGGCGCGATCGACCCACGCGCGCAGATAATTGGCATAGGCGTATTCGCGGGTACTGGCCGAGACGAACTTGCGGTTCGGGCGTTTGGCGTACTGGGCCGAGCGCAGGTGCACTTCGGCGGCCAACCGCGCCATCTCCACATCGCGCTGCTCGCGGGCCGTCATCGGTGCATCCGGGCGGGGGTGCTCGGGCAGCGGCTGTGGCTGCGCCTCGGCGATGGTGTCGGCGCCATTGCGGCTGTTGACCACGCGGGTCTGCGGGGGCGGCACGCTGGCCGCCTCCTGGCGCTGCTGCGGGACCGGTGACAGCCCGGCCTGCGCCTGCGGCACGATTCCGGCCTGGTTGTCGCGCGGGCGCTGGGCCTTGTCGTGGTCGCCACCGCCCTGCTGATTGGCCTGGGCCAGGAAATCGGCCTGCTTGGGTGTCAGTGGGGTCTGGGTCTGGCTGAAGATCACATCCAGCGTGGGCACCAGCGGCGCGCTGTCACTGACCGCGAAGCCGACCCCCAGCAGCAGCAACGCGTGCACGAGCACGGACAGCGTCAGGGTCGCGCCCAGCCGCTGGGATTCGCGCGCCTGCCACGTCGGGGCCGGGACGTGGCTGGCGCTCATCGCGGCAGGCTGGCCTCGATCGCATCGAACAGGGTGCCGGCGATGTTCAGCCCGAACTGGGCGTCGAGCTCGCGAACGCAGGTCGGGCTGGTGACGTTCACTTCGGTGAGGTAATCGCCGATCACATCCAGGCCGACGAAGCGCATGCCGCGCCGCTTCATCTCCGGTCCGACCTGGGCGGCGATCCAGCGGTCGCGTTCGCTCAGCGGGCGGCCTTCGCCACGGCCACCGGCGGCCAGGTTGCCGCGGAACTCATCGCCCTGCGGAATCCGCGCCAGGCAGTAGTCCACCGGCTCGCCATCGACCAGCAGGATGCGCTTGTCGCCAGCGGTGATGTCCGGGATGAACTTCTGCGCCAGGGCCAGCGTGCGCTCGCCATCGGTCAGGGTTTCCAGGATCACGTTGAGGTTGGGATCACCGGTGCCGCTGCGGAAGATCGAGCGCCCGCCCATGCCGTCCAGCGGCTTGAGCACCGCCTGGCCATGTTCGAGCACGAAGGCCTTCAGGTCCGCATTGCGGCGACTGACCAGGGTCGGCGGGCAGCACTGCGGGAACAGCAGGGCGGCCAGCTTCTCGTTGTAGTCGCGCAGGCCCTGGGGGTCGTTGACCACCATCGCACCGGCCTGCTGGGCGACGCTGAGTACGTGGGTGTCGTAGATGAATTCGGCATCCACCGGCGGGTCCTTGCGCATCAGCACCACCTGGCCGGGGCCGAACACGGTCTGGCTGAACTCGCCCAGGGTGAACCACTCGTTCTTGTCCTCGCGCACCTGCAGCGGGGCGGTGCGGGCGATGGCCTGGCCGTCGCGCAGGGCCAGCCCGCCGGGGCTGACGTAGTGCAGGGCATGGCCGCGGCGCTGGGCTTCCAGCAGCATCGCGAAGGTGGTGTCCTTGGCAATCTTGATATGGGCGATGGGGTCCATCACCACGATGACATTCAACGGCATGGTCGCAACCTGGCGGGCAGGCCGATGATGGTAGCGACAATGGGTCCGCAATGCCTGCCCGGGGGCGCGGAACGCAGTGTCCGGCCGGGCGGGCGCCGCCCCGGGTTTGCGCAAACGGCCCGGGCCGGGCGCTCGCCGGGCCGCTGGCACCGGGGCCGCGGTGGGTGTGCTTGAAGCGCGCGCCGGTATTGGGATATAGATACGCTTTCGCAGCGACGCCGGGGATCAGGCAAGCGTCGCGCGCTTGGGGAAAGGTAATGACTGAATACATGGCTGCGGGTGGGGAACTCGCAGGGCTGCGCGTGATGGTCATCGATGATTCGAAGACCATCCGCAGAACCGCGGAAACCCTGCTGAAGCGGGAAGGCTGCGAAGTGGTGACCGCGACCGATGGGTTCGAGGCATTGGCCAAGATCGCCGATCAACAGCCGCAGATCATCTTCGTGGACATCATGATGCCGCGGCTGGACGGGTATCAGACCTGTGCGCTGATCAAGGGCAACCAGCTGTTCAAGTCCACGCCGGTGATCATGCTGTCCTCCAAGGACGGCCTGTTCGACAAGGCGCGCGGCCGCATCGTCGGCTCGGAGCAGTACCTGACCAAGCCATTCACGCGTGAAGAACTGCTGGGTGCCATCCGCACATACGTCAACGCCTGACCAGGGGGGAAAGGCACAATGGCTCGAATCGTACTGATCGAGGATTCACCGACCGACCGTGCGGTGTTCACGCAGTGGTTGACCAAGGCCGGTCATGAAGTCCTGGAAGCGGACAACGCCGAGGACGGGCTCAAGCTCGTGCGCGAGCAGTCGCCGCAGCTGGTGCTGATGGACGTGGTCCTGCCGGGCATGAGTGGCTTCCAGGCGACCCGTGCGATGGCGCGCGACGCGGCCATCAAGCACATCCCGGTGGTCATCGTCAGCACCAAGGCGATGGAAACCGACAAGGCATGGGGGCTGCGCCAGGGGGCGGCCGACTACATCGTCAAGCCGCCGCGCGAGGAGGAACTGATCGCGCGGATCAACCAGTTGGTGGTCTGATGCGTTCTCCTTTCGACATCCTCCAGGCCTACGAGCGACGCAGCCTGGCCCATGCGGTGCAGCTGCCCGAGCGGCAGTTCTCGCAGGACCTGTGGCGAGGCGTCGGCTATCGCGTGGGCAAGCGCCGGCTGGTCTCGGATTTCCGCGAAGTGGTGGAAATCGTCCCGATGCCGCCGATCACCCCGGTGCCCGGCGCACAGCCGTGGCTGCTGGGCGTGGGCAACCTGCGCGGCAACCTGTTCCCGGTGGTGGACCTGAAGTTCTTCCTGGAAGGCGAGCGCACCGTGCAGCAGGAGGGTCAGCGCGTGCTGATCATGCGCCAGGCCGGCGGCGACGTGGCATTGACCATCGATGAACTGTTCGGCCAGCGCAGCTTCGAGCTGGACCAGGACATCGTCGCCGGCGATCTGGCCACCGGCCGCTATGCGCACTTCATCGACCGTGCGTTCCACGGCGATGGCCATGACTGGGGCGTGTTCTCGCTGTCGCTGCTGTCGCGTACCCCCGAATTCAGGCAGGCCGCGGCCTGACCGCAGGCGCCTGTCTCTCCGCATTGAAGATCGAGGTTGAACGATGAGTACTGCTTCGGAATCCGCCAAGGCCGGCAAGCTCGGCTCGGTGGGCACCAATTTCTGGCTCGGCCTGCTGGCCGTGTCGATGATCGTGTTCGGCGTCAACACCGGCGTGGCGACCTGGCAGGGCAGTCGCCTGGCCAGTGCGAGCACCGATGCGGCGAACCTGCAGGTGCTCTCGCAGCAGCTGGCCAACCAGGGCCGTGAGGCGGTCTCGGGCAACGCGCAGGCGTTCACCGCGTTCAAGCTGACCAAGAGCGACATCGAAAGTACCGTCAGTGGGCTGCAGGGCCGCTACGGCACCGAGACCAATGTCGCCGGGCCGCTGAACACGCTGATCCAGACCTGGGAGCCGCTCGGCAAGAGCGCCGGCCAGCTGGTCGCCAGCGAACCGGCCGTGCTGGCCCTGGCCGGCAACGCGAACAACTTCGTCAACGGCGTGCCCGCCCTGCAGGCACAGCTGAACGAAGTGGTCCGCGCGATGTCGGCCAGTGGCGCGCCGTCCTCGCAGGTCTACAACGCCCTGCAGCAGGTCGTGGTGGTCGGCTCGATGGCCCGCCGTGTGACAGAAATGCGCGCCGGTGGTGCCAATGCGGCTGCCGCGGGCGACGCGCTCGCCCGCGACTCGGTGGTCTTCACCCAGGTGCTCGATGCGCTGCGCAACGGCAACGAGGAACTGGGCATTGCCGCGGTCCGCAACGGTCCGGCGCTGGCCGCGCTGGAGCAGTCGCAGAAGCAGTGGGACACCATGAAGCAGGATGCCGACGCCATCCTGGCCAGCTCGCGCCAGCTGTTCGCCGCGCAGTCCTCGGCCGCGGCCCTCACCGGCGGTTCGGCAGACATGCTGCGCGACAGCAAGAAGCTGTTCGAAGCCTTCTCTTCGTTCGGCTCGCTGCGCGATACCCGCCTGTTCCCCAACTTCTGGCTGGGCGTGGCGTCGGGTGCGTTGTCGCTGATCGCCATCATCGGCTTCGTCGGCAGCACGGTGCGCAGCCGCTCGCGTGAACAGGAACTGCGGTACCAGACCCAGGTGGAATACAACAGCCGCAACCAGCAGGCCATCATGCGGCTGCTGGACGAAATCAGCTCGCTGGGTGAAGGCGACCTGACGGTGAAGGCCTCGGTGACCGAGGACATGACCGGCGCCATCGCCGACGCCATCAACTACGCCGTGGATGAGCTGCGCCACCTGGTGACCACGATCAACGACACCTCGGCCAAGGTCGCCGTGTCGACCCAGGAAACCCAGGCTACCGCGATGCAGCTGGCCGAAGCGGCCGGCCACCAGGCCAACCAGATCACCTCGGCCTCCGACCGCATCGGCGAAATCGCCTCGAGCATCGAGCAGGTGTCGCGCAACTCGGCCGAGTCGGCCGACGTGGCGCAGCGCTCGGTGATCATCGCCGCCGAAGGTGCCGGCGTGGTGCGTGAAACGATCCAGGGCATGGACCAGATCCGCGACCAGATCCAGGAAACCTCCAAGCGCATCAAGCGCCTGGGCGAGTCCTCGCAGGAAATCGGCTCGATCGTGGAACTGATCAACGACATTTCCGAGCAGACCAATATCCTGGCGTTGAACGCCGCGGTACAGGCGGCTTCGGCCGGTGAGGCCGGTCGCGGTTTCGCGGTGGTGGCCGACGAAGTGCAGCGGCTGGCAGAGCGCACCTCCGGTGCGACCCGACGGATCGAAAACCTGGTGCAGGCCATTCAGGCCGATACCAACGAGGCGGTCAGCTCGATGGAGCAGACCACCGCCGAAGTGGTCTCCGGTGCACGCCTGGCCGAAGACGCCGGTACCGCGCTGACCGAAATCGAGCGCGTCTCCAACGCGTTGAACAACCTCATCAAGAACATCTCGATCGCTGCCCAGCAGCAGTCGGCCGCGGCATCGGACATCACCCGCACCATGGGCGTGATCCGTCAGATTACCGGCCAGACCTCGCAGGGCGCGGGACAGACCGCCGAGTCGATCGGCCACCTGGCACAGCTGGCGGCCGACCTGCGCCGCTCGGTCGCCGACTTCAAGCTGCCGGCGTGAGCCGCGGGCAGGGCGGAGAGGGAAGGAACAAGCAGATGATGCATCGCGAGAAATCACCGCACGTCATGTGCGCCGAGCTGCCGGGAGACCTGGCATGAGCACGCTGCGCGATGCCATGAGCCACGCTGCGCTGGGCTGGGTCAAGCCGGAGCTGGACGAGACCCTGCGCCAGGTGCGCAACGAGGTCGAGTACTACGTGGAAGACCCTGCCGATGGCAGCCGGATGCGCTTCTGCGCCGGCTACCTGCACCAGGTGCAGGGCACCCTGCGGATGGTCGAGCTGTATGCCCCGGCGATGGTGGCCGAGGAGCTGGAGCAGTTGGCCAATGCGATCGGTGCCGGTGAGGTGCCCGACCGTGATGAAGCCTGCGCCACGTTGATGCGTGGCAGCGTACTGCTGCCCGATTACCTGGAGCGCCTGCAGAACGGTCACCGCGATATTCCGATCGTGCTGCTGCCGCTGCTCAATGACATCCGGTCGGCCCGCGCCGCCCCGGGCATCAACGAGAGCGTGCTGTTCGCCTTCGCGCCGGACAGCGCGAGCGCCACCGAAGCCGAGCTGGATCACGCGCGCGGCAGCCTGAGCGGGCGCAACCGCGAACTGCTCGATACGGTCGGCAACGCGGTCAAGGAAGAACTGCTGCGCATCAAGGACGCGCTGGACCTGCACCTGCGTACCGGTGGCGAGCCAGTGCAGCTGCAGACCCAGGTCAACGAGCTGGGCGCGGTGGCCGATACGCTGGGCATGATGGGCCTGGGCGTGGCCCGCGGCGTGGTCGTACAGCAGCGCGATGCGCTGCGCGAAGTGGTCGAGGGCGTGCAGCAGATCGATGAAACGCTGCTGCTGGATATCGCCGGCGCGCTGCTTTACGTGGATGCCTCGCTGGATGACCAGGTCGCCCATCTGGGCGCCGGCGGCAGCGGCGAGGACGATCCGAGCGCGGTGGAGAACCGGCGCACGGTGGAGGTGCTGGCGCATGAAGCCATCGCCAACTTCGCTGCGGCGCGCGAGCATTTCGTCGCCTTCATCGAAACCAACTGGAACCACCAGCAGCTGCAGGAAGTACCGCGCCTGCTCGGCGAGGTCGCCGGTGCCCTGCGCATGCTGGATCTGTCGGTTCCGGCCGATTACCTGCAGGGCGTGCGCCAGTACATCGCCGTTGAACTGCTCGGCAAGCAGCGCGTGCCCAGCGGGCGCCAGCTGGACACCCTGGCCGACGCCATGGCCAGCCTGGAGTATTACCTCGAGGCCCTGCGCGAACGTCGCCCGGGCCGCGATGACATTCTGGACATCACCCGCAGCAGCCTGGAAACCCTGCGGTACTGGCCGCTGCCGGCTGCCAACCAGCCGACCCCCGATACCGGACCGGAGTCGTTGCCGGTCGCGGCCGAACCCATCGAGCTCACCCCGTGGGACACGCCTGCACCCGAGCCGATCCAGCTCGGCGTCACCGCTGACATCCCGCGCCCGGCCAACCTGCCGCCGCCGCTGCCGGACTTCACCTTCGATCCGCCGCCGGCGATCACCGCCCCCCTGCCCATGCCACCCGTGGCGCTGGTGTTCGACGCCTCCACCGCCCCGGTCGCCGCCGATGCGCCGCAGTGGACGCTGGCCAGCCATGACGATGTGGACGAACTGCCTACGTTTGCCCATTTCGATCCGGTCATTGCCGACGTGCCGGCCGGCGCCGGGTGGGACGTCGCGCCGCTGCCCTCCGTGCACGCCGATGCTGCGCACGATGAGGTGGATGTGGCGACGCCGGAGCGTGCGCCCGAGGTTTCGGACGTGTCGCTGGAGATGCCGGCCTTCGTGGCCACGGGCGCCGGCTTCGATCCGGTGGCCGCCGAGCACGAGATGCTGGAGCTGAGCGACGAGCCGATCGACTTCACCTTCGATGAGGACCTGCGCAACGCCGACGACGTGGTGTCGCTTCAGATCGATGACAGCGACAGCGACACCGACACCGACACCGACACCGACGCCGACGCCGACGCCGATAGCGTTGCCGCGCAGACGGCCGCGTCCAGCCCGTTCGCGCAGCGCGCGGTGGATGTGGAGGCCCTGCCGACGTTCCTGCAGGAGATTCCGGTGGCCTCGGCGGACGACGGTGTCGCCGAGCCGATCGAGGCGTTCATCGATGGCACCGACACGGTGCCGCAGGCCGCGGCAGATGCCGCGCTGCCGCCGCCCGCCGTGCAGGATGCGGTCATCCGCCGTATCGAACTGGACGACGCATCCACCCGCTTCCTGGCCGAACTGGACGCCGCCGCCGCGCAGTTCCGCCCGGAAGGCGCCGACACCGGTACCGTGCCGGCCGCGTCTGCACCGGCAAGCCCGGCAGTGGCCGTGGCCGCCGACGACACCAGCATCGAGGCCGGCTTCGAGGACGATGGCGAGAACATCGACCAGGACATCCGCGAGGTCTTCATCGAAGAGTTCGACGAAGAACTGGTGAACCTGGGCAACCTGCTCCCGGCCTGGCGCATCGCGCCGGACAACCTGGACCGCCTGCGCCCGATCCGCCGCGTGTTCCATACCCTCAAGGGCAGTGGCCGGCTGGTCGGTGCGCGTACCTTGGGCGAGTTCAGCTGGAAGATCGAGGGCATGCTCAACCGCGTGCTCGACGGCAGCCGTCCGGCCTCGCCGGCCGTGGTCGCCCTGGTCGGCCAAGCCTACGAGGTGCTGCCGCAGCTCAACGCCGCGCTGCGCGATGGCAGCCGTGTCACCGCCGATCTGCAGGCCATGCAGGCCATCGCCGATCGTGTGGCCGCGGGTGAGGAGACCTTCCATGTGCCGCTGCAGCGTGCGGCTGCAGCGCCCGTGGCGATGGCCGTGGACAGTGGGACGACTGACGCTGCGCCGATGATCGAGAGCACACCGGCCAATATCGACAGTGTGCTGCGCGAGATCCTGGAAGCCGAGGTCGAGGTCCATCAGGCCACGCTGCAGGCGTGGCTGGATGCTGCCACCGATGCACCGCAGCCAGTGACCGACGGGCTGCTGCGCGCCGTGCACACCATGAACGGCGCCTTCGCCATGACCGACGTGCCGGAGATCACGGCGGTCACCGGTGCGGCGGAAAGCTACATCAAGCGTTCCCTGGCCGCCGATGTACTGCCCAGCGCGGCAGGCATGGACGCGCTCGCCGAGACCTGCATCGCGATCACCACCACCATGGCGGCACTGCAGGACGAGGCGCCGCGGGTGCCCGTGCAGAACGCGTTGGCGGCCCGCCTGGTTGCCCTGGCCGATACGTTGCCGGAAGCGCGCTGGCCGGCACTGGTCGAGGACGATCTGGACCTTGTGGATGACGAACCGTACGCCGAGGCGACTGAAGCGGCAGATGCGGGAGCATTCAACGAACCGACGGCTGCAGATGCCGTGGAAGCGGCTGCCATCGACGTGGATACAGTCGAGGGCAGGGCAGCAGACGCGGATACGGTTGAAGCGGTTGAAGCGGTTGAAGCGGTTGAAGCGGTTGAAGCAGTCGAAGCAGTCGAGGCCGTTGAGGCATACGACGTCGTCGAAGCAGCAGATGCGCACGACGCTACGGTTACCGACGAGCAGCAGGCCGGGATCGATGCCGATGGCCTGAGCGTGATCGAGCCCGGTCGCGCGGTCGCTGTGGCCGACGACGATGCCCTCATCGCCATGGAACTGACGGGCACGGACGACCTGTCCGCCTATTTTGATGCCGAGCTGCCGGACACCGCGCGCGAAGCAGATGCGTTGGCGTCGCCGGACGTCGCGGCCGACGCGGATCTGGCGTCTGTGCATGCAGGCCTGGAAGCCGTCGAGCTGACCTCGGCCGAGGATCTCTCACGTTACTTCGATCATTTCGCCGAGCCGGTCACGCCGGAACGTCCGGTCGACGTCGGCGCTGAAACCGCCTCCGCCTCCAACACGGATACGGACACGGACACGGACGCCAGGGCCGAAGCCGAAGGCGTCGCAGACACCGCGACCGACACCCGGTCCGGCGTGGAAGCGGCGACCGTGGACGTCGCCGACGGTCCGGCCGCTGATGTCGATGCCCATGCCAATGCCGTTGAGCAGGACAGCGACTATGCGGTCGCCGTCGATGACGCGGCCAACGACAGCGGGAGCGACACCGATCCGGACAGCGAGGAAGATGCGCACGCGCTGGATGAGGTCCTGCCGCCGCCGCCGGCGTTTGGTGAGGTGGTGGACGCCCAGCAGGCGGTGGATGACGGTTTGACCGTCGTCGATGCGCCGGATGCCTCCGATACCGGCGTGCTCGGTCTGGACGCCACGGATGAGAACACCGGCGAAGCCGATGCGTTCGCCGAGGCGATCGAGGCCACGGCGCCCGATGTCTCCGCCGACGCGGCCACCCCGGCGCGCTTCTTCGAACTGGAGGACGCACCCGCTGCAACCTTCACGACCGCCCCGGAAGCCGATGATGTCCGCCCCGTGGACGCCACCGACAGCGACGACCTCGCGCCGGGCGATGCGCTCGATTTCACCCTGCTCGACCAGGAGCTGGTCGATATCTTCGTGGAAGAGGGCAAGGACCTGCTCGACCACTGCGATGGCCTGATCAGCGAACTGCGTGCCGCGCCCCAGGACCGCGACGTGATCGCCGGCCTGCAGCGCGACCTGCATACCCTCAAGGGGGGCGCGCGCATGGCCGGGATCAATCCGATCGGCGATCTTGGCCACGGCATTGAATCGCTGCTGGAAGCCGTCGCGGCCAACCGCACCGATATCGACCGCAGCGACGTGCATCTGCTGGAGCGCGGGTTTGATCGCCTGCACCAGCTGCTGACCCGGACCGGGCAGCACCGCACCGTGGCGATGCCCGACGACCTGATCGCCGCGTTCGAGCAGCGTACCCAGGGCCGTGTCGAGCCGGAACAGATCGAGACCACCGAGCCGCCGCTTGCGTCCGGCGATGCCAAGGTCGAGGCCGCCATCGCCGCGCTCGTGGCGGCGCCGCTGTCGGCACCGGTCCCGCTGGAAACCGTCAGCGAGGAAGATGGTCTGCCGCGGCCGCAGCAGGAACAGGTGCGCGTGCGCGCCGATCTGCTCGACCGCCTGGTCAACCACGCCGGTGAAGTAGCGATCTACCGTTCGCGTCTGGAGCAGCAGCTCGGTGCCTTCCGGGGCGCCATGGGCGAACTGGACCGTACCAATGCCCGTCTGCGCGATCAGCTGCGCCGCCTTGATCTGGAAACCGAAGCGCAGATCGTGGCGCGCTATCAGCGTGAGCAGGACCAGGCCGATCACAAATTCGACCCGCTGGAACTGGACCGCTTCTCCACGCTGCAGCAGCTCAGCCGCGCGCTGAACGAGTCCGCGGCTGACTTGGGCGGTCTGCAGGGCGTGCTGGACGATCTGTCGCGCCAGTACGACGTGCTGCTGCAACAGCAGTCGCGCGTCAGTTCGGAGCTGCAGGACGGCCTGATGCGCGCGCGCATGGTGCCGTTCGATGGTCTCGTGCCACGCCTGCGCCGGGTCGTGCGCCAGGCCGGCCAGGACACCGGCAAGCAGGTTCACGTCACCCTCGAAGGGACCCACGGCGAACTGGATCGCAACGTGCTCGACCGCATGGTCGCGCCGTTGGAACACATGCTGCGCAACTCGGTGGCGCATGGCCTGGAAACCCCGGAACAGCGCCGGGCCGCGGGCAAGCCGGAGGAGGGCGAAATCGCCATCCGCCTGCGACGCGAAGGCTCGGAAATCGTGCTGGAAGTGGCCGACGATGGCGCCGGGCTGGACCGCGAGGCGATCCGTCGCCGCGCCGAACAGCGTGGCCTGATCGCCGCCGATGCCGTGCTCGGCGATGCCGAACTGGATGCGATGATCTTCTCGCCCGGCTTCAGCACCGCCGACCAGGTCAGCCAGCTGGCCGGCCGTGGCGTGGGCATGGACGTGGTCCACAACGAAGTGCGCCAGCTGGGTGGTTCGGTGGACATCCACTCGGTCAGCGGCCAGGGCGTTACCTTCACCCTGCGCCTGCCGCAGACGTTGGCGGTCACCCAGGCGGTGTTCGTGCAGATCGGCGAGACCACCTTTGCCGTGCCGGTGGCCTCGGTCAGTGGTATCGGCCGGATCTCGCGCGAGCGCTTTGAAACCGCCAACGGCGGCTACCACTACGGTGGCGAAGAATTCGCGTTGCATGATCTGGGGACGCTGATCGGCCAGGCCCAGGCCCGCGCCGAAGGCCAGGCCCAGGTGCCGCTGCTGCTGGTCCGCGCTGGCGACCTGCGCGTGGCCGTGGCGATCGACCAGGTGCTGGGCAACCGCGAAATCGTGGTCAAGCCGGTCGGCCTGCAGATCGCTTCGGTGCCGGGCATCTACGGTGCGACGATCACCGGCGATGGCCGCGTGGTGGTGATCCTGGACGTGGCCCCGCTGGTGCGCCGCTACCTGGCCAACCCGCACAAGCCGATCACCGCCGCAGCCAAGGTCAGTGATCGCGATGTACCCCTGGTGATGGTGGTCGACGATTCGCTGACCATGCGCAAGGTCACCGGCCGCATCCTGGAGCGCCACAACTTCGAGGTCACGGTCGCCCGTGACGGTATCGAAGCACTGGAGCGCCTGGATGAGCGCGTGCCCGACCTGATGCTGCTGGATATCGAAATGCCGCGCATGGACGGTTACGAGCTGGCCAGCGTCATGCGCGCCGACCCGCGCTACCAGGGTGTGCCGATCGTGATGATCACCTCGCGCAGCGGCGACAAGCACCGTCAACGCGCCTTTGAACTCGGTGTCCAGCGCTACCTGGGCAAGCCGTACCAGGAACTGGATCTGATGCGCAACGTGTATGACCTGCTGGGGATCGCCCGTGCACGCGAGTGATGCCCATCCCCTGTTGACGGTGGCCCTGCTGGCCCGTTCCGGCCCGGCACGCGACCGCCTGCGCGAAGCGCTCGACCATGCCGGCGCCCGCGTGGTGCTGGAGGACGACCCCAACACGCTCGACCTGCAGGTCCTGCGTGATGCCGATCCCGGTGCGGTCCTGATCGCGCTGGAACCGGCAATCGAAGACGCCCTGGAGCGGTTGGATCCGGTGCTGGGTTCGCCGTCATTGACCCTGATCTTCGACGAAGCCGAGCTGGCTGCACGCCGCGACGGCTGGGAAGCGCAGCGCTGGGCACGGCATCTGGTGGCCAAGCTGCACGGCCATCAGGACGTGCTGCCGCCGGGTTCGGAACAGGACCAGCAGCTGCAGCCCGAACCGGGTCTGCCGGTCACCCCGGCGCAGCTGCATGCCGACGCACCGCTGGCGTTCCATCTGCGCGAAGCCGAGGATGCGGCCGCCGAGGTGCCGGCCGATGGCCTGTACCAGGCGCCGGCGGAGTTGCACGAGCCGGTGTCGCTGGAAGAGGCGCTGGCGGCGCTGCAGCCGGTGGCGCCCGAGCCGATCGCACCGGCGATTCCACCGATTCCGGCCTCGGCACCACCCGCCGCGGCCGCTGCCGTATCGATCGGCGATCACCGCCGGTGGTCGCTGGTGGACGATGACGGTGCTGTCGCGGCGCCCCCGTCGATCAGCGACACGGCGCCGGCACCGGAGCGCTTCGACATCGAACGTCTGTCACTGGTCGAGCTCGAACCCGAGGCCGGTTCCGCCGGTGGCTGCGCGGGCGCGGTGCTGGTCCTGGCCGGCATCGGCGGGCCGGATGCGCTGCGCCGCCTGCTGGCCGCGCTGCCCGAATCGCTGAACACTGCCGTCCTGGTACATATGCGCCTGGACGGCGGCCGCTACGGCAATCTGGTCAAGCAGATGGCACGGGTGTCCGCACTGCCGGTGCTGCTGGCCGAGGACGCCCAGCCCGTTGAAGCCGGCCAGGCCTACATCCTGCCCGACGACATCGGCATCGCCGTGCGGCAGGGCAGCCTGCAGTTCATCGCCGACACCGCCGGCATCCAGATCGAGGCATTGCCGGCCGCGCACAGCGGCGTGGTCCTGCTCAGCGGGGCGGACGCCGCCCAGGTGGACGCCGTGCTCGCCCTGGCCGCCGCCGGTGCCTGGGTGGCCGGTCAGATCGGCGAAGGCTGCTATGACCCGACCGCGGCCAGTGCGGTGGTTGCTGCCGGGCAGGACGCCGGGGAACCGCCGCAGTTGGCCGCCACCATCGCCGAACGCTGGGGCGTGGACGCCTGAGTGGCGCCGACGCACCTTTGAAGGAAGACCCATGAGCTACGCCAGCAACGACGAAATCCGCGGTGTCCTGATCCAGGCCGGGCACGAACGCGTGCTGCTGCCCAACGCCACCGTGGCCGAAATGATGTCCAAGGTGCCGGTCGAAACCGTTCCCGATGCGCCGGCCTGGCTGGTCGGGCAGATCGCCTGGCACGGCTGGGACGTGCCGTTGCTGTCCTTCGCCCGGTTGTCCGGGCAGGGTGACGAGCCGGTGGTGGCCAACAACAAGGTTGTCGTGCTCAAGGCGCTGGGCGGCAATCCGCGCCGGCCCTACTTCGCGCTGCTGACCCAGACCTTCCCGCAGCTGATCGCGGTGCCGCGCGACGGGCTGTTGGCCGACGCCTCCGAGGAAACCCTGCCGCAGGGCGTGCACATGCGCGTGCTGCTGGGCGAACAGAGCGCGCTGCTGCCGGACCTGGACGCGCTGGAAGCGGCGCTGGACGAATCCTTCCCCGTGGCGGGGTGAGGTTGCGCATTCGCGAAACCTCCCCGCGATTTGCTTCGCAAACCGCGGGCCCCCCGCGTCACAATCTCCCAGATCCCCGCGCCTGCCGGCGCGCCCCCTTGACTCAAGGGGGCCATGGCTCCAGATGAATCAAGGGGGCAGAAGGAACAACGTTGTTTTTCAGCCCAGATCGCCCAACCGTGCCTGCACGGCAGCGATCGCCGCCAAGCCTGCGGTCTCGGTGCGCAGCACGCGCGGGCCCAGCTGCAAGCCCTGGAAGCCCGCCGCGGCCAGCGCCTGGCGGTCGCGCGGCGACCAGCCGCCTTCCGGGCCGATCGCGATCACCACCCCGCCCGGTGCGGCCGAGAGCGTCGACAAGCGATGCTCGCCCTGTGGATCCAGGGTCAATTTCAATGCCTCGGCCGGGACCGCGTTGGCGGCGTCCTGCAGCGAGCGCGGCGCGGCCACGGTCGGCACGCGGGCGCGGCCGGATTGGCCACAGGCCGAGACCACCACACTGCGCCAGTGCGCCAGTCGCTTCTCGGCACGCGCTGCATCCAGCTTCACTTCGGTGCGTTCGGCGTTGACCGGCACGAAGGCCTGCACCCCGAGTTCGGTCGCCTTCTGCAGGATCAGGTCCATCTTTTCCCCGCGGGCAATGCCCTGCAGCAGGGTGATGTGCAAGGGCGATTCGTTGTCCAGCGCGGTGGCCGCCTCGATCCGTACCTGCGCATCGCGCTTGCCGACAGTCACCAGGGTGGCGCTGTAGTCCTGGCCATCGCCGTTGAACAACACGCAGCCATCGCCTTCGCGCAGGCGCATCACGCGCACCAGATGGTTGGCGGCGTCTTCGGGCAGTGCCAGTGTTTGTCCGACCGCCAGCGGATGGTCGATATGGCTGCGGGTCACGCGCATGCGATGGCCTCGTCGATGGCGGCGAGGGTGGTCAGGGCAAGCAGGTCCAAGTGTTCATCCTCAACGCAGTACGGCGGCATCCAATACAGCACATTGCCCAGTGGGCGCAGCACCACGCCGCGTTTGAGCGCCGCTTTATAAGCATGCAGCCCGATCCGGGCCTCGGCCGGGAATGGCGTGCGTTTGTCGCCGTTGCGGGTCAGCTCGAAGGCCACCACCATCCCGGCCTGGCGTACATCGGCGACATGCGCGTGGTCGGCGAACGGTGCGGCCAGGGTGCGCATCACCTCGGCAGTGCTGCGGTTGCGTGCAATCACGTCTTCGTCGGCGAAAATATCCAGGGTCGCCAGCGCGGCGGCGCAGGCCAGCGGATTGCCGGTGTAGCTGTGCGAATGCAGGAAGGCGCGCTCGCGTGAATCATCCAGGAAGGCGTCGTAAAGCGCCTGGGTCGCCAGCACCGCCGACAGCGGCAGGAAACCGCCGGTCAGGCCCTTGGACAGGCACAGCAGGTCCGGCATCACCCCGGCCTGCTCACAGGCGAACATCGTGCCGGTGCGGCCGAAGCCGGTGGCGATCTCATCGGCGATCAGGAAGGCACCATTGGCATCGCACAGCGCGCGCGCACGCTGCAGATAGACCGGGTCGTACATGCGCATGCCCCCGGCGCACTGCAGGCGCGGTTCCAGGATCACCGCGCAGATTTCGCCCGGGTGCTGGTCGAACAGCGTGGCCAGTGCATCGGCCGCCTGGTGCGCGCGCTGGGCGGCACTCTGGCCCGGTTCGGCCAGGTAGGCGTCGGGCGACGGGGCGAACAGCGCCTCGGTCAGCAGCGGCGCATACACGCGCCGATACAGCGGGATATCGCCGACGGACAGCGCCCCCAGGGTTTCGCCGTGATAGCCGTTCTCCAGCGCGACGAACCGGGTGCGGTGGTTCTCGCCACGGTTGCGGAAATAGTGGAACGCCATCTTCAGCGCCACTTCCACCCCGGCCGAGCCGTTGTCGGCATAGAACACCTTGGCCAGCGGGTCGCGCCCGGCCTGGCGGGGGGCGATCGCCAGCAGGCGCTCGGCCAGCCGTACCGCCGGCTCATGACTGAAGCCGGCCAGCATCACCTGTTCCAGCTGGGTGGCCTGCTGGGCAATGGCCGCACCGATGCGCGGTTGCGCATGGCCGAACAGATTGGTCCACCAACTGCTCACCGCATCCAGATAGCGATGGCCGTCATGGTCGATCAGCCACGGGCCTTCGCCGCGGGCGATCGGCAGCAGGGGCAGGGTGTCGGGATGCTCACGCATCTGGGTGCACGGGTGCCACAGCACGGCCAGATCGCGTTGCCGCCACTGATCGGCCAGCGTGAGGGGGGCTGGGTCTGCTAGCATTTCGGGCTCATGAACACGTTTTCACCAGTACCCATTCTAGAGATGCTCGCATGAGCCGTCGCCTGCCCATCATCCACCAGATCACGGACGAGGAAAGCGGGCCGTTCCAGCGCCAGCATCTGGATCTGGAGTTTTCCAATGGCGAACGCCGCCGCTTCGAGCGGCTGGTGACCCGCGGTCACGGCGCGGTGGTGGTGGTGCCGATGCTCGATGACGAGACCGTGCTGCTGGTGCGTGAATACGCCGCCGGCATGCACCGGTATGAGCTGGGGCTGGTGAAAGGCCGCATCGATGCCGGCGAAACCCCCGAGCAGGCCGCCGACCGTGAGTTGAAGGAAGAGGCCGGTTACGGCGCCCGCCGGGTCGACGTGCTGCGCGCGATGACCCTGGCCCCCACCTATATGAGCCACCAGTCCTGGCTGGTGGTGGCGCGGGATCTGTACCCCGAGCGCCTGGTCGGTGATGAACCGGAGGAGCTGGAGGTCGTGCCGTGGAAGCTGGCCGATCTGGACCAGTTGATGCTGCGCGAGGATTTCTCCGAAGGCCGATCGCTGGCGGCGCTGTTCATCGCACGCGAGTGGCTGGGGCGGAAGGAATGATCAAACTCACGACGGATCTGCGCGAAACCGTCATCGCCATCGCCCAGGACGCGGCCGCCGCCATCATGGCGGTGTATGCCACGCCGTTCGATGTGGAAATCAAATCCGACCACAGCCCGGTCACGGCAGCCGATCTCGGCGCCAACCAGGTGATCGAGCGTGGGCTGGCCCAGCTCACCCCGGAGCTGCCGATCCTCTCCGAAGAATCGGCGCAGGTGCCGTGGGAGATCCGCCAGCACTGGGGCGCCTACTGGCTGGTCGATCCGCTGGATGGCACCCGCGAATTCGTCAAACGCAACGACGAGTTCAGCGTCAACATCGCACTGATCTACCAGGGCGCGCCGGCGTTCGGCGTGGTGCTCGCCCCGGCCACCGGCCAGATCTGGCATGCGATGCGCGGCGAACTCGCCTACCGCCGCGACGGCATGCGCGATTCGGTGCTGCGCACCCGTACGCCCGCTTCGGCCCCGCTGCGGGTAGCCGCCAGCCGCTCGCACCGCAGCGAGCAGACGCAGGCGCTGCTGGATCGCATGGGCGATATCGAGGTGCTCGCCCAGGGGTCCTCGCTCAAGTTCTGCCGCCTGGCCGAAGGCACGCTGGACGTGTACCCGCGGCTGGGCCCGACCTCCGAGTGGGATACCGCCGCCGGGCAGTGCGTGCTGCACGCCGCCGGGGGCGCGGTGCTCTCGGCCGAGACCGGCAAGCCGTTCCGCTACAACCGCCGCGAGAGCCTCTTGAACGGCGACTTCATCGCGCTGGGCGATACCCGCCTGCCGTGGCGCGCGTGGCTGCCCGCCTGACCTGACTGGAGCAACGATGCCTGCCACCCCCGAACTGGACCGACTGCTGGGCATCATGGCGCGCCTGCGCGACCCGCTGCAGGGCTGCCCCTGGGACCTGCAGCAGGGCTTCGCCAGCATCGCGCCGTACACCATCGAAGAAGCCTACGAGGTCGCCGATGCGATCGACCGTGGCGATCTGGATGACCTCAAGGATGAGCTCGGCGATCTGCTGCTGCAGGTGGTCTTCCACGCGCAGATGGCGCAGGAGCAGGGGGCGTTCGGGTTTGCCGACGTCGCCCGCGCGATCAGCGACAAGATGGAGCGTCGCCATCCGCACGTGTTCGCCCAGGTCCAGGTGGACGGGGCCGAGGACGTCAACAGCAACTGGGAGGCGATCAAACGCGCCGAGCGCGTTGCCAAGGGCCACACCGATACCTCGGCGCTGGCCGGCATCTCGCGTGGCCTGCCGGAGTGGCAGCGGGCGGTGAAGCTGCAGGCACGCGCGGCACGGGTCGGGTTCGACTGGCCGGGCCCGGCGCCGGTGATGGACAAGGTGCGCGAAGAACTGGACGAAGTCGCCGCGGAATTCGCGCGTGGCCCGGTCGAGGAAAATCACGCGCGCCTGCAGGAGGAGCTGGGCGATCTGCTGTTCGTCTGCGCCAACCTGGCCCGCCACGCCAAGGTCGATGTGGGCGCTGCGCTGCGTCTGGCCAACCACAAATTCGAACGACGCTTCCGCGCGATGGAGGCCCAGGCCGATGCAGCGGGGCAGTCCATGGCCGCGCTGGACCTGGAGGCGCAGGAAGCGCTCTGGCAGCAGGCCAAGGCGGACGAGCCCACCGCGTGAAGACGCTGCTGCTGTTCGTGCTGACCGCCGTGGCCGAAATTGTCGGCTGTTACCTGCCGTGGCTGTGGCTGCGCAAGGACGGCAGTGCGTGGCTGCTGCTGCCGGCGGCCGTCAGCCTGGCGCTGTTCGCCTGGCTGCTGACCCTGCACCCGACCGCCAGCGGGCGCGTCTACGCCGCCTACGGCGGGGTCTATATCGGCACCGCGCTGATGTGGCTGTGGCTGGTGGATGGCATCCGCCCCAGCCGCTGGGACCTGCTCGGCGTCGGCCTGTGCCTGGCCGGCATGATGGTCATCATGTTCGCCCCGCGCACCGCCTGAACCTGGTTGACGGCCCGCCAGGGCACTTCCCGATGCCGGTGTGAAGGTGCCGTGGCTATACTCGGCGTTACGAATCCGGGGAAAGGGAGTGACCTGATGTTTCCGACCATGCTGTTCTCGCTGGTGCTGGCCTTCGTGGCCATCGTCATCCTCTTCAAGGCCGTGCGGATGGTGCCGCAGGGCTACGAATGGACCGTGGAGCGCTTCGGCCGTTACACCCACACCATGTCGCCCGGCCTGCACTTCCTGATCCCGATCGTCTACGGGGTCGGCCGCAAGGTGAACATGATGGAGCAGGTGCTGGACGTGCCGAGCCAGGAAGTGATCACCAAGGACAACGCCGCCGTGCGCGTGGATGGCGTGGTGTTCTTCCAGGTGCTCGATGCGGCCAAGGCGGCCTACGAGGTCGCCAATCTGGAGGTGGCGATGATCGCGCTGGTGCAGACCAACATCCGCACCGTGATCGGCTCGATGGATCTGGATGAATCGCTCAGCCAGCGGGAGGTGATCAACGCCCAGTTGCTGAGCGTGGTCGACCATGCCACCAACCCGTGGGGCGTGAAGGTGAACCGCATCGAGATCCGCGATATCCAGCCGCCGCGCGATCTGCTCGATGCGATGGCGCGGCAGATGAAAGCCGAGCGCGAAAAGCGCGCGCAGATCCTGGAAGCCGAAGGCTCGCGTCAGTCCGAGATCCTGCGCGCCGAAGGCGAGAAGCAGGCCACCGTGCTGGAGGCCGAGGGCCGCAAGGAGGCGGCCTTCCGCGATGCCGAAGCGCGCGAGCGCCTGGCCGAGGCGGAGGCCAAGGCGACCACGATGGTCTCCGAGGCGATCGCCCAGGGAGACGTGCAGGCGATCAACTACTTCATCGCGCAGAAGTATGTGGAAGCATTCAAGGAACTGGCGACCTCGCCGAACCAGAAGCTGGTGCTGATGCCGATGGAGGCCAGCGGCGTGATCGGCTCGATCGCCGGCGTGGCCGAACTGGCGCGCGAGGCGTTCGCCAAGCAGGAAGAGAAGAAAGCCACGCGCGGCGTCCCGCCGCGGATCGGAGGCTGACATGCGCTGGGAAGTGGTGGCCTGGGGCGCGCTGGCACTGGTGCTGTTCGCCGCCGAGGCGCTCGCGCCCGGCGCCTTCATGTTGTGGATCGGGATCGGTGCGGCGGCCGTGTTCGTGCTGGTCGCGGTGTTCGCCGAGATCCCGCTGCTGTGGCAGGTGGTCGCCTTCGTGGTGCTCAGCGTGGTCTCGATCCAGTGCTACCGGCGCTGGGGGCGATCACACGATCGCCAGAGCGACCAGCCGCTGTTGAACCGGCGCGCCGAGCAGTTGATCGGGCGGGTGGTCGTGCTCGACCAGGGCATCGTGGCCGGCAAGGGCCGGGCCAAGATCGACGATGCATTCTGGGTGGTCGCCGGGCCGGATCTGCCGGCCGGCAGCCCGGTGCGCGTGGTGGCGGTGGAAGGGATGACGCTGAAGGTACAGCAGGCCTGATCCTCGGTTTTCCCGCACCGCCGCAGGCGTTGTGAAGACGGTTCTGGGATAATGATGGCTTGCCTTCATTCCCCCGGAACCGGTCATGACCCAGAAGACGCTTCTCAACGATACCCACCGCGCACTCGGCGCCAAGATGGTCGACTTCGGTGGCTGGGACATGCCCATTCATTACGGTTCGCAGCTGGACGAGCACCACCTGGTGCGCAGCGATGCCGGCATGTTCGACGTCAGCCACATGACCGTGGTGGATCTGCGCGGTGAGCAGGTCAAGCCGTTCCTGCGCACGCTGCTGGCCAACTCGGTGGACAAGCTCAAGGCCACCGGCAAGGCCCTCTACTCGTGCATGCTCAATGCCCGCGGCGGCGTGATCGACGACCTGATCGTCTATTACATGGCTGACGATTTCTTCCGCATGGTGGTCAACGCCTCCACCCGCGAAAAGGACCTGGCCTGGATCCGCGAGCAGGCGGCAGCCTTCAACGTGGAGGTCATCGAGCGCGAAGAGCTGGCCATCATCGCCGTGCAGGGCCCGACCGCACGCGAGCGCGTGATCGGCCTGCTGGGCGAGGGCGACCGCGCCGCGCTGGAAAAGCTGGGCCGCTTCGCTGCCCTGGAGACCGCCACCGCCGACGGCACCGCGCTGTTCGTGGCGCGTACCGGCTACACCGGTGAAGACGGTTTCGAGATCCTGCTGCCGCAGACCGCCGTGGTCGCCTTCTGGAATGCGCTGAGCGCCGCCGGCGTGCGTCCGGCCGGCCTGGGTGCGCGCGATACGCTGCGCCTGGAAGCCGGCATGAATCTCTATGGCCAGGACATGGACGAGGAGATCACACCTTATGAGGCCGGCCTGGCCTGGACCGTGGCACTGGACGAAGGCCGCGACTTCATCGGGCGCGACGTGCTCGAGGCGCAGAAGGCGGCGGGCAACGCCCGCCAGCTGATCGGCCTGGTCATGGATGAGAAGGGCGTGCTGCGTCACGGCCAGGCGGTGCTCACCGCCAGCGGTGAGGGCGAGATCCTGTCGGGCACCTTCTCGCCGACCCTGGGCAAGGGCATCGCGTTCGCCCGCGTGCCGGGCGGCGAACTGGGCGAGGTCCGCGTGGATATCCGTGGCAAGCAGATTCCGGTCCGCGTGGTGAAGTTCCCGTTCGTGCGCGAAGGCCAGGCCCAGCCCGGCGTGTTGATCGACGGCTGATGCCGTGATGTATCCGGTGCGGACGCGTTCGTGTCCGCGCCGGTTGGTTACACTACCCCCGTTTCTTGACCCCCCCTGATATTCCTCGGAGCAGTCCCATGAGCGAGATCCCCGGCGACCTCAAATTCCTCAAGTCCCACGAGTGGGCACGCGTTGAAGGCAGCGGCCGCGTCACCGTCGGTATTTCCGACCACGCCCAGGGCCTGCTTGGCGACCTGGTCTATGTTGAACTGCCGGAGGT
>Ga0256410_1000958_pt1 | contig 24117 bp, 23 predicted proteins | sample PhyWR1_FD_185983 | JGI IMG/M metagenome (GOLD analysis project Ga0256410, IMG submission 185983) | Leaf surface microbial communities from wheat plants in UC Gill Tract Community Farm, Albany, California, United States - DLSL W.R1 | ecosystem: Host-associated > Plants > Phyllosphere >... | reverse complement strand
AGAACTGCCCGATTATCTGAAAGAAGGCATCACCGTACACTTTGCCAAGCGCTTTACCGATGTGGCCAAGGTGCTGTTTTAAAACTGTTTGTAGGCCCCGACTTGCCTGCGATGGCATCACTGCAGGCAAACAGGCAAGTCGGGCTGCCTGTATCAACATTCAAGCATTGGATCCAAAAAACCGCGTAAGTCGCGAACTAGACACGTCTACTGTCATTTATGACAGTAGACGATTGTTCATTTCCCATCCTTAATAGAGCCCATTCCCACAAAAATAATGCAGGAAAAGAATATGGCACTTCATCATCCTGTATATGAGAACCCGGATGTCCTGAGGCTCAAGGAGTCAGGACAAAAAATCTTCAATCCCAGAACCCGGGGAGAACTCAAGGCCGAACTGCTGGACCGTCCCGCGTTTACCGCGCAGGAAATGACCTTTGCCAGCAGCCAGAAAAAAATCGTCATTACCGGCGAGTTCGAAGACTTTGGCTCAACCGCTTATCGCGCGGTTGCCTTCACGCTGGATATCAATATCCAGTCGGGTATCTACCGGTTCAACAAAGACGAACGCGGCCCCATCTTGTCTATGTCCTACATAGAGTGCGTTGAAATTGACGGCCGCCAGGTTTATCACTTGAACCAGGCCGATGTCGGCAGCCTGCACTTGAGCGTGGTCGAAAGCTGCTACAGCGCCCGGCTATTCACCATGGAAGGGCTGGACCACAACGGCAACAGCATGGAGATGTGCGGCGACTTCAGCATCAGCCCGCCCCATGCGTCTTTTTAGCCGGCCGAGGACAAATGGCACAGCGCCTGTCATGGGTTATGCTGCGCCATTGTGTTTGCCCGACCGGAGCCTTCAATGCCCCTTGCACGCCTTATCCCCCTGCTCGGCCTCAGCCTGCTGACGGCCTGTGCCCAACAGCCTGCACACAACGTTACCCTCGAAGATCAAAGTGACTGCCCCCAGCAACTGCATGTGGGCCAGCAGCTGATCGTCTCCCTGCCCAGCAACCCCACCACTGGCTACCGCTGGGCCATTCAGGATTCTGCAGGCGGCGTGCTGCGCAGCCTGGGCCCGGAGGTCTACACCAGCAGCGACAATGGCCAGTTGCTGGGCAGCGGCGGCCAATCGACCTGGCGCTTTCAGGTATTTGCCCCTGGCAGCGGGCGTCTGCGCCTGACCTCTCAACAACCGTGGGAACCCGAAGCCGAGCCGGCACAGGTGTTCGACTGCCCGATTACGGTCAACTGATATGGCGTGGCTGATCCTTGCGATCATGGGTGCTGGCACCTACCTCTATGGCGTCAGCACGCACGCCATGCTGCTGTGCCTGCTGACCAAGCCCGTACCGGTACTGGCAATGCTCGGCTGGTTGCACCGCGGGCCTGTCAGCCCCTATCGACGCTGGATCAGCATCGGCCTGGGGTTTTCCCTGCTGGGCGACATTCTGCTGGCCTGGCCACAGGACCTGTTTGTATTTGGCCTTGGGGCGTTTTTGTTCGCCCACCTGGCCTATCTCAAGGCCTACCTGGCGGACTGCCGCCGCGCAGCCGTGCCGGCCCTGATCCTGGCACTGCTTGCCGGTGGCAGTTTGTTGAGTGTCATGGCCAGCCAGGGCCTGGGCGATTTACTGGTACCGGTGGGCGTCTACGCCCTGGCCATCAGCGCCATGCTCTGGCGCGCCCTCGCCCGCCTGGGCAGCGGTGTACCGAAACGTTCGGCCGGGCTGGCAGCCGCCGGGGCGCTGGCGTTTGTGGTCTCCGACAGCCTGATCGGCATCGATCGCTTTGTGCAACCGTTCAGCGCCGCGCCCTACCTGATCATCCTCAGTTACTGGCTGGGCCAGTGGGGCATTGCCGCCTCGGTGTTTTCCCAGGGCAAACGCTGAACGCTTTATCAGACAGACCGCGCATCCCGGCGCCAACTTGGCTAAAATGCCGCCCCTTTTGAAAATTCCACCGCCGGAACCGCCGTGAGCAAAGAACCCGACCGTATTTTCGCCCAGCCCCTGACCCAGGTGCCGGACTTCGCCTTCAACGAAGACGTTGTGCGGGTGTTCCCGGACATGATCAAACGCTCGGTGCCCGGCTACCCGACCATTGTCGAGAACCTCGGCGTGCTCGCCGCCCAGTTCGCCCGGCCCGACAGCGTGCTGTACGACCTGGGCTGCTCGCTGGGCGCAGTCACCCAGGCCCTGCGCCGCCATGTGCGCACTGAAGGCTGCAAGGTGATTGCGGTGGACAATTCGGCGGCGATGGTCGAGCGCTGCCGCGAGTACCTCAATGGGCAGAACTCGATGTTTCAGGAGCTGCTGCCGGTTGAAGTGATCGAAGGCGACATCCTGGCCCTGGCGTTCGAGCCGGCCTCGGTGGTGGCGCTGAACTTCACCCTGCAATTCATCGCCCCCCAGGAGCGCCTGGCGCTGTTGGGCCGTATCCGTCAGTCGCTGCTCCCGGGTGGTGCCCTGATCCTCTCGGAAAAGCTGCGTTTCAGCGACCCCGAAGAGCACGGGCTGCTGACTGATCTGCACGTGGCGTTCAAGCGCGCCAACGGCTACAGCGATCTGGAGATCGCACAAAAGCGCAGCGCCATCGAAAACGTCATGAAGCCCGACAGCCTCGAAGAACACCGTGAACGCCTGCTGGCGGCCGGGTTCTCGAAAGTCGTGCCGTGGTTCCAGTGTCTTAACTTTGCCTCGTTGATTGCCTTGCCATGATTGATCTGTCCCCTCTTGCCCGGCGTCTGGCCGGCACTCCATTGGCTGATTGGGCCAACACCCTGCAAGCCCAGCTCGACGTCAAGATGGAGAAAGGCCACGGCGACCTGGAGCGCTGGCAAAGCGCGCTGGATGCCTTGCCCGACGTCAAGCCGAGCGAAATCGACCTGTTGAACGGCCTGACCCTGGACACCGACTGCGACGACGCCACCCGTGCACAGATGCGCGAAGCCCTGATGGGCCTGTCACCGTGGCGCAAAGGCCCGTTCGACCTGTTTGGCGTTCACGTCGATACCGAGTGGCACTCGGACTGGAAATGGTCGCGGGTCGCGCCGCATGTCGACCTCAAGGGCAAGCGCATCCTCGATGTGGGCTGCGGCAACGGCTACTACATGTGGCGCATGCTCGGTGCAGGCGCCCACAGCGTGATCGGTGTCGACCCCAACTGGCTGTTCTTCTGCCAGTTCCAGGCCGTGCAACGCTTTTTGCAGCAGGAAGCGGCGTGGCACCTGCCGTTCCCTTTCGAAGACCTGCCGCCGAACCTGGAAGGTTTCGACACTGTATTTTCCATGGGTGTGTTCTACCACCGCCGTTCGCCCATCGAGCATTTGCTGGCATTGAAAGACTGCCTGGTCAAAGGCGGCGAACTGGTGCTGGAGACCCTGGTGATCGAAGGTGACGTGAACCAGGTGCTGGTGCCTGAGGACCGTTACGCGCAGATGCGCAACGTGTGGTTTCTGCCCTCGATCCCGGCGCTGGAGCGCTGGTTGCGCCGTGCCGGTTTCAGCGATGTGCGCTGCGTGGATGTGAGCGTCACCACGGTTGAAGAACAGCGTGCCACCGAGTGGATGAAATACCAGTCGCTGAGCGACTACCTGGACCCGAACGACCACAGCAAAACCATCGAAGGCCTGCCGGCGCCGATGCGGGCGGTGATAGTCGCGAAGAAGTAAAACACGCCGCACCTGTAGCCGCTGACGAGCGCAGCGAGGCTGCGATCGGCGGCGCAGCCGTCGCAAGACCTGAATACGTGGACTAACTGAAATACCGCGCTGCCTGACTCTACGACGGCTGCGCCGCCGATCGCAGCCTCGCTGCGCTCGTCAGCGGCTACAGGTGTTATAGAGTCTGCTTGGCTCTTCTGGCCTTGAAGAACTCGCTAAGGATTGCCCCACACTCCTCAGCCAGTACCCCGCCTTCAAACAGCACCCGATGGTTGAGAAAACTCTGGGTGAAGAACTGCCCCTGGCTCTGCACAATCCCGGCCTTGGGCTCCAGGGCACCATACACCACCCGCGCCACCCGCGAATGCACGATCAGCCCCGCACACATGCTGCACGGCTCCAGCGTCACGTACAGCGTGCTGCCCGGTAGCCGGTAGTTGCTGACAGCCGTCGCCGCATCACGGATGGCCATCATCTCGGCATGGGCGCTGGGGTCGCTGCCGCTGATCGGGCAATTAAAACCACGGCCGATGACTTCACCGCCCTGCACTAGCACCGCACCCACCGGCACTTCACCCAACACGGCGCCTTGGGCGGCCAGCGCCAGCGCTTCGCGCATAAAGTCTTGATCGCGGCTGCGGTCGATAATCAGGGGTTGACGCCCTTGTCGCATCAGGAAACCTCAATGGCGGCCATAAGGCCGGTTTCCATGTGATCAATCACATGGCAGTGGAACATCCACACACCGGGATTATCCGCCACCAGCGCCACGCGGGCACGTTCGTTTTTGCCCAGCAGGTAAGTGTCGGTGAAATACGGAATGATCTTTTTGCGATTGGACGCCAGTACCTTGAAGCTCATGCCGTGCAAATGGATCGGATGCTGGTACTGGGTCATGTTCTTCAGTTCGAAGATATAACTGCGGCCCAACTTGAGTTTGGCAATCGGCCGGTCGGCACAGGTCTTGTCCTTGATATCCCAGGCCACGCCGTTGATCTGCCACAGGCTTGGCGGCTGGTCGGGGCCCAGGTCTTCGGACACCGAACCGACCCACTCAAAGTTGAAGTTGATCTTCTCGGCATTCGCCACGTCGGGTTCGGCAATCGGATTGGCGGGCAACGCCGGTGGCCATTCGCCCGGTGCATCGGTGCTGGCGACCGAACGCAAGGTGCCCAGTCGCACCGGGCCGTCACGCAACGACAACTCCTCGCCCGCCGCCGGGGCCTTGATCCCCAGACAAATACGCATGCCCGGGCCCAGCCAGTAATCCTTGCCCAACGGCCTTGGTTCAACGGGATTACCGTCCAGCGCGTAGATCATCGCTTCCACACCAGGGATATTCAGACGATAGGTCAGGGTGTTGTCGAGGTTGAGAATGCGTACGCGAGTGATCTGCCCGGCAGGCAGGTCGATGGTTGGCACATGGCTGCCATTGATGGTCGACAGGCGCCCCGCCGTGCCGCCACGCGCAGCCTCGCGGGTGATGCTGAACGGCAGGAAGGCCCCCTCTTCGTCCACATGCCAGTTCTTGATGCTCAGGGTGCGCTCGTGCTTGAAGCCGGTGGGCTCGCGCTCTTCGACAATCAGTGGCCCGACCAGACCACGGCCCAGCTCTTCGCTACTGTTGACGTGGGGGTGATACCAGTAGCTGCCAGCATCGGGCACCCGGAACTTGTAATCGAAGTATTCGCCGGGCAACACCGGTAATTGCGAGACGTAGGGTACGCCGTCCATTTCCAGGGGCAGGCGGATACCATGCCAATGAATGGTGGTCGCGACCGGCAGGTGGTTGATAAAGCGCACCCGCAGCCACTCACCCTGACGCACGCGCAGCTCGGTACCTGGAGCCGATGGACCGAAAGCCCAGGCCTGGGTGATATGGCCAGGCACCAGCTCGACGTCCAGTGGTGCACTGATCAGTTCGTAATCGTGACCGGCGTTCTCGGCGGCCACCTTGCCCAACCAGTAACGCGAAGCGCCTCCTGCGCCAACACCCACCACTACCAGGCCAGCCAGACCACCGAGTATTTGTCGACGGGTAAAGGACATGGATTCAACTACCTCTCGTATCCGGCGCGGGCGTTGGGCCCGCAAAAGGCGAATACGATACACCTGCAGTTGCGAAACAGTAAGGGCAAAAGGGTGCGGCCCTTTGTAGCCGCTGACGAGGCACGAGGCTGCGATCGAGTGCGAAGCGCTCGTAAAACCAGACACCGGCGTGAAACAGATACATTGAGTGCTCAGGATCTACGAGCGCTTTGCACTCGATCGCAGCCTCGCTACGCTCCTCAGCGGCTACAGGCCCCCCGGGTTTACACCCCCACCACCAAATGCACCAGACCGCCCGGCAGGCTCAAGATCCCCGGTATGCCCGCAGCGCGCAGAGCCTGTGGGTCCATGCGTGTGACATCCGCCAGCTCCACGCGGATACGGGTCAAGGCCACCCGCTGTTCGGACTTGACGTTACCGGCGCCGCCAAGCGCCGCGGTTACGGCTTCGTCCAGAATCGAGGCCGACTGGCCTGTTTCATCCGCCACCAGATCAGGGGTCAGGGCTTTCCAGAATGCTTTGAGCACTTTATCCAACATGTTCAGTACTCCAATTCGGTCATGGCTTGCACCAGTGGCTGCAATGCTGCCCGCACCTGCCTGGCACTTTCCAGACCCAGCACGGACTGCGCCAGCGTCTGGCACGCGGAAAAATCCAGCTCTCGAACCCGCGCCTTGATACTCGGGATCAAGGGCACGCTCACCGATAACTCATCAACACCCAAACCCAGCAAAACTGGCACTGCCAGCGGCTCGGAGGCCAGCGCGCCGCACACCCCGACCCATTTGCCATGGGCATGGGCGGCCTTGACGGTGATGTCGATCAGGCGCAATACCGCCGGGTGAAAGCTGTCGGCCTGGCTGGCCAGACGCGGATGGTCACGGTCCATCGCCAGGGTGTACTGGGTCAGGTCGTTGGTGCCAATCGAGAAGAAGTCCACCTCGGGGGCGAAAAGGTCCGCCATCAACGCCGCAGCCGGGACTTCAATCATGATCCCCAGTTTGGGCAGAGTCGTGATCCCCAGCGCCAGCGCCTGCTCCTCAAGCAACTGGCGGGCCATACGCAACTCGGACAGCTGCGTGACCATCGGCAGCATGATATGCAGACGGGTCAGGTCGGCGCTGGCCAGAATCGCGCTGAACTGTTCGCGTAACAGTTGCGGGCGCTCCAGGCACAGGCGAATGCCGCGCATCCCCAAAAATGGATTGGCCTCGTGTGCCATCGGTACATAGGCCAGTGGTTTGTCGCCACCCACATCCAGGGTGCGCACCACCAGGTTGTACTCAGTACCTACGGCACGGGCAATTGCGCTATAGGTGGCAACCTGCTCGGCATGGCTGGGGGCGCTGCTGCGTTCCAGATAGAGGAACTCGGAGCGCAGCAAACCAACGCCTTCTGCCCCCAGGGTCAGCGCTTGCTCTGCCTCGGCCAGGGACGCGATATTGGCGCTGACTTCGATACGAACCCCGTCACGGGTACAGGCTGGCAGTCCCGCCTGTTGCAAGTCCTGCTGCTGGCGCTGGTGCTGACGTGCGCGCTGGAGGGTCAACTGCCGCACCTGCTGCGGATCCGGCTCCAGGTGCAACCGCCCCTGATCCGCATCAAGCAACACCGCCGTACCATTGGCCAGCGCCAGCACCTGCGGCGACATCCCGCAAAGCGCCGGCAAGCCCAGCGCCCGGGCCAGAATAGCGACATGACTGGTGGCACCGCCACCGACCGTGGCAAAGCCTGCGACCTTGCGGGTATCCAGGGTTGCGGTCTGTGACGGGGTCAGTTGTTCGGCAATCAGGATGGTCTGCTCCGGCAACTCCAGCGCACTGTCCTGAACCCCGAGTATCAGTTTGAGCACGCGCTGGCCGACATCTTCCAGATCCAGCGCCCGCTCGGCCAGCAAGCGGTTGCCCAGGCCTTTGAACAGGGTCGCGGTTTCATACGTGGCACTCTGCCAGGCGAATGCTGCGCTCTTGCCCTGCTTGATCAAGCCTAAAGCCTGCTCCAGCAAACCCGGATCTTCCAGCAGTTCCTGGTGGGCTTTAAAAATCTCGGCCTGAGCCTTGCCCGGCGCGTTGTCGCACAGCGCTTGCAACTGCGCTGCGGCATCTGCCAGGGCCAGTTGCAATTGCTCGCGTTCGTGGGCCTGGTCGGTTGCCAGCTCGCTGATCTGTAACGCACTTGCCGTCAGTTGCAGCACATGACCGAAGGTCGAGCCGGGTGACGCACAGACCCCGCGCAACTCGTCACTGGCCACAGGCTCCGGCGCGGCCAGCGGCGGTGCTTCTGGCGCCACAGCCGCGACCGATTCACCGCAACCGCCAGCCAGCAGTTCACACAACACCTTGAGCGCTTGCTCGGCATCAGAGCCACAGGCACTGAGATAAACGCTGTCGTCGTAAGCCGTCTGCAGGGCCATGATCGCTACCAGCGACTTGGCATTGGCGCTCTCGCCCTGCTTGTGTAGCTGGATGCTTGCCGCAAAGCCTTTCGCCGCCTGGGCCAACACCGCTGCTGGACGGGCGTGCAAGCCGTTGGGATTGGGCAGACGCTGCGGCTGCGAGTGCTGTGCGCTGCCGGTTTGCGTTTCGGTCTGCGCCCGGGCCTGCTGCAGTTGCAGGCGCAGCAGCGGCTGGCCAGTTTCGACCTGAACGCTGCCGGGCGGCGGAGCCTCAAAGGGTTCGCCGCTGACCACCAGCATCAGCGTCAACAAGCTGCGTGCGTGCAGGGCAATGTAGTCAGCATCGAACTCGATAAGCGCCTGCCCCGCGCTCACCTGCTGACCCTCCTCGACCAGCGCGGTGAAGCCCTTGCCGCCCAGTTTTACGGTATCCAGACCAATATGCAGCAACACCTGCACGCCGTCGGCATGGGTGATGCTGATAGCGTGACCGCTGTGCTGCACGTTGCTGATCACCCCGGCCAGCGGTGCACAGAGCACCTGCGATGTCGGATCGATACACAGGCCGTCGCCAATCAGACGACTGGCAAACACCGGGTCGGGCACGTTATCCAGCGCCATCAACACACCGGACAACGGTGCCAGCAATTCCACTTGTTGGGATGTGACCATGACTTCACCTGCAGTTGATTCGGTTAAATGCCGATGGAGCGCGAGCCCCGACAGCTCGCTTACTTCCACCAGTACTCGACTTGCAAACCTGCGTTGGAACCGTGCCGGGCCGAACCGAATGCACCGCTGTCGGACAGCGCCGAGCCTGCGTCGAACTCATTGGCCGCACGCTGTGCCGCGGCGTTCCAGCTGGCATAGGTGTAATACAGGCGTACTTCCGGGCGCGTCCAGAAACCCGGGCCCTTGGGTGACCAGGTGGGCGCGAAGGTGAACTTGCTCAGCTTGCGCGTACCGTCCGCCGCTTTGACCTGATCATGCCCCAGCTCGGTGACCAGCTTGAACTGCTCGCTGATCGCATAGGTCGGGCGCACGCCCAAAGACAGCCACTCCTGATTGCCACCGTCGGGGCGAAAATCCTTTTGGTACACCGCCTCGACCTGCCCGCCAAAACGGGGCGTCACTTGCCAGTCGAAGAACTCGACAATCCGGTAGCGCTTGCTGCTGTTATCCAGACGGAAGTCGCCGGTATAGCCCAGGCCGGTGCCCGAGCCTTCGCCGTACTGCACGGCAAACTTGTTTTTGCCGCCCAGAAACTCGCTTTGCACATGTTGCGCGGTGATGGCCCAGCCGCTGTGGGCATCGGTGCGCTCGGGTTTGTCCAGATAACTGAGGCCCAACTCCAGCTCCCCGCCGGGGTTGGTATTGAAACCGGCCACGTTGAAGTCGTGGCGGGTGACATAGTTTTCCTGGTAGAGATTGTCTTTGCGCGACAGCGCGTAGCTGTATTTCAGACCGCCGATCAACACGTCCTCGATACCGGCACCGGTGGCGCTCTGGTTCCAGTAGTAGAAGTCGGAAATATGGATATCATTACGTTTGTAGTAGCGACGCCCGGCCCACAGCGAGCCGCCGTTGAGGCCCGGCAGATTGGACCATTGGGCATACAACTGCGGCAGGCGCGCCGAACCGTTGTCGCCCTGAAAGGTCAGCTGACGATCGTACTGGTTGTACAGCGAGGCCATGCCATCGACGCTCAATACCGAGCCATCGTCAAAGCTGTACACGTCCTGGCGCAGCTCCAGCTCGGCGTATTGTTCGCATTCGTTGCCCAACCGGTACTTGGCCTCGGCGCCGGGCAGTTTGAAGCAGGATTGCTTGCCGCCATTGAGCGAGTTGCCCACGCCACTGCGCAAATACCCGGCGAACTCCAGGGCGTTGGCCGACAACGGAGCCAACAGGCACAGGCTGGCGATACAGATGCTGTAGTTGAGTGATGATTTCATGGCACGACCTTTTTTATTGTTATGGGTAAAACCGGTAGTCACTTCAGATGCAGGGCAAATGATTCATAGGGGCGTAGCGAGACCTTGCTGCTGCGCACCGGGCAGTCGTCGTAGTTGCTGATCAGCAGCCGCTGGCTCAGGTGCGCGTCAATCACGCCTTCCGGCAATTCGATGTCGCACGGCGTGCCGTAGAAGTTGTTGATCACCAGCAGGCTCTCGCCATCGCCCTCACGCAGATAGGCCCACACCTGCAAATGCTCGGGCAATAACTGGCGATACTCGCCGTGTTGCAGCAGCGGCTCCTCGCGACGCAAGGCAATCAAATGACGGTAATGATGCAGCACCGAAGCCGGGTCATTGCGCTGGTCTTCAACGTTGATAAACGCAGCGTTGGCAGGGATGCCAATCCACGGCTCAGCGCTGCTGAAACCGGCGTTGGGCTGATGATCCCATTGCATCGGCGTGCGGCTGTTGTCCCGTGACTTTTGCTTGATCGCTGCCATGCACTCGTCGTGGGGCACCCCGGCTTCACGCTTGAGGCGATAGATATTCAGGGTTTCGACATCTCGGTACTGCTCGATACGCTCGAACCCCGGGTTAGTCATGCCGATTTCTTCACCCTGATACACATAGGGTGTGCCTTGCAGAAAGTGCAACGCCGTGGCGAGCATCTTGGCCGAAACCACAGGGTATTCACCGTCATCGCCAAAGCGTGAAACCACACGGGGCTGGTCGTGGTTACACCAGAACAGCGCGTTCCAGCCGCCACCGGCCTGCATGCCAACCTGCCACGCCGAGAGGATGCCCTTGAGCTGCAGGAAATCGAAATCAGCCCGCACCCACTTCTGCATGTTCGGGTAATCGACCTTCAGATGATGGAAGTTGAAGGTCATCGACAGCTCCTGACTGTCGGGGCACGAATAACGGATGCAGTGCTCCAGGCTGGTGGACGACATTTCGCCGACGCTGACCAGATCGTGGCCGGCAAACACTTCGCGGTGCATCTCCTGCAAGTACTCATGCACGTTGGGGCCGTCGGTATAGAAGCGGCGTCCGTCGCTGTCATCCTGAGGGAAGTGCGCCGGTTTGGAGATCAGATTGATCACGTCCAGACGAAAACCGCCCACCCCCTTGTCCCGCCAGAAGCGCATCAGTTTGTAGACCTCTGCGCGCACCTTCGGGTTGTCCCAATTGAGGTCGGCCTGGGTGTGGTCAAACAGGTGCAGATAGTACTGCCCGGTTTGCGCCTCGTATTCCCAGGCCGAGCCGCCGAACTTGGACTCCCAATTGTTCGGCTGGTCACGCCAGATGTAGAAGTCACGGTAAGGGTTGTCGAGGCTGCTGCGCGCCTGCTGGAACCATTCGTGCTCGATGGAGGTGTGGTTGACCACGATATCGAGCATCAGCTTGAGGCCACGGGCGCCGGCTTCACGGATCAGCAACTCGCAATCGGCCATGCTGCCGTAGCTCGGGTCGATGGCGTAGTAGTCGCTGATGTCATAGCCGTTGTCGCGCTGGGGCGAGCGCAGGAATGGTGTCAGCCACAGATAATCGACGCCCAGCCACTGCAGGTAATCGAGCTTGTCGACCACCCCCAGCAAGTCACCGGTGGCGTTGCCCGCGTGGCTGTAAAAGCTTTTGGGGTAGATCTGATAGATCACCGAACGCTGCCAGTCTTGCATGGGATATTCCTTGCTTGGACGTTGTAGCCGCTGCCGAAGGCTGCGATAAGGGCCGCAGGACCTTCTATCAAGAGGGGCCTGCTTCGCAGCCTTCGCAGCCTTCGGCAGCGGCTACAGGAAATGGATGTGCTACGCCACGCGATAACCGGGGCGAATGATTTTCAGGTTCAGGGCGCAGGTCAGGACAAACGGCACGACAATGGCTATGAGCATGCCGATCACAAACATCGGGATGTACTGCGGGATGATCGAGATAAAGCCGGGCAAGCCGCCGACACCGATGGCCGAGGCCAGCACCTTGTTCAGCGACAGGAAAATACTGCCCAGTGCCGAGCCGATCAGCGCCGCGTAGAACGGGAATTTGTAGCGCAGGTTGATCCCGAACATCGCCGGTTCAGTGATACCGAAGTACGCGGATACTGCGGAGGTCGAGGCCATGCCGCGCTCACGCACATTGCGGCTCATGTAGAACACCCCGAGCGCGGCACTGCCCTGGGCCAGGTTGGACATGACGATCATCGGCCAGATAAAGGTGCCACCGTGGTTGGCAATCAGCTGCAGGTCCACGGCGAGGAACATGTGGTGCATGCCGGTAATCACCAGCGGCGCATACAGCAGGCCGAAAATCATCCCGCCGAGCACCGGGGCCACGTCAAACAACAGCACCACGCCTTCGGTAATCAGGATGCCCAGGTGACGGGTCACCGGGCCGATGATCGCCAGCGCCAGAACACCGGTGATAACGATGGTGGTGATGGGCACCACCAGCAACTGGATGGCATTGGGCACCCGTGCCCGCAGCCATTTCTCGATCACGCTCATCACATAGGCGGCCATCAGGATCGGCAGGATCTGCCCCTGGTAGCCCACCTTCTCGATCTGGAACAGGCCCAGGATGTTGAAATACGGCAGGCTCTGGCCTTCCAGCCCGGCCACGGCCTTACCGTAGTTCCAGGCATTGAGCAGGTCGGGGTGAACCAGCATCAGGCCTAGCACAATGCCGAGGATTTCACTGCCGCCAAAACGCTTGGCCGCCGACCAGCCCACCAGCGCAGGCAGGAATACAAAGGAGGTATTGGCCATGAGGTTGATCAGGCTCCACACACCGTCCAGTTGCGGATAAGCGTCGAGCAGGGTTTTGCCCTCGATAAACATGCCCTTGGCGCCGAGCAGGTTGTTAACACCCATCAGCAAGCCGGCAATGATCAGGGCAGGCAGGATGGGCATAAACACATCGGAGAACACCCGTACCAGACGCTGCAGGGCGTTGGCCTTGTCGGCGCCCTGCTGCTTGACGTCGGCGATGGTGGCGGCGGCCAGGCCGGTCTGCTCGCGCAGGGCGGCGTAGACCTTCTCGACTTCGCCGGGGCCGATCACGACCTGGTACAGGCCGCCGTTAAAGAAGGAACCTTTCACCAGATCAATCTGGTTAAGGGTGGCGCTGTCGACCAGGTCTGGGTCTTTGAGGGCCAGGCGCAAGCGCGTGACGCAATGCGCGGCCTGCTCAACGTTGGCGGCACCACCGAGGCTGTGCAGCAGCTCGCTGGCGATCTGGGAATAGTCGTGGCTCATGCGTGTTCTCCGCTTGATTTTTATTATGGAGCGTCGTTGTGGCAGCACGCCGAAGCAAAAAATACTCGTCTGTACGAGTTAATGCAACAACTGGTACAGACGAGTTTGCGATTTATCCGCCGCGCACTTGCGCTGCCTTCCCTTCAGCCCTTAAGGTTCCGGGCCCCGAGCCCAATCGGTATAGAGCCATCGCCATGACTAAATACAATCAGATCTACACGGATCTGCTTGCCAGTATCACCACTGAACGCCTGGCCCGCGGTGCCCGCCTGCCGTCCGAAGCCGAGTTGATGGCGAGCTACGGGGCCAGCCGTGGCACCGTGCGCAAGGCCATCGAACAACTGCAGGAGCGTGGTTTTGCACAGAAAATCCACGGTAAGGGCACCTTTGTATTGTCATCCAGCCCGATCGAGTTCCAGTTGGGCGGTATCGTCAGCTTTCAGGAGACCTACCCGCGCCTGGGCGGCAACGTCAGTACCAACGTGGTGGAGTTCACCCGGTTCCCCCTCGAAGGCGCACTGTGCGAAAAGTTCGATGCTGAAGCGGGCAGCCTGATCACCCGGATCAAGCGCGTGCGCCATATAGATGGCAAGCGGGTGATTCTGGACATCAACCATTTTGTCAGCGACCTGATCCCGGGGCTGGATCAGGACATTGCCGAGCACTCGATCTACGCCTATATCGAGCAGACCCTGAACCTGCAGATCAGCTATGCCCAGCGCACCATCGAAGCGGTGCCGCGCAGCAAGGACGACCAGCAGCACCTGGACCTGGATGGTCAGAGCCATGTGATCGTGGTGAGCAACCAGACGTTTTTACAAGATGGGCGCCAGTTCGAGTACACCGAGTCACGGCACACACTGGACAAGTTCTACTTTTCGGATGTGGCGCGGCGTTGACATCAAAAGCACCCTCACCCTAGCCCTCTCCCGGAGGGAGAGGGGACTTGACCGGGTTGATGCCGGATTCAACTCAAGACGATCAGACCGCCAAGATTCTCAAGTATCCCCCTGTCGGCTCCCTCTCCCGCCGGGAGAGGGCTGGGGTGAGGGGCTTTTTTACTTGGCCACAAACTTCGAACCACGCCCCCCATCAAGCTGCGCCTGCAACATCCGCCATTCGCGGGCAACAATAGAGTACGGAATAAAGATGCTGACCCTCTGCGCGCTTTTCAGCTCGGGCAACGTTATCGCACTGTTCAGGCTGGTCGAATAGAAACCGGCATTGATCCCCACCACGCAACCGTCATCGGCGATGACCGGCCCACCCGACATGCCCTTGACCAGCGGCGCATCATGAATGGCATACAGGTCACCGCTACGTTCTTCGGTATTGCTAAAGGGTGTTTTATAAACCCTGCCCTTGCCCGTTGTCGTCACAAGGTAAGGGCTGACGCCCACGGCCGTGATGCTCTCGCCCGCAAGCGGCGCTCGCCATGCAGGGTAGTAGCCATTGGCTTTATGCTTGATAAAGACCAGATCGCAGTGTGTGCTGCAACGGTATGCAACGTTGGGGATAAAGGGCGTGTGCCCTGTTGTGACGGCGTAATCCTCATTCCATTGCACGGCCGAAGCCATGTACATAAACGGCATGGGAAAGCCTGAAAAGACTGGAAAGTACGCGTCATTAACCGGCCCCGACAAGTCGGGTTTCACGAATCCGTTGCATCCTGCAGTAACAACTCCTATTAACAAGAAGGCCATGATCTTGATCATGATAAATCACCGACTTATAGGGAGGATGCAACTGGCTTTTATTGTCAGTATTTTGACTTCAGCAAAAACAGAACGCCTAACCAATTGTTTTGGTTGATACCTTATTATTTATGGATGAAGTTTTAATAACGCGTATGAATCAATCGAACTAAGCTCAATTGCCTTTTGAGCAAGTGCGACGTTCAAATAATTGGCGTCGGAAGTTTGATGGTTTAGAACGCCGACCACAAAAAAGGCGATCAACACCCAGGGTTGATCGCCTTTTTCACATCAAACCGGACTTATGCTCTTTCCTGCACAGTCAGTCTGCGGCGCCATCATTTTTTCGAACGCCAATGCTTTTGCGCTCACCGGTGGCGCTGACTTCATACACGCTCATGACCCAAGTGTCGGCGATAACGGTTTCAACCACGTAATTCTTCTTGGCTTGCGGCGTGAATTGCTGCGCAACAGGTTGTGCCTTGTCGAACGGCGTCGGCATTGGAATACCGTTGAAGGTGAACTGTTTGGCCTTGACCGTCCCTTCCACGTGCACCACTTTGTCTGCATCGACCAGCTTGCTGATGCTGTCAGTGCCACCGGCGATTTTCTTCAGATAGGCCGGTATGCGTTTGAAGTAAGCCGTGTCATAAACACGATCACCCGCGTCATCCAGTCGCCCATCGGAATACCCGTACATGTAACTGACAGGGTGATCGCCCTCTCCGCCGATGGTACGGAAGGTCAAGCTGGCTTGATGGTCATTCATGACCAGTGGCACGACCGGCGCTGAAGTGAGATCACCCGCCTTACGGCTACTGCAACCGGTCATCACAAGGGCGAGTGTGATTGCTAACGGAACTGCCAGATAAGTTTTCATTCGATCCTTGAACAGTCTAAGAGCAGGACCGTATGGAACCATTTGTTGAATGAAAGTTCCCTATACGATGTCGCACATCACACTCTACCCGAGTCAAAACCCAAGGAAGAACGCCATGTGCACGAAGGGCCTGTTGCTGAGTTTTTGCGCTGTGTTACTGGTTGGCTGCACAGGAAGAGGCTTTCAACCTCCGCCAGGCGACTACACGCAGTGGTACAAAAAGGGGGTCACCCAATCTGGCGTCGACAACGCCATGCGTGCTTGCGGATATACCAATCTTGATGGCGTGGGAGATACCTCGCCGATTGATGTTGTGCTGACCCGGTTCTACTGCATGAAAGATGCAGGGTTCTCGCGCAGGGATAAAATCGACCTGTGCAAGCTAGGCCGTATTGGCGAGTCCCCCGTGTGCGAAGGCCGCCGGTAATGATCTGCGCGCCGGAATGCTCTGGCCTGTCCAGAAAGCATCAGGCAACGGCGTATCACATGTTGTCCGAGTCAAACCCTGAGGAAGAACGCCATGTTCACGAGGAGCCTGCTGCTGAGTTTTTGCGCTGTGTTACTGGTTGGCTGCACGGGAAGGGGCTTTCAACCGCCGGCTCCGGATTACACAAAATGGTACAAGGAGGGCGTATCGCAGACCGGGATCATTGCTGCGATGCGTGCGTGCGGATATACCAATGTTGATGGCGCAGGAGACAGGTCGCCAATCGATGTGAGGTTACTGAACTTCTATTGCATGAAAGACGCAGGCTACAAACGCAAAGATAACTTGGACATGTGCAAGCTCGGTCGTATTGGAGAATCTCCGGTGTGCGACGTCCGCCGTTAATCCGTCACCAAAAGGACACAGGGAATGAACAATCTACGCAACGGACTGTATGGTGCCGCATTGGCCCTGGCGGCAACAGCGCTGGGTGGTTGCGCCTCCTCGGCCGCGATCACCGGCGAGCCTGGGGTAAACATGGGCGACAGCTATCAGAGTGTGCTCGCGGTGGTCAGCCGCAACAATGCCGTGACCAAACAGGTGGACGGTCAAGGCTTCCGGGCCGAGGGTTACTCGACAATGTTCAAGGACTGTCGCACCAAGTACTTCCTGTTCCAGGACGGCGATGGTTTGCAGCGCGTGACCTATGAACCTGCGCCGCATCTGTCAGTCAGCCAGAACTGCCGCCAGCCTTAACCTGCCCCTGCGAGTCGATTGCCTGATGAGACTGTTCACTGTAATCCCCGCCGTTCTGCTAGCGCTCAGTGGCTGCGGCCAAGTGGCAAACGTGCGTTCGCTGTCTACCGGCTACATACCCCCGCAGAGCGGCGAGACTGCCCGTATTCGTCTGCTCACCGACGGCCTGGTGCGCGCCGTGCCGGAGCGTGATTGCCTGGACTGGAATGTGCCCGGCGCGGGGGTAATGGCGTCGGCGAAATCCGGCTTCCCCGACCATAACGGTGAAAACCTCGGCATTGCCGGGCCAATCTATTCGTTGGCAGGTTCGGTCTCGTCAGAGCTTGTGGTGCCGGCGAACAAGCCGATCGCGTTCCATTACCTGGGGCGCCTGCAATATGCCCGGCAGTGCGCCAGGACCATGACCTTCGTACCTCGGCCCGGGGTGGATTACCAGGTGCAGGCATCCATGTCGGCAGACTGTTCATTCCTGCTGGATGAGCTTTCAGCTGACGGAATGCAATGGGTAGCTGTCGAGCCGAAACCTGAGGGCAAGGTGTCGATGTGTAACGCGATGGATAACTTCTAGCCCGAAATCAGCGCGGACCCGTACCAAGCCACCTGAACACGCTGCCTGGCGACGCACAAAACAGCCAGAAATTGCCAGCCCAAAAAAGCCAAAAGCCCGCAATTAAGCGGGCTTCAGGGTGTTTCTTGCTAACGGGTGGCGGACTATGCCGGACGCCCGATTATTCCCAATATATTGCAAACAAAAGATAAAAACCCATAAATATCATTGGCTTATTAAACGAAATTCTCTAAATACCATGAAATATGCCATATTCTGTCATGTAGACAATAGCTTGCGCTCTGCATCGGCAAGACTCCACTCCCCATCCTGCCCGAACGCCTTGGCCATCTGTCGCAATAGGATGGCCAGCTCGGCCGAGTCGCCGTTACGGCGCACTTCGGTCAGCAGCTCCGCCGCTTAGGCCGGATCGGTGTGAAACTGCTCGACCATTGCCTCATCGTGTTTTCGGTCTTTCATATGGTGCCATCCTCTTTCGTGAGGGGGCAGCGCGGGAGACGACGCTATACACCCGCGCCGCCGCAATAAGCTATACAGCCATAATGGCGTCTTTTTCGTGCCCCGTCCGCTCTCGTACACCTTTCTACCGTCGCCGCTTAATGCGACGGTGTCACGAAGCCGCATTGGCGGGGCGTTAACTCCCAAGCGCTTAATTGATTGCGGCATGTCAGGGTACAGGTCGATCACTTCGCGTCCTGGTGGGTTAGTAAATCGAATCTCACATAAAATTCGACTGGGGAATCGCTGATTCGAAAACAATCAGCTAATGCCGCCGGAACGGGCACCATTATCCTGTTGTTGGCGACAATTGTAGTGGTAGTAAGCGCCATCCCACCAGCCTCCCCAGCGCTCCTTTTACCCCGAAGTTCAATGTCGTAGTAAAGACTGAAACCAGAATTAGCAACCGAGAAAAGGTAAACGATACGTCTTCCAGCCCATGCGACCTGTGTTGAGTGAGGCCAACGGAAAAAATCACTTTCCTTTTGGAACAATCGATCAGATAGGGCGAGAAACATCTTGTGATTATTGAGTTGGGGTATCTCCGTCTCCGACGTGAGGAGGCGTTCCTGAATGTGGGTGTCAAGCCTCAAGATTGGGGAACCCGCCTTAGGCGCACTCACCGACTGATCCGCACCTGGGAGAACCGGGGCGTTAACTACATCAGGCAATACACTTTCGATAACGCCTACCTGACTTGGGCTAACACGTTGGCTTTGGACAGAGCTTGCCGCAACAGCGGCAGTCAACACTTCTCCGATTTCGACCTTTCCCAGAAGATAGTCGGCCAGTAAGGGTTCTAACTCACCCTTATCCTCATAATCCAAGCGATATAGTTCTCTCTTACGCTCCAATGTTCGCTGAAGAGCATCAAGCCCTGCTCGTTGAGAGCTTGGTACAAATGACTGTATTCGTTGGTAAATGTGTACCCTTACCAAGTCTTTGGTAAAACCGTCCATTAAATCATACGAAGACTCTATGACCTTCACGACAGCCTGTAGCGCAGACCAGTTTCTATTGAGAGTTAAAATCACCCGTTCGCCTTCCAGCGCGGCGAGTAAAGGAACGCCATGGCTGATCTTAGCCCAGATGATGTCAACGTCCTCTAACATATAGTCATAGCGCAGCACCCTTGCGAGCGAAAGGGTCAGGCTAAATTCATCTCGGGTAAGTTCGCTTGGGCCATACACTTCTATGACTGACGCGTGATCCGGGATTTGCGGTACATTCAACACTTGGGTCAGGTAACGTTGCTGAACTTCCCGCCTAGGATGATTTTGACTGATTCGAAGTAGCGGACTCTCGCTGCTTGAAAATGTTTTGATGGTGTCAGGATCGTTTCCTGCGTACCACTGCATAGGCAAGCCTGCGAACTGAGCTTCGAGCATGCCGAGCTCAAGACGCTGTTCTGCCTCCTGCACTTGGATCAACACCTTACCTGCCAGCTCGGTTTTTCCAGAGTTGAGCACGTACTGTTGAAAGGCTGGTAAAGCTTCTGCAATCGAAGTTTGCGAGATGATGCTTGAAAGATGTTCTTCTACAGCGGGGAATATATGCGATGCTTCTGCAATAGACTCTCTGGTCAATGCCTCGCGCCCAGCCGTTGGAATAAGGAACGGCAAATCGGCATAACCCCCCAATTGGTAGACAGTCGGGACAGGCAAAGGCGCGAGACCAAAGCGAGATCGAAGCCCGGTTATGGAGCCAGCTCCATTGCGTAAGCATAGGTGGCCGTTAAATGGTTGATCCTCCCGCTGGAAATTTTTAGCCTCTATGCCGATAGCATTTCCTTGCGCGTAAACAATTAAGTCAAACTGCATACTTCCCGCGTTGACTATGCATTCCCCGATTTGGTCCCAACCTGAAATCCCCACCACCGTTGCCAAGTCGCGCCGACTGATGAGCGCCCCATTGACGTGTACGGGCACGGGCAAAAACTGAACGAATTGGGCCAAATATTCTTTCAGACCAGCTTCCACGATCTGTGAGCCGTCCTCTAGCACCGCAACAACCTCGGTACCTACTGGTACTGTCTCGTCGAGCGGAACCAAGCTGATGCAATCCTGCCCGATTGCCAGTTCTTTTTTCTTAGCATTTGTCCGAAAACCATGCAGGCTGCCCAATATTCGTGTTGTCACGGACAGTTCAGTGCAGACACCAAAATTGGCCATTGCACCTATGCCGAAGGTACCGATAACTCCCGCTTCTCGAGCTTCCGCATTGTTCTTTCCTGAAGAGCCAGCTTTCCAGAAATTGTTACGGAGCACTTCTTCCGACATTCCAATACCGTTGTCACGGATCGTAATGATTCCGAGCTCCAAGGTGATATCGATGGCGTATTCGGCAAAATCCCGGCCTTCAGCTTTCGCTCGCATCAAAACAGCATCGTAGCTGTTTTGAACATTCTCCCTCACCATAGCATAGGGGGAGTCGTAAATCTGTTTGGAAAGGATCTCAAGCACTCGATCCGTTTCAACTTGAAACGTGATATTAGAAGCCGACATCATTTTTTCCCCATAAGAGTCGCGTGGCACATCTCAATACGCTGTTTAATCGCCGAGTCAGTCTGACGCTGCGCGAAGTCAGAGCTGTGAAGTGCCCTCATCGCCGCCCATTCGCCCAGTTCTTCGTACGCTTCCGACAACAAAATAAACTCGGCCGGAGACCGAGGGCATTTGAAGACCTCTTTGATTTCTTGCCAATCGCCCATGTCGGCCAGAGCGGATGCTGCTATACGGCGTAGTATTGGATCGTCGAGCAGGGGCTTGACCATTTCATAAGCTGCGCTTGGGGCTCCGGATCGCAATAGTTGATCTGCTTCTCCGGCTACAGCTAAAGGCTGAATGACTGGAGCTGCAGATTTGGGAAGCTCGAAATCGATCGAAGTCCCACCGAACTCAGCGACGTAACCAGCGGCCCAGACGGGTGAACTGAAGTCGGAGTTGACCATGTGCCGGACGTGAATAGTGCCTTTACCCTTCTGAGTGTCCAGTGTCACCAAGTTGTAGGCCCGCATTCGGCCAGCGGGCAGCGAACGCGGCCCCCCGCACAGCGTACCAGCGCTGATAATGGATATGCCTCTCTTCCGGTCAGCCGTGAAACGATGCTCCAAGAGTTGAGGCCTATGCTGATGGCCATGCATGCCGATTGAGCAATTTCCATCCATGAGTGCTTGCAACAGATCGGAGTCGACATAGTCAGTCTCTCTTGGGCCACCCTGAATACTGTGGTGCCAGACGCTGATGACCAAAAGCCCTTTTTTGAAGTACGGACTGACTGCGTCCATGGCTTGGGCGAGTGCATCCGGGTGAACTCGCCCTGTTCTGTTGTAAATGTCGTTGTCATGACAACTCGACAAACCCACAAAGCTCACGCCTAGTCTAGGGAAGTCGTGAATGGAGAATTGATCACCAGGAATCAAGGAAAAGGATCTTTTACCTTCATAGAAGCGGTTATAAAACTGAGCATAAGGCTCTAGCCGTTGCTCATAAAGATGAGGATCTGTGATCTCCATCGCGCAAAAGTCAGCCCATCGCCACCTTAGTTTTGGATCATGCCCCAGCAACCTGGTAACCAATATTGCTTTCTTGTCGGCCTCTTCTGGCACAGGCACAGGCGTCATAGCACGTTCTACATGTGACATGCTGACGTCGTGATTTCCAGGCACGAGAATCACACGCTCCCTGTCACCTTCGAAAAAGCGATCAGCTAAGGCGACGAGGAAATCGTAAGCTTCATCGTATTGAGCTTGAAGCTTTTGGTCGCCATCCTTTTCTCCACCTCTTACCCCGTAAATGATGTCACCGCTGACTACAGCCAGATCAGGACCAGGAACGCCTTCCGTATCCATGTACCTTGCGCAATCCCTCCTAAGCGAATTGAGCAATGCGGTGGTGGTAATCTGGCTTCCTGAGTCTCGGTGCAAGTCCGAAATATGCATGATCGTGACTGTCATAACCGTTAATGGCTACCCGAATAATTGATTAGAATTTAGCTCTGATCTATGCAGTCTGAGGCCGCTTGAGACATTCTTCAGCCTGAGGTCGCAAGCTGTTCGAGTTCCTGTTTAGCAAAATCTGACTGGAGGGCGATCTGCTGGTCAAGAGGCTGGGTGTCAACATACATGTCGGAGGGACTAACCAATTTCCCCATGCTTAGCAGCCACTTTCGCCTCACTAGCATCCTTCCTAACTGAACAATATGGGATGCTCATCCACTCGCTGTCCACCTAAAATTGGGTCTCAGATCGTGTGGCCCAAACTTAGGCAGTGGCTTTCCTTCTTTCTGCGCAAGTCGATAGGTAAGCGTCAGCACCTGATTGATCGTTGCGGTGCTCATTGGCAAATCAGAATCGTACCGGGAGGGAAGGACGTAATCTGAACCACCGGCGAAAGTCTTCAATGCAATGAAGAAATCCAGCGCCCGCCTGGATAAAAACACCAAATGAGGGTTGCGCCGCTTCATCCGTTCTTTCGGAATGGTCCACAGGGCTTCGCTGAAATTGATCTCGTTCCAGGTTGCATTGGTCAGCTCACTTTTTCGCACCATGGTGAGCAACAGTAACTTCGCGGCAGCTCTTACAGATGACGCAGTGCCGATACGGTCCATGTATTGGTACATCAACGCAATTTCATCAGGGGTCAAAGTTCGGTCACGTGGCTCGAACTTAGCAATGCTCGCAGAACGTACTAGATCGGCAGGATTCTCAACCTTCTGGCCACGCTCGATTGCCCAACGGAAAACCTGCATCACGATCTCACGGGAGTGCACCGCCGTTGCCGGCGCGCCTCGCTCCACAATTACATCAGTCAGCGCTCGTAGGTCCTCATGGTTGATTTCGACTAGTTTCTGATTGCCGAATTGCGGCTTCAGCTCACGCTCGTAGACTGATCGGCATGTCACGCGTCGAGTCGGCCATTTGATACCCGCGTAGCCATTTCTCGGCCCATGCATCAAACATCTCTGCACCCTTGGTACGAGCCTTATCACGGGCCTTCTCCTTGGCCGGTGACTTACCAGCCGCAACCATTTTCTTGGCCTCACCAAGCTGCTCTCGCGCTTCTGGAAGCGTGATACCACTTACACCACAGAGGCCAAACGTGATCGTCTTTTGTCGGCCGTTGATTGAGTAGTTGTAGCGAAACGAGATGGACCCCGCAGCCGTCACGGCAACATAGAGTCCATCGCGGTCATTCACTTTGTAGAGTTTTTCTTTCGGTTTGAAGTTACGCAGCTTGGTATCGGTCAGCATGGCAGTCATGGATTCCATGGAAAAATACCATGCTCAGAAAACCACTCATGCACCAAGTCAAAATCCAATGAAACCGGGCTGATGATGAGATTTGATACCATGCCCTTCCCTAATAAGGCGACATGGTATCGAGCACCAAGCATGGCATTTGGCTCAGCCAATGCCCCGTACCAAGCCACCTGAACACGCTGCCTGGCGATGCACAAAGCTGCCAGAACCTGCCAGCCCCAAAAAGCCAAAAGCCCGCAATTAAGCGGGCTTCAGGGTGTTTCTTGCTAGATCGTGCCGGTCAGTGCCGGACGTCTAATCATTCCCACTCAATCGTTGCCGGCGGCTTGCTCGACACGTCATAAGTCACGCGGGAGATGCCTTCGATTTCGTTGATGATCCGGCCGCTGACGGTTTCCAGCAGTTCGTAAGGCAGATGCGCCCAACGAGCGGTCATGAAGTCGATGGTTTCTACGGCACGCAGGGCAACTACCCAGGCGTAACGACGGCCATCGCCTACAACACCAACCGATTTCACCGGCTGGAACACCACGAATGCCTGGCTCACTTTGTGATACCAGTCGGCCTTGCGCAGTTCTTCGATAAAGATATGGTCAGCACGACGCAGGATGTCGGCGTATTCCTTTTTCACTTCACCCAGGATGCGCACGCCCAGACCCGGGCCCGGGAACGGGTGACGGTAGACCATGTCGTACGGCAGGCCCAGTTCCAGACCCA
>Ga0256410_1000948_pt1 | contig 24207 bp, 24 predicted proteins | sample PhyWR1_FD_185983 | JGI IMG/M metagenome (GOLD analysis project Ga0256410, IMG submission 185983) | Leaf surface microbial communities from wheat plants in UC Gill Tract Community Farm, Albany, California, United States - DLSL W.R1 | ecosystem: Host-associated > Plants > Phyllosphere >... | reverse complement strand
GGAAGAATTAGGCACCCTGCAGGCAGTTGCTGCCGAATGGAAAAAGAGCATCAGTTGGGTGGCTGAACGCTTGTCCTATCTGGATGCCATCGAAGCGGGGGGAGCTACTCGCACAGCAGTACAGAACGGAATAACCGCTGACGTATCAGTGGTAAACGACCTAGCACGCCTTGAACGTCTCGACCCCGCTGCAGCAGCCAATGTGGTCCAGCGTGCCGAAGCTGATCCTGACCTGAACGTCCGCAACGAAGTACGCACGGAACTCAAAACAACCAAGGCGCTCAGGATAGGCGGGGGCAAAGCCAAGCCCAAGACACCAGGCAAAGCGACAGAACTCGATTTGTTGAAAGAACAGGTTGCCCTCCTGACTGAGCAGGTAAATACCTTGAAGTCTGAAAAGGTGTATCTCTTTGAGGAACTGGAGAAAGCACGGCAACAAATCGCCGACCAGTGGAAGCCTGCAGAATGACTACCCGCCTCGCTGACCAGGACCTACGAATACCGCCCGAAGACTTCGAGCGTATCCGCAGTAACTCAAAGATGCACAGCCGCAGCCTTGACGTGGCCTTTGAAATCCTCGTTGAGGGCAAAAAGCTTGTAGCAGTGGCCAACGCTCACGGACTGACGAAACAGCGCGCTTTAGCCATAAGGGACAAAATCTACTCAGCCTATCTACTCCAGGCCCCCGAAGGCTGGAGCTATGCGCAAATCTGCGCCCCCAAGGAAATGATCAATCGTTTCGTCAAAGAAGCCGACACGGAACGATTGAGGTATTGGCAGAGCAAATCCACAACAAAGAAGGACAAGGACGCATGATCGATAAAGCGACTATCGAGCAATCTCAAAACTGCTGAAACCGCTATCGGGGATGGCAGCACAGAAGCTTGAGCATTGACTCTGGGACTGTTTCTTTAGGGCATACATGAATTGAGACAGTCAGAGGCAAACCGGGCAGGGCTTTACTTCGATTAGTGATACGTTCAATTTGATACACTATTAAATGAACACTCAAAATGATACGAAGGAGTAGAGCCCGTTATGTTCATCCGTTCTTACCTGCGAGCCTCAACCATCGAGCAGGACGCGAACCGAGCCAATGGCGCGTTGGAACAGTTTGCAGCTGATCATGGCCAGGTTGTTGCCAGTACATACACAGAGAATGCCAGCGGCACCGAAGCGAACAGACCCGAACTTCTTCGCTTGCTCAAGGATGCGCGCAAAGGCGACGTTCTCCTGGTTGAAAGCATCGACCGGCTGTCACGCATGGAAGATCCTGATTGGCGGATGCTCAAAACGACTATCGACTCAAAAGGACTTCGCATCGTCGCGCTCGATCTGCCAACCAGTCACCTGGCGTTGAGAATCACCCAAGGCGACGAGTTCACCAGTCGCATGCTTGGAGCAATCAATAACATGATGATCGAAATGATGGCGGCTATTGCTCGTAAGGACTATCAACAACGCCGCGAGCGGCAAGCCCAGGGAATCGCTAAAGCCAAAAGCTCCGGGGCATACAAGGGCCGACCCATTGATGCCGATCTGCACAAGCGTGTACGTGAACTGCTTGCTGCAAATTTGGGCATTCGAGCAACTGCCCGTCACGCTGGTTGTTCAACCACGACCGTTCTCAAAATCCGTGACCAGGCTCAACAACTCAGTTAGTTGAGCCGGTCGGAAGTGACTGACTAGCGGAGGCGAAGCCGTAGTCTGTCAGGCGCTTACGAGTGGCCGCCGCCGGCAGGCGACTTTGACTTATCAACCCCAAGGCAGAGGACGACAGTTAGAGATCATAAGAGGCAGGACTTCTAACCCCTTGATTTACGGGGCCTCCAGAGCAGTAGATAGCTCAGCCTATGAGCGAACCTTCGATCATCAACTGTGAACCAACCTCGTTCATAGACCGTGACCTAACCTAGCTCACATGATGAGCTACCCCCGTGAATGAGCTACCCCTCGCTCATCGGTGCTCGATAGCAAACATCCTTGAGCTACCCGTAGCTCACCACATGAGCTACCCCTAGCTCATTTTTTGCGCGATATCCGACAAGTCTGTCAGATAGCGAACAAATTTGATCTACCCATAGAGCACAGCGTGAGCTACCCTTGGCTCATTCTTGCTCGCTATCTGACAAGTTTGAGAGATAGCAAACAACACTTTTGGATGATCTGACAGGAGGGTCAATGTCTGAGGAAATCCGCAATCTACACCAACCCGCACCACGCGGGACTTGGGTTCAGACAGAACGTGCTGGCCATGAAGCTTGGGCGCAACTGATCGCGCACGCTCCACGTGCGGCACAGCTGCTGCACATACTCGTGGCGAACATGGATAAGAGCGGTGCCCTCATTGCCAGCCAAGCCACCTTGGCCAAGCTGATGGAAACCTCTACAGCCACGACAAAGCGAGCTTTGTCGGTACTGATCGAACAGGCTTGGATTCAGACAATCCGGCTGGGGAGTGATCGAGGCGGTGCGCTGGCCTACGTGGTGAACAGCAGGATCGCTTGGGCGGATAGCCGCGAAAATATCCGCTTCGCACGCTTCAATGCGCGTGTGCTTGTTTCGTCCGAAGATCAAAGTGACCTGGGCAGCGGCAAACTGTTGAAAGCACCGGTCATGGCACCAGGTGATTTGCAGTTACCAGCTGGTGATGGCCTGGCCCCACCAGTACAAGAAACATTTGAAGGCATGCTGCCCGACTTGCCGTCGATCTCCGACGACTCAGAAGCCTAAAACGACGAAACCCGCAGCACGGCAATGCTTGCGGGTTTCTAGGTTTCTGCGAAGGAGCAAAAGACCGTTCCAAGATTCTACCCCGGCCCCCGCAATTTTCCCACCACTCGTACCATGGCTTTATATCGTACGATATAGGGTAATCGCTATAGCCCGGCCCCGTCCTGGATCTGCGCACGACTCAGGAAATCACCCTGCAGTTACCCACCGTCCTGGCAAGAAGCCTCCCGGCCCGTGGATAACTGCATCGCTCGTTCTGGCCTCTGACGGGCCCCGCTCGCTGGGCGATTTTTCATGCGCTGGCCATTGCACGATTTTTCCCGTTTTCTCTATCGTCCCCATGTTGACCGTGTACCAGACCGCAAGGTCTGTAAGGCTCATTAGCCACATCTGGTTTACGATAAATGACGACTCTTTTTTACAATCTGCCCGGTCGTGTTATCCATCCGATACTGCACAATGGTTTTATCCATTATCCGCACAATGACCTCTTTTGCTACTTCCAGCGAAACCGCAAACCACTCCCTTGGCCGATAGCGCTTGCCGTCTGTACCAATCAGCTCCACGTTAAGCCGCTGCACTGCCAAAAAACCGTGGATCAGCGACTCGAACCGATACGGGTCCATGTTGAAGCACTCGAACTCTGCGACCTTCTGGACAGGACTTTCAAGAAACGCGATGTCCCTCTCGGCGTTACGTATCCGCTCATCCACGGTCAGCTCGGTGTAACCGATCTTGTAGAGGTGCAGGAACTGCTTCAGCACAGGGTCTTGGTTCAGAGTCTTGACGATATAGATAACCCCAGTGCGCCGGTCACGGTGAGTCAACCTGATGTCCTGGAAAGCTTCAGTCAAAGCGTCATCCCGATCAAGCAGGATGCGTTTGCCGGTTTCATCCATATAGAGCGCACGCCCCAACGATCGGCGCAGCATGTTGGATTCCGTACCGTTATCAAAGATCAGACGTAGCCGGGCATCCTTGTGCTCTCCACGTCCGTGCTCATCGCCAACCTGATCCACAAAGCACAGGACGCCATTGAGGATGAAGGCATCCCCTTTTTTGATCTGCCAATTCTCCGCAAAACGCATAGACTCTGCCTTGCCGCTTTTGAGGTCGGCGTGGAGATTTCTGAAGATCGATTCGAAGCGCCAGAAGTCCTCGCACGAAGTGCGCTGAGCTACCTCATCTGGCGTCCCCTTTTCGACCGGCACATGCTTGATATCAAGGATGCTCGTGTCACCCAGATCGAGAAGTCCAAAATCGTCCCCGCCCAGGATGTCATCAATGCTTATTACATCCTCGGCGGCCATAGTTGGCCGTGACTCCGATGGTAGCTCTGGGATTACCTCTTGATCCAAGGCAAAGCCTGGTAGCAAGACATGCCTATCGAAGGGCATCAGCGCAGCATGGTCACCGTGTTCCAACACAGACTTTAGACGCCTGGCCATCTGTCGCTCAGGAATACTGTCACCATGCACTAACGGCAGACGGTCATGCTGATCGATGAACTCGTTGATTTCCTCAAAGCGGGTGACCATCAGGTTACCGTTGCCAGGAACAGAAACTGGAGGCTTCACGTTGAGCAGACCGAAATCATCTATTGCCCCCAAAATATCGTTCAACGAGTTCAGGTCCCTGGGCTTCTTGCCAAGTAAATTCATTCCTTAATCTCCCCCGGTTACACCGTTTGCTGCTGGAGCTTCTCGCGTTTGCGCTTCTTGAGGTACTCCAGTCCCTCGGCATAGCGGACTTCAATCGGATCATTTGAGGTCCTGGACGGCTCGCGGCCCTTCTCCTGGCGAAACGCCACGATGCGGGGCCAGAGTATCACCGCTTCCTCGTCGCTCATGGTAATGCGGCTGCCAGCGACCACATCCTGGATCGTCTTGAGCATCGCGGGGGTCACAGATTTCGACAGGATCTCATAAGCGCCGTGGAACGGATTGATCTGATCAATTAGGTCGATGGTCACGTTCTCAATATTGATGAACTTGTCGCCCATCTTCACGAATTGGCGACTGCCCTCCGGTGGCTGCGAGGGGGAAGTTGGTAACTGTCCTTCTTCCCCCGCTAGCGGCTGGCTCACGCCTCCACAACCAATTATCACAGCCCCTGGAGGCAGGTCCTTTTCATCAAACAACCCGCCTGAGCTGCCAACCATCACCTTGGTCAGCACCCCTGCCCGGACCTGCTCAACCTCGTCCGGTGTCAGATCGGGATATTTCGTTTCAATGATCTTCGGCAGCTCGATTTCGTTGATGACCTCTGGCTCGACGCCACCTATGAGCGATTCACCCACCTTGGGCTTCTGGAGCAACGCCGCAATGATGTCGTCGCTGTCACCATTGAGAATCTTGATGACTTTATCGGACACCGGGGCGGTCACGTCATTGACGATGATCGTGCCGGGTGCAATTTGCTCGCCTTCTTTGATTTGCGAACGTGGCTTAAAGTTAACCGTTGGAGCCAGCACCTGCTCCATCAGCAACGAAAGGGTGATCGCCTTGAGCATGTTGTTCACCGACACCTTCACATCCTCGTCCTCGGCATCCGGCTGGGCGATCAGGTTGGTGAACTGGGCGTGTTTTTTTCCCGGTGAGTCGCGGGTGGCACGACCAATGATCTGCACAACTTCAGTCATCGAGGCACGATACCCGATGGTTAGCACATGCTCGCACCAAGGCCAGTCGAAGCCTTCCTTCGCCATGCCCAAGGCAATAACTATGTCTAGATCAGCCTCCGTTTTGACGTTGCGCAGGTACTCCACTACAAGGGGGCGTATCGGACCATCATCCACAAGGTTGGCAATCTTAATCCGCGAGCCATCCGAGCGGCGGACGGTAATGATCCCAGTCTTCGGATCTTGCTCTTCCACGGTCCCCATCGCATCGAGAATGTGGTCAACCTCGCCGTGTTTGTCTTTAGTGGACTCGCCGCTGTTGACGTTTGGAATGTGGATGATGGTTTTCTTTCGGCTATCCAGAACATCCTTCAGGGCATCGATATAGCGTCCCTGATAAAAGTGATAGCCGAGACCGAGCGACTTCAGATAGCGGTAACCATTGAGCTGTTCGTAGTATGTGTACGTCACCTTGTCGAACTTGGCCTCGTCCTCCGACAGTAGGATAGGCACCGTGTCGCCGCGGAAGTAGGAGCCGGTCATGGCCACGATATGGGCGCTGGAAACTTTCATAACCGTATCCAGCAGCGCACCCAAGCGGTTATCACCGTCAACGGAAACGTGGTGGAACTCGTCAATTGCGATCAGAGTGTTATTGAAGTCCGTCGGCACCAATTCCTCGAAGGCAAAGCGCAGCGTCGCGTGGGTGCAAACCAGGGTCTGCTCAGTCGGGTTCGCCATGAAACGTTTGAATGCCTGTACCTTACCGGGTTCACCGCCCGGCACGCACAGGTTGTTGTGCGGCAGCACGGTCCAGTCGGCAAAGAAGCCATCCTTGGTCAGATCGGTATCCCGGAACGAGGCGCCGATGGACATCTCAGGCACCGCTACGATGACCTTGCGAAGCCCCTGATTGATCAGCTTGTCGAGCCCCAGGAACATCAGCGCCCGCGACTTGCCGCTGGCCGGCGGAGCCTTGAGCAGCAGGTACTGACTGTTGCGCGAGACGAAGGCCCTGGCCTGCATCTCGCGCATCCCCATCTCATTCAGCGTCGCGCTCTTGCCCGTTTGGGCGTATTCCACCTTCAGTAAATCAACCATGTTCTTGAGTCCTTTCTAGTTATTCGGTGTATTCGGTGGCGATAGCCTTCGACGCTCGGGGCTTACGGGTTTTCTTGACGGCTGCCTCAGCTTCTTTCTGCTGATGCTCCTGCTCAATCAGCATCTCGTAGCGTGCAAACAGGTGTTCCAGGCGCTCGGAAGTATCACGGAATGGGCGGGGTCGATACAGACTCTCAACCGTTTCATCTAGAGCTTTGTGTGCGACCATCAGGTCATCTGGCATTTTGTCCGGATCGTACAAATCAGCCAACGATTTGCCTGGGTAGTTCTCGCGAACCATTAGAATATCTTCTGCCAGTATCTCGACGCGTTTACGCTGGGCGTCGGTGGCGTCCGGCCAAGGGAAAGTGTTGTACACCAGCGAACCAGAGTAGCGATAGTCGCTCTTTAGACGACCACCTACGGTGCGAAGCCAGTCCATGTGCAGCCCAGAGGAAAGCACCCCGAACTCGAAAAGACCTGCCTCTGGAATCATCAAAACTTGATTGCTGGTAATGACCGAGGCGTCCATGTAGCCAATAGGCGCGTACAGCCTTCTCTCAGAGGTCACCCTTGGGATAAGCAGAAACTGCCCCTCACGGGGCTGCCTGATTTCAGGAAAAAGATGCGGAATTAATGATGCTTTTTCTCGCGTTTCCTTCTTGTCGCTTAATAGACGATCTGCTTTGACTTCTTCCACCCGCTTCTTTACTAGCGGCATGGCCTCGATGTCATCAGGCTTCGCATCTATCATCCATAGACACCATCTATCTTTAGCGTTCAGAAACTCATCAGCACCAACAAACTTCCTGATCCAGCCCCCAACCGCTGGCTCACGCTGCAGAAGTTCATCCTTTTCCCATCTATTAAGAATTAACCCACCGCACTTCGTATAGTTATTCCCATCCATGATCGTGCTGACATCACATAGCGATGAACTACGGGAGATCACAGGACCGCTTCTTGAGTCGAGCAGGTATGGGTTGATATGGGTAGCATTGAACTCCCTCAAAACCCCATCCGATTCCACGAATATCCTTGGAGCCGCAACTCTGTTTGAGAGCCCAATAATCACCACATGAACGCCGGCATTAGATCGAGCACTGTTTTTCCATACAAATGTTTGATAGGCGAAACTTATGAGCACGCCTTTTCCAATAATGCCAGGCCACAAGACCCCAACCTGCTCGCCTTGCGTTATCGAATTCGTGGAGACAAAAGCACACTCACAATCAGTTCCTTGAATGAAATCTGCTGCTTTGTAGAACCAACACGCAACATAGTCCAGATTCTTAAACCCCTTCAGCCCACCTAATACATGCTCCATTTCTTTGGTTTGAGATGCGGAACGATCTCCTTTACCTAAAAACGGAGGATTTCCACAAACATAGACTTCCATGGCGGTGCCATCTGCACCGACTCTCGGGCAAACTTGACCCCAATCCAGCTGCAAGCTATTTCCGTGAGCGATGTTCCCGCTCGCCTTCAGCGGGAGCATCGGTTCTGCGTGCCCGAAAGCAGCTTGGAACTCCTGATGCATCTGATGTTCAGCCAACCACAGTGACAGCAGCGCAGTCTCATGAGCGAAGTCGTCGATCTCGATACCGTAGAACTGCGACAGCTTGATACCTGTCATGAAGATTACGTTTTGCTTACTGACAGCGTTCAAGGCACGGAACACCTCCATCTCGAAGCGGCGCAACTCCTTGTACGCGATGATCAGGAAGTTGCCTGAGCCGCATGCGGGGTCGAACACCTTGATCCTGGCTACCCGTTCCAGAAGGGCCTGTAGTCTCTTCTCATTTCCGCATGAGCGCTCCAGTTCGCCGTACAACTTGTCCAAAAACAGCGGCTTGATCACCTTCATGATATTGCTCACGGAGGTGTAGTGCTGCCCCATGGTGCTGCGCTGCGCTTCGTCGATCACCGCCTGAAACATCGAACCGAAGATATCCGGGTTGATCTGCGACCAGTCCAGAGTTCCGCATTCCAATAGCAGGCGCCGTGACTTGGCCCCGAATACAGGGATTACCACCTGTTGCTCGAACAAGCCGCCGTTTACATACGGAAAAGCGTTCAGATGTGCCGGCATCGACTGGCGCAGACTGCCATCGCCAGGGGTGTTCAGCACCAAGAACAGCTTGCCGAGGAATTCCGCTACGTCCTCACCATCCTCGTGCGTGGTGGACTTGATCGCACCGGTGAACTGATGCTTTTCGAATATCCCGGTGTCTTCGGCAAAGAAGCAGAACAGCAGGCGAGTCAGGAACACATTCAGTGCATGCACATCCTCAGCAGTTGTAACTTGATTCCGCTCGCGGATTAGGTCGAACAGGTGCCCCATCTTCTCTGCAGCTTTTACGTCCGCCACGCTTTCGCTGTGGGTATAGCTCTTCTCCAGGCCCGCCAGAGGCAAGAAAAAGCTGTACTGTTGATGCAGGTCGGTGAACGGCGTTTCCATACGCTCATCCGCCTTCAGGTCATAGGCCACCAGTTCGATGAAATTGGTGACGATGACAAAGCGGATTTTATGCGTCTTGATCGTATCGATTTCTTTCAGGCGTTCTGCCGCTTCATGAATGCTCTCTCCTTCAGGAATTTCATGGAAGTAGAGCTGGCTCTTCAGTCCCACGTCGCCCGCCGCCCTTGCTACGTTACGAGCAGCGCCATTCCTGATCTGGGTGATAGTGCTCTTGGCGAAGCCGTATGCATCCAGAAAGCCATATATGAACTCGTCTTTAACGTCTGCCTGCTGGGTCAGCGATTGTAACGTGTCATAGAGCTGAGTCTGGTTGATCGACATGAGGTCCTTCCTTTTATCAATGGCTGGCCAAGCGTCTTGGCGTTCAATTTTTCACAAGAGCGCGACAGATCGCGTCGTTCACCGATTGGCGAAAGCCGTGACGGACCTTCTCAGTGGCTAGATTGTAGATACTGGTAGAGAGTTGGCTGATACTGAATTCGCGGGCAAGATGGGTCTTGGGCTCGCCGGTATTGGTGCGCTGCCGAAGTGCAGCGATCTTATCGTCAGATAGCCATCATTACATCCCTCGTTTTTGATATTTGGCTACCGGTTTGCATGTGCGATTCACTATGCAGCTAGGGTCGCTGAGCTCACGCCTCTATAGGGGCACGTTCGCTAAAAATAGCCAAAGGCAGGCTGGGTGCGTAATTGCATGGACTTGACCGGCACACGCCGTAGCGACGACTGGCAAAAAACGGCCAGAAGCGGTTAGTTCCCACAGTTCGCTGGCGAGCACCCCATGAGGGTTGTAACGCAGATGGGGTACGTCGACTGAACGATGGCCGCACGGGACACGGGGCGTTGGATGCCGGCCGCAGAAAAGAGGCAGGCTCAAACGCAGAAGCAGCGTTTTTCAGATGGGAGTGTGCTCACTAGGACAAGCGTCAAGTAAGCTGAGGCTTCCGAATCATGATGGTATCGGGCTACCATGACGAAAATCGGTTTCCCAGAAAAGCGAAACCCCGGGAGAGTTTGACTGTCCCGGGGCTCTAGATCTAGTGCGGAGGGCGCTTGATCCTACTGGATCAGAGGGGCCGCATCAGCTGCTAGTTAGAAAGGAATATACACTGCGATGGCGGAGAGTCAACAGTCGTTCTCATACACGGCGCCTAATGCGCGGGCCCTAGGGAAACTCTGAAAAAGACTTTCAGATTTGGTGAAATAGCCGCCTGATCCGAACACGACGGTTGAGCCCCGATGAAACAGATGTCCTTCGCCGATGCCGAGTACGCTGGCAAACGTAAGCAGACCCGCCGCGAGCGTTTCCTGATCGAGATGGATCAGGTCGTGCCCTGGAAGGGTCTGATTGCCTTGATCGAGCCGTATTATCCGAAAGGCGAAGGTGGTCGTCCGGCGTATCCGTTGATGGCGATGTTGCGAGTTCATCTGATGCAGAACTGGTTCGGCTACAGCGATCCGGCGATGGAAGAAGCGCTGTACGAGACCACTATCCTGCGCCAGTTTTCGGGACTGCATCTGGATCGGATTCCCGATGAAACCACGATCCTCAACTTCCGGCGCTTGTTGGAGAAACATGAATTGGCCGGCGGAATTTTGCAGGTCATCAACGGTTATCTGGGCGACCGTGGCCTGATGTTGCGCCACGGTACGGTGGTCGATGCGACGATCATTCATGCGCCGAGTTCGACCAAGAATAAAGACGGCAAACGCGACCCCGAAATGCATCAGACGAAGAAGGGGAACATGTATTTTTTCGGGATGAAAGCGCATATCGGCGTCGATGCCGAGTCGGGTTTGGTGCATAGCCTGGTGGGCACGGCGGCCAATGTGGCGGACGTGACGCAGGTCGAACAGTTGCTGCATGGCGAGGAATCATACGTGTCTGGCGATGCTGGTTACACCGGCGTGGACAAGCGTCCTGAGCATCAGAATCGCAAGATGATCTGGTCGATTGCCGCCCGGCCCAGCAGCTATAAAAAACACGCGAAAAAGAGTTTGATCGGGCGCCTGCGGCGCAAAATCGAATATGCGAAAGCACAAGTGCGGGCGAAGGTTGAGCATCCGTTCCGAGTGATCAAGCGTCAGTTTGGCTATACGAAAGTGCGCTTTCGCGGCCTGATGAAAAACACCGCGCAACAGGCCACGCTATTTGCCCTGTCGAACCTGTGGATGATGCGAAAACGACTGCTGGTCGCGGGAGAGGTGCGCCTGTAATGCGGGAAAAGCGCCTTGCAAAGGCGTCGCTCAAGGGTGAAACGATGAGTTAAGAACAGGAAAGGTCTGATTTCTGACCAGCCAGCGCTTTTTGAACCTCTACCAACGAGGGCATCAAAAATCGCTGACTACTTCAGACCTTCCCTAGAGGCGCAGATCTCGAGCAAACGTTACTCGACATTCCTCAAAAAAGCTGGCCACAAGGACGATTTCGCTTTCCAGCTCTACCTCTATAACGCTCGATTGGCTAAGGCATTTTTGTTCCCGCTACACGTGGTTGAAGTAGTGCTACGGAACGCCATTGATGAAATTCTATGCTCGCAGTACTCGAGCCAGTGGCACCTGGATGCCAATTTCCTTTCGATACTCACAGCGGAAAGTTTAGCGACCCTGAATAAAGCAAGCACGCGAGCGTCGAAGAGGGGCGCACTTCCTCAGAAGGACGACCTAGTATCCCGTCTGACGTTCGACTTTTGGTCCAACCTCTTCCGACCGGAATACGATCGATCTTTGTGGCAAACCAATATCAAGTCGCTCTTCCCCCTAAATCCCACAATAACCCGAGCCTCGCTTCAAGCACTTGCGATAAGCATCAATAATTTTCGAAACCGTATCGCTCACCATGAGCCCATCTTCGCGTTGGACGTCTCACTGGCCTACAGACAGATAATTGACGTCGTGAGCTATCGATCGGCAACAGCTGAAGCTTGGGTCAGAAGCCATTCAACGGTCCATAAAGTCATGCGGACCAAGCCTTCATCAGGTCTGGGGGCTGGGCCTAGCTTGGGATCCATCTGCGATGCAAACTTTGCCACCTTATTGTCCACCACAAAATTGTCAGGCTTAGGGGCTCGCCCCCCCCAGAGCCCTTTTATATTGTGTGAGGACGCTGCCTCTGGGGCAACGATCGGAATTCTGAGATCTTCCGAGATAGGCGCATATATGCTCGCCAAAGCAGACGAGACCGGTCTAATCGATCTCAATGAGCATTGCTTAGCCGACGTATGTGCGCACTCTAGCGCATCCCAGTCCTACGTTTGCATCGATGACGCTGAGGGAGTCCTTGCTCTCACTGACGCTTTTCGAGGCGCAATCCGTTACGCACTTGTAACCGATGCGTCCGGCGTACCCAAAGGCGTGATTACCAAGGCCCACAGAAAGTATTGAAAGCTCCGCTAAAGAATGACAGCCATATACACCACCACGGACGATGACACATATGTATCTCGCTGAGCTGAACATTACCAATTTCCGCAAACTGCGCGATGCAAAGCTGCAGTTCCAGCCTGGTTTGAATGTTCTCGTAGGCCCCAACAATGTAGGTAAGAGCGCGGTAGTGGATGCGCTGCGCACGTTGCTTGCAGGGCATGAGGAGCCTTACCCCCGCCTCGATGTCTCGGATCGTCACCGATCACCCTCAGGAGAGTCAAAGGGCGACATTGACTTCCACTTCGTCTTCCGCGGACTCAGTCATGACGATGAGGCAGACTTCATTCCTGCCCTAAAGTCTATTGCTGATGGGCAGGTTGAAGCCCACATCCATGTGCGGTATACCGACGCCGACGGCACTGGGCGCTTCAGAGTGAAGCGTTGGTGTGGTGACCACCAAGATGTAACCCTGACCTCTGACATGATGGAAAATCTTCGAGGAGTGTACCTACAGCCGCTTCGAGATGCGGCGCAAGGTTTACGTCCAAGTCGGAATAGTCAGCTATCCCGACTGCTCCACCTGCTTACTGATCAAACTGATCGTGAGGAAATCGACGCAGCATTGAAAGATCTCGATGATGAGCTGCAGAAAAATGAAACCATCCAGAAGACTCAGACCGCGATTGCCGCCAGACACGGCAGCATGCTGGGCGACCAGCTCGCGCAAACGCTGGCTCTGGGTCTAAGCGCTACCGACTTTCAACGCCTATCTTCCAGACTATCGCTCTCCGTTGATGCCCTAGAAATCGAGCAGAACGGACTGGGCTTCAACAACCTCATTTTCATGGCCGTGGTGCTCAGCGAGCTCGTCAAGAACGCAGAGGCCGCCTACCGAGGCTTGATAGTGGAGGAGCCTGAGGCGCACTTGCATCCACAACTCCAAAGAGTGCTGCTTAGCTATCTGGCAGGTTTGCCGACGGGCGAAGGTGAGAAATCCGTTCAGCTGTTCGTAACCAGCCACTCTCCCAATTTCGCGAGCAATGCCAATCTCGATTCCCTGGTCTGCTTGGTGGAAACAAGAACAGGTATACAGACATTCTTTCCTCGTACAGTTGAGTTCGAGAAAGGAAAGCGAGAGAAGCTTGAGCGCTACCTGGACGTAACCAGGGCCGAGCTGTTTTTTGCTCGCCGTGTGATATTCGTCGAAGGTGCCGCAGAGCTCATGCTGGTTGACGAGCTCGCCAAAACTCTCGGATTCGACCTACGGCAGCATGGTGTCAGCCTCATCAGTGTGGAAGGTTTGAACTTCGACTCCTTCCTGCCGTTGTTCGGTGAGAAAGGACTAAAAATCCCCGTCGCCCTTATCACCGATGCTGACCCAATGAAAACGGAGGTCATTGAGGACGATGAGCCCGCACCGGATGAAGACGACGAGATTATTGAAGAAGACGAGGCTGAGGAGATTGACGGCGAGGCAGAGGATGCTGATCAGCAAGCCAAGCTGAAGAAGAAGTTAATAGCCTTATATCCGGCGCTGGGCGAGGCGGTTGCAGTGTCTAGTAACACTGCGAAAATGAAAGGTTTTGAGGACCAGTACGTCAAGGTGTTCCATGGCGTTAAGACGCTTGAATACGATCTGGCTCTCTATGAGGCCAACCGCGAACTCATGCTAACGGCATTGGCCGAGCCTCATCCCAGAATTTCCCAGGCGTTACGTAAGATATTGGCCGCGGAGCCAGACAACACGCTCAAAGCCAAAGCGTTGTTCCGAGGAATGTTCGAGCGCAAGCAAAATAACGTTCAGAAAGGACGTTTCGGCCAAGCCCTAGCTCAGGTGATCAGCGAAAAGCCCCAATGCGTTGTGCCTAAATACATCCAGCAAGCCATCATCCATGTATGCCAAGGAAAGGAGCAGGCATGACACCCTCCGATGAGCAGCAGAAGATCATTGATGCCCCTCTTGGGCCGATAGCCGTCACCGCATGTGCGGGTAGTGGCAAAACCGCGACTGCCATTAGGCGCCTGGTAGCAATGCGGCAGCTAATGGGCCCAAGCCGTGGGCGGGTGGCTCTACTTTCGTTTTCAAACGTTGCCGTGGACACTTTCGAGAAAGGCTACCAGCAGCTCGCGTCTACCTTGCCGGACAGCGCTTCTCGGAGACGTGTGGAGGTCGATACTTTGGACGGGTTCTTCACCAAGCATGTTTTACGTCCCCATGCATACCGCACAATGGGAGCGAGTCAAGCTGCGTACCTTGTAACGGGGAGCGAACCTTTTCTTAATGCCTATAAGTACTGGCGAGACCCATTCCCCATCACAGCGGCAGATGTTGGGGTTGGCTTCGTAGATCAAAAGCCAATCTTCTACTACAGCTCCTTAGGTGACATCGAGGTACTGGATCAGGAAAAGGCATCAATCCTCGTCACCCAGCTAGGACGTACAGGGGCGTATACGCATGACCTAGGACGGTATTGGTGCTATCAGACGCTCAGCCAACAACCCTGTGTACTTCGCGCGTTGGCGAAGAGATATCCACAGTTGCTCATCGATGAGTCGCAAGATCTAGGAATGCTCCATCAAGCGATTTTGGAGCTGCTAATGGGAGCCGGAGTACATGTCTCGCTCATAGGGGATTCGAATCAAGGGATATACGGATTCGCAGGTGCTGATGGAACCTTCCTAAGAACGTATCACGAGCGCCCAGGTGTTGCTAAGTTTGGACTAACGACGAATTATCGCTCGCTGCCCCCGATCATTGATCTAGCTAACCTGTTATCCGGCCGCAAGGACCGGCCGGACAGAAAGCCAGGACTTGAAACAAGCGGTGCTTACTTTATTGGCTATAAAGAATCAGAGCTCCCTGCACTGATGGATGTTTTCAAGGCTCAAATCGATGCTCTTGGCCTAAAGCATGAGGATGCCGTCGTTCTTAGCCGCACTGCGGACCGCGCGGTGAAGCTCGCAGGTGGTGCAACTATCCCGGGCCAAGGCCTCGTAGAAACCTTCGCCAGAGCCTCTATATGTCGAGACCAAAGTGATCACCTCCACGATGCTTTCAAACTTGTCTGTCTCGGAGTTTGTGGCTTGCTGAAGGCTCCACCAAATGGACTTGTGGCAAAGCTGACGGGGTCTCCACAGGAGCCGTGGTTGCGCCACTTCAGGCGGTTGCTTTGGGGCTTCACCCGAGACAAAGCGAAAGGCTTGCCCTCGTCAGCACTGCTCGCTAAGTCCCAATGGCATCCTCTATTGTTGGAACGTATTCGCGCGTTGGTTAAAACAATCCACACTGAGTTTGGCATTGAGACCGCGGATAATCTGGGAAACAAGCTTGCTAAAAAGGGGTTAGATGAAACACCGCTGAAAGCGAGTGCCGACATCGCCGCTGGCAACAGACCTGGCATGCGTGTCGAGACGGTTCATCAAGTCAAAGGTGAAAGTATTGATGCCGTGTTGTACGTGGCCAAGAAACCTCAGGTCGAATCACTGCTTGCAGGCGTAGGATCGGAGGAAGGTCGCATTGGCTATGTTGCAGTGACCAGGGCTCGGAACCTGTTTTTGTTGGGTGTTCCCAATTCAGCAATTAAGGATTTGCGAGGCCCACTGCTGGATGCTGGTTTTCAGGAGCTGGCCAAGGCCAAGTGAATCGCCCCTGTTTTTCTATACACCGGCACCGTCCGCGTGGGTCGTTCTCTGCCCATCATGGTTACGAAGCGTGCTGGTCAAATCCGATGCAAATGACTGGTCAGATCGAATGCAAATGACTGGTCAAGTGGAGTGCAATTTCGCACAACAACGCGGATTAAACTGATCGTGCGTGCCCCTTCGGGGGCGGCTTTCGTGAATCAAGCCCTGGCGATGAAGCTGGCAGGTCTTGACCCATCGGGCTTCAATCCTCACGCCTTCGCCCGTTCCGGGCTGCGCGCTCCGCTTACCTCCGGCCTTCGGCCTGCGCGCCGTCCTGCAGGACGGCTTGCCCGACCTTCCACGTTCACCAGGTGGCTCATCATCATCGTTCGGTAGCGGATCGCCCCAATGGCCTATCCGCCGCCTAGCCTTGCCTGCAATGGGCTTTCGCGGCATATCCTCGGCCCGGTGAAGCTGGGCCTGCGGTATTCCACGGTCCCATTGCACGCGGCCAGGCTCTGGATAGTCCGGGCTTACCGCGACCGACCGACGCTGACGAGCAGACCACCAGCGGCAGCGCGTTCCAGATCGAGGGGATTTGCTGCGCCCGCTTCGCGGACGGCTGAAAAGCGTTTATTTACCGCTCTAACACTCGGCCTCGGAGCAGCCCGCGAGAGCGGCGGCGTCAAGCAATTCGCCGCTTTTCTCGCACGCGAGAATCAAGGGTGTGCGTGTTGCCGGGTTGTCAGATCGAGGCCGACAGCGCGCATGACGGCGAGCATGGTTTTTAGGGTTGGATTGCCCTTGTCACTGAACGAGCGGTAAAGCTGCTCACGTGACAACCCGGATTCTTTGGCCAGCTCTGTCATGCCTTTGGCGCGGGCAACAACGCCTAGCGCTTTGGCAATGTAGCCAGCGTCGCCGGTTTCAAAAGCATCGCTCATAAAAATGGCAATGCTTTCAGGATCGGTCAGCGCTGCCGCTGGATCATATTCATAGATTGGCTCTTTCATTCGTCCTCACTCCACTGACTGGCAAGCATCTTGGCGGTTTCTATATCGCGTGCCTGGCTGCTTTTGTCGCCGCCGCACAACAACAGCACAAGCTCATTGCCGCGTTGCTGAAAATAGACCCGGTAGCCGGGGCCGTAGTGAATACGCAACTCGCTAACGCCCTGACCGACCGGCTCAACGTCACCCAAAAGGCCGTTGGCTACCCGGAAGACCCGCGCCGCAATGATCGCCTTTGCGCGGTGATCCTTGAGCTTGCGTTCCCACGTCATGAACGTGGCGGTTTGTTTGATCGTTTTCATAGGCTCATTGTAGTTTATAAATCACGCCAAGGCAAGCACTATGTGTACAATCAAATTTTACAAATAGTTGACATAATGCGCAGGGTTTGAGATACTAACCCCGTCGAAGCAATCATGCCTCGACACCCGGACATAGCGGCGGCAACCGCTCCGGGAATTCTGCGAAGGAGATTCAAAAATGCGTCTATCCAGCAACTTCCGTAACCCTTGCATGATCCGCAGCGATGCAGCCTTGAGCAATGAACAGATTGCCAGCGTTGCACCTTCGATCTTTGCCGAGGAAGCGCACGACAGCCGCTCCGATCGTTACCTATACATCCCAACGATCAAAGTGCTCGACGCACTGCGCGCCGAAGGCTTCCAGCCATTCATGGCGTGCCAAACCCGCGTCCGTAACACCGACAAGCGCGAACACACTAAACACATGCTGCGCCTGCGCCATGCCAACACCATCATGGACAAGGAAGCGAACGAAATCATTCTGCTGAACAGCCATGACGGCACCAGCAGCTACCAGATGATGGCGGGTATGTTCCGGTTTGTTTGTGCCAATGGCCTGGTAATCGGCGATTGCTCGATTGATCAGAAAGTACGGCACAGCGGTCGCGGTGACGTAATCAGCGACGTGATCGAGGGAGCCTATGAAGTGCTCAATCAGTTCGACGCCGTGAACGATCAGCGCGAGTGCATGAAGCAAATCAAGCTGCGCCCGGACGAGCAAGAAGCCTTCGCCATGGCGGCGCTGGCCTACCGCTACGACCCGAAAGAGGGACCGGCGCCGGTGACGTCCAGCCAGTTGCTCAGCCCGCGCCGTGTCCAGGACTACGACAACGATTTGTGGACTACCTTCAACCGCATTCAAGAAAACTCGATCAAGGGGGGCTTGCGTGGCCGTAACAAGCAAGGGCGCCGGGCGACTACCCGCGCCGTTGGTGGCATTGACCAGGACGTGAAACTGAATCGCGCCCTGTGGGTTCTGGCCCAGGCCCTGCGCACTCAGCAGGCCGCTTAATCACCCAACCGGGCGCCGAGTGCGCCCGGTTCTTGTGCGGTAGGAGATACAGCCATGTCCAAAGTTTTCTATGTGCCCGGCCAAACTTCGATCATTGACTACGCCCGGGAGATCGCGCCGAATTTGTGGGCTAGCCGTTGCCGAATGCTGATGCTGCCCGAGTTGCGCGTCTGCCACCCCGGCGTAGTGCTGGGGGATGAAGAAGCGTTTTTGATCGCCCAGGAAGCCGCGTTAGGTACGCAGCCCCAAGAAATCACAGAGGCGCGGTATGACTACGCGCTAACCCGTCTGCCGGTACTGGACTTCGCCGCTGACGGCAAAACTTACTCGTTCAAGCTCGAAAAGTGCGAGGTTGGAAATCTGACGCGCATATATGCGCTCTGTAATGGCCGCTACTGGGCTTTCTTGGGGTTGGCCACCCTCACGCATCAGATGATTGTCGAGCGCATCACCATGAGCGCTACAGGAACCGTGTTCGCTGATCGACAGCCCCGCGGTTCACCACCACACTAAAACGCTAAAAGCGCCTGGCAGATCTGCGGGCGTTTCACCTATGGAGAAAACGAATGCAGCCAAAGTACACAGCCGCCCAATGGGAACAGGTTTCCCCGGCCTTTCGCGGTTTGGCTGTCGGCACTGTTGAGATGGCCAAGGCGGTATTGGTTGACGGTGTGCGACCTTCGGATCTGGCGCGACAATCTGACGTGTCCCGCCAGCTTGTCTATGCCGCCGTGCAACGGGTTCGCAAGATCCTGGAGGAACACCAGGCGCAAGAGTTGGTGCCGGTGATGGTCTGGCTCCCGCCTGAACTGGCCGAGCAGGTTCGGAAAATGGCAGCGCCTTATGACCAGCCAGCAGTCAAGGGGAAGGTCAGCAAGAAATGAGCAAGCGTAAGGACGCGCCGGATCTGGACGTTGAAGACCAGGAGCTGGCCGCAGCACTTCGCCTGCTTGGTCGGTCTGGCTTCAGAATCACCGACCAGGGCGGCGACTTAGCTGGGAAAGTTACCCTTGCTTGCTCAAGTAGCGAATCGCGGGCCAGGCAGAAGCGGGCACAGTTTCGGGTCATTGAGTGATGTTTCTCGCACGCGAGAATGCATATTTAAAGTAAACTAATATTTTACAAATAGTTGACGTGATGGGCAGGGCTTGAGATACTAATCCCGTCGAAGCAATGCCGCTTCGGCACCCGGATCCAGCGGCGGCAACCGCCCCGGGAAGTCTGAGAAGGAGCAACAACATGGCTACACGTGTATTGGGACTTGGTGTAGAGCCTGGCGGCATGGATCTCGACGGCAACCATGACGAAGTTCAGTGTCCAGCGTGCAAGGGCAAGGCAGGTCAAGAAGCCGAAGATCGTGAATTCGCATTGGCCTCTTTGGATTGGCTCACCATGAGCGACTTCCATGCCTTCACCGCTGGCATCCGTCAGGCGCCATGATCCCAACCCCACCGCCCCGGCAACCGACCTGGTTGCCGGACCACCTGTTAAGGGAAGGACGCGATGAGCAACCAATACACCGTAACCTGGACGGTGGACGTCGAAGTAATGGGCGACCACAAAGACGCTGCACAGGCCGTAGCTGACCTTTATTTTCAAGAGCGTATCGCCGCAGGGGAACACGGTAGCGCCTGCTCGTTTACCGTGGCCGGTTCGGATAACTTTCCGGTGGAAATCGACCTTGCAGATAGCTTGTCGGATCTCGAAGGCGACGACACACAATAATCACCTGGTGCGGTGGACACCGCACCAGGGATACCCCGCGCTACGTTGAAATCTGACGAATCCGCAGGGCTCTAACCCCCACTTTTTAAGAGGGGAGAGGCCGCAGAATTCGGAAAACACTAAACTACGAAACACCTGCGGAACGATTTAGCCAATCTGTTGCGTCGACCGGTTGAATCCACAGCCAAGAGCCGTCATTCAGATATATCTACGAACTTGAGAGCAATTCGCAATTCGCAATGAACAAATGGAACATACCCGACTGGTTAGAGTGGGAAGTTATTGCACGGGATGTGTGCTGTGTTTATTGCGGCATTGAATTCGGCTCGTGCGGCACCAGAAAATCCCAAGCCTCTTGGGAGCACATAACCAATGATGCAAGAATTATTACAAGAGAAAACATTGCCCTTTGTTGCATTTCTTGCAACGCAAGCAAGGGCGCAAAGTTGTTGGCCGAGTGGATTCATTCGACCTACTGCAAAAACAAAACCATTACTCCACAGTCAGTCTCGGACGTTGTCAAACGTGCCCTTCTGCAACCGCCGAGATATGCAAATCAGATTTCCTAACCTTTCAGTCAAGGGAACCGCCTGCCTTCGGCTGGCGATTTTGGCGATCTTGTCGCCCAACGCGTTCAGGGTGTTCAGCAGATCCTGTTCGATCACCGTTAAAGTGGCTGGTACGCCAAATGTGGGGCTGATGGTAGCCGCCAGTGGCCCATATTGCAGCCAGCAGCGCCTTCTCTGTACCCCCGATTGAACATAGGGTGCGTTATTCGCAGTGTTGCTAGTAGCAACACGCGCTATTTGTCCGATTACTCAGCTGATTGCAGCGGTTCTGGTCTTCAGCGCCGCTTTTTTTCGTCTTACCAACCACTGCATTGGCCGTACCGACGACCAAAAATCACCACCCAATTAAAAGCCAAAATATGGCTTTTAATTAATCCAATAATTGGCTATTCTAGAAGCCATAAACACAACACGAGTAATGACGGCATGCACACCGAGCATCTGCAGGATCGAATGAGGCAACGCGGTATTTCAGAAGCCATGATCGGGGCGATTCTCACCATTGGTGACTGGAACGCCCGGGGAGACAGACTTGTACTCCCAGAGCGCGCCATTACCCCCTTGCTACAACAGAAACGTGAAGAACTGAAAATGCTTGAGCGGCTGGCACGGCGCGGTGGTGCATCGCTTGTTATCGAGGGCGAGGCTTTGATCACCGTCTACTCCAATACTAAGAGAACACATTTATGAGTCCTGAGAACGCCAGAAGCTTTTCGGTAAGCAGAGGGTCGATCCTCGATGGTGATTACACCCTAGACATACACCCCGAAGCCTTTGCCGAAACGGCCAGCCCCGAGCCACTTCAACGGGTAAAAAACGAGCGCAAATACAATGTACGTATCAAGCAACACGACCTGTATCTGCTCGATGCCTTAGCAGAGCACGAAGGCGTATCACGTTCAGTGCTGATTAGTAAGCTCCTGCATGACATGTTGCTTGATGAATTGATGAGCATTCCTGATCGAGACGCTCGGGCGCTGTTGGCCAAAACCGCCGATGAGCGCGCTGCTTACGATGTGTTGTCCAGACCTTGGGTATTTGATGCCATCGGTTCTGAGTGTCAACATCTGCTGGAGAACATCCTAGCGTTCAACGCGACGTATGAAATGATGCCGGATCCCAGCGCGCCTGAAGATGCCTACAACAGCGATACATTCATTGGAATCAAAGAAAAGTTGGATGGGGTGAAAAAATGAGCATCGGTATTCTTTCGACCGTGATCCAAGCTATTGGTGAAGCCCAGATAGAAGCACGGGCAGAGCAACACGCCATGGTCAATGTACGACCCGGCGAAAAGGTCTCTGCCATGCTGGACCTAGTGGCTGAACTGTCCGGAAAAAGTGCCACTGGGCTTGTTGCAGAAGTCCTCTCAGCGCGTCTGCAGGCCTACGCGACCTCCGCCTTCGCGCGTGCCGACTCGATCATGGATGCTGCTGAACAGGCACTCAAACAGGATTGCATGCTCCAACCTGGGTGCGCGTTGGACCTGTTGGCAAAGGCGAACGTGATCACCATAAAAACCGGGCTGCAGAACAAACGTCCAGCGCTGTAAATAGACTTTCGATCAAGGCACAACGCAATGGATTGGCATATTCAAGGAGGGGCCGTGGACGTCAAAGAAGCACAGGTTTACCTGACCAAAAGTAGCATGGGTAAATTGAAAGACCTCTATTTCGAATCGGTCCACAAAGTGGATGAACACGTTAGTAAAGCGATCTACAAAGAAGATTTGGCCTGGATATTATCAGTGGTTGAGTTGAAATCGTTGTATGCCGAGCTACTGGTAGCGTCTGGTATCGAAACATTTAGGGTCGCTGGCACCAAGGCCCAACGAAACGATGGCCGGCATCTATTCAGAAGCAATGGCCCACTGAAGTACCACTTTGATAGCTCCTGCAGCTACCTGAAATCGGATTATTTGAATTTTACTATTCCACCGGAAATAGAGCTAAAAGGCCCCGTCGAGATCGAAAAATTCCGGGTGTTCGCTGAGGCAAACAAGCACTTACTGCAGGACGATCAGGAAAAATTTCTGACCGCATTAGAAGCGCGGTTCTTGCTCAAGAACAGACCGCAAAGAATTGAATACAATAATTCCGGTCAAAGCGAATTCAGCCTGCTTACCGTGGAGGAAATGGAGCAGGCAATCCAGTCGCACCTTCGGGCTGCTAAGGAATTTCACGAGGCGTACCCTGAAGTCAGAAAGCGAACCTTCGCGCCAAGGCGCGTGATCGCCAGCCCGCAGGCAACTGATCTTGATAGGGAGTGGCATAACGTCTACAAAAGACTGTTGAAATCCATGCTAAGCCAGTATTACCGGAAAAGTCATGATCAATCTCAGGAGGAAAGCTTTCTGAAATCGTTGGGCTTCGAAGCTTGCAAGGCGTGCGCGAAAGCAACCAATACACGACTGTAGAGGTCGAGTAGAAACGCTTGTTCGTGAAGGTCGTTTTTGGCCACAAGCCCGCAGGCAGCCAACCTGGAGCTGCCCCGATTAACATAAATCCCGATCTATCTATTGAGGCAAAGCACGGTATAGCGTGGCTCGATACACACCAAAAAAACGCGCAACCTCGACCACTGATTGACCTTCCTCGATCATCCGCCGCGCATGGGTTATCTACTCAGAAATCAAAACAGGCTTTGGCCCGAAGCGAACGCCTTTTGCTTTCGCAGTAGCTCGACCAGCACTGGTGCGCTCACCAATTGAGGACTAGGAACATATCTTTCTAACCATAATTCCTGTTCTTCGCACTCAGCCACGCGAACATCCAGCCGTATCGCAGCCACCGATTGTTACTGTTCCTCCAACAATGCTTTCCAGTCTTTGGGATTTATCAAAAAACCCAGAGGCATAAACTAAACACAGCTTCCAAACAAAGCCACGAAACGCCGAACCAGCAGGGTCCAAGCAAACCACCCTCCCACGTTTCGTAGAGCCTTCGGCCTTTAAACATTCCGACTGAAGACACAAACCGTTTGCATCGTTGGGACATTGAAAATGAAACTGTTTAAAACATTGATTACCGCTTCTTTTGTAATGTTGGGTAGTCAAATGGCCTTTGCTGATCAACCTGCTGTTGAGCAATACAGCTACAGCTCACACCTCGACATCGCCAAAGTGATTCACATGGACGCAGTCCCTGACGTCTGTGAGGTGGTTCCAGTCCAAATGACTTATTTGGACCATCAAGGTCAGCAACACGTTATGGAATACCGAGTAATGGGTAACGGTTGTTCAAATAACTAACTCTGAGTCCCAACGAGGCCTGCTCGTTGCAGGCCAAGTTAAAACGCCCCTCGATGAGGGGCGTTTTTTATGGGCCGCTGTCAGTTACCGGTAGACCTCTCGACGGTTGCCCGTTAGCTGTGAGGGCTTTTACGTAAATCGTAGATTCAGCGCAGCCATCTAGGCCCACAGGCAACGCACGATATAGCGTGGCTCGATGCACACCCAAAAGACGTGCAACCTCGGCCACTGATTGACCCTCATTAATCAACCTACGTGCATGAATTATCTGCCCAGAAGTCAAAATAGGCTTTGGCCCAAATCGAACGCCTTTGGCTTTCGCGGCAGCTCGGCCAGCACTGGTGCGCTCCCCAATAAGAGATCGCTCGAAGTCAGCGATTCCGGCAAAGATTGTTAAAACCATGCGCCCAGCT
>Ga0256410_1000946_pt1 | contig 24282 bp, 20 predicted proteins | sample PhyWR1_FD_185983 | JGI IMG/M metagenome (GOLD analysis project Ga0256410, IMG submission 185983) | Leaf surface microbial communities from wheat plants in UC Gill Tract Community Farm, Albany, California, United States - DLSL W.R1 | ecosystem: Host-associated > Plants > Phyllosphere >... | reverse complement strand
CTGTTTTCCCGGGTTCGCAAGGCGGCCCGCTGGAGCACGTTATCGCGGCCAAGGCCGTGTGCTTCAAAGAAGCTCTGCAACCAGAGTTCAAGGCTTACCAGCAACAAGTGGTAAAAAACGCTCAGGCCATGGCTTCGGTATTTATCGAGCGCGGTTTTGACGTGGTTTCGGGCGGTACTGAAAACCACCTGTTCCTGCTGTCGCTGATCAAGCAGGAAATCTCCGGTAAAGACGCCGACGCGGCTCTGGGCAAAGCCTTTATCACCGTAAACAAAAACTCCGTACCAAACGATCCACGCTCCCCGTTCGTCACTTCGGGTCTGCGTTTCGGTACTCCAGCTGTCACCACTCGCGGCTTCAAAGTTGAAGAGTGCCGTGAGCTGGCTGGCTGGATCTGCGACATCCTGGCAGATATCAACAACGAAGCCGTTATCGACGCCGTTCGCGAGAAAGTCAAAGCCATCTGCGCCAAGCTGCCGGTATACGGCAACTGATCGCAAATAGCTGAATAAAAAGCCCGGCTTTCAAGCCGGGCTTTTTATTGCATCTGTTATTTTGAAACACTTGGCCGCTCCCCCCGAACAATAACAGCCTAGTCTGAATTTATGCATTCTTACCAACTGCAGAGTTCAGACAATGACTAACGATTCGCAACACTCCTTTATCGCCACCTTGCATGTACCGAACCATAACCTTCATCTTTTAGGGGCTCTTCATGGCCAGTCGGTCATAGTAACTGACTTGCTGGGCAGTGGCGGTGTCTTCTCCGGCAAACCACAGTTGAGGGACGACTCCGCAGCCATGGGCATTCAAGCCCACGCCACAGGCGGGATCAAGGCTACGCTCAAGCTTTATTTCCGGCATACCGCCAAGGGCTATGAGATACATATCAAACACCCTGGCCAGTATGACCGGCACCGGCTGGCCATGAACCATATGGATATACTCTATGCGAGAAGTCCGACACTAAAGCATCCACTTGCCTTCACACTACTCGATCAAAACAACCGAACAGTGACAGAGAGGAACTTGAGTGAACCCCATACCCTTATCACACTTAAAACCCACAACAACAAGTATATCGGCGTAAGAAAAGCCAAAGGCTCACCTCATTACTATCTTGGTGAAACAGCCGAACATAAAAAAATGGTATTTCTTTTAAATATTATTGAAAGAAATGTGCCCTATTGATTTTACAACCGTGAAGTTGTGCGAAATACCTGTTATTGCAGTAAGACAAAAAAATCAAAAGCCCCTGACCCTCTCCCGGAGGGAGAGGGTCAGCTATCACTCAAACCCCAAGCCGGGCAAAACCCTCGCGAATCTTGGCCTCTGGCAAATCATCGGCAATAAACACCATCACACTTTCACGGGCTTCACCTTCGGCCCACTCGGTGTCCCAATCAAAGCCATACAACTTGAGCACCCCCTGAAACACCAGCCTGCGATCTTCACCGGCAATCCTCAGCACGCCTTTGTAGCGCAGCAATTGCTTGCCGTGCTCTTCCAGCAGCTCGTTCATGAAGGCGCTAAGGCTGTCGATATCCAGCGGCTTATCGGTGCGTAGCACCAGACTGGAGATACGGTCGATAGAGGCCGCAGGCTGTACCGGGCGCAAGCTCAGGCCACCCCCCAAGTCTGCGTTGAGGTTAAACCCGCGCACATCCAGTAATTCGGCCAGATCGATCTTGCCGTGCTCAACCACGCGGATCGGCGCCCGGCGGTTGATACGGGTCAAACGCTCGCTCAAGGCATCAAAGGTGGCGTCATCCACCAGATCGCGCTTGCTCACCAGTAAGCGGTCAGCAAAACCGATCTGCGCCTGGGCAATGGTCTGACTCAAATGCACATCGGCGTGGGCTGCATCCACCAGGGTAATAATGCCGTCCAGCAGATAACGCTCGCGCAGCTCTTCATCGATAAAGAAGGTTTGCGCCACCGGTGCCGGGTCGGCCAGGCCGGTGCACTCGATCACCAGGCGGTCGAAGGCAATTTCGCCATTGTCCAGACGCTCAAGCAGCAGGTACAGCGCCTTGGTCAGGTCGGTGTGGATGGTGCAGCACACACAGCCATTGGCCAGGGTCATGACTTGCACCGGCTCGTCCCCCAACAGTTGGGTGTCGATCCCGGCATCGCTGAATTCGTTTTCGATCACGGCGATTTTCAGGCCGTGTTCTGCCTTGAGCAAATAACGCAACAAGGTGGTTTTACCGGCCCCCAAGAAGCCGCTGAGAATGGTGACGGGGATTGGAGAGGTCATGCAGTGCCTCCTTAAACATAACGCCAAAACAAATGTGGGAGCGGGCTTGCTCGCGATTCAGGCGACACGGTGTCACTGACACACCGCGCCGCTCTTATCGCGAGCAAGCCCGCTCCCACAGTCAGATACAGCTCAGCCCTGACGGGTTAACAACACTTGGGCCCGCCCTTGCCGCCGTAACGCGCTTCCTGGCGTTCACGAAAGAACGCCTCGTAGCTCATCACCGGCTTGTCCGGGTGCTTGGTTTGCATATGCTCGACGTAGTTGTCGTAGTCGGGCATGCCGACCATCAGGCGTGCGGCCTGACCGAGGTATTTACCGAGGCGACTCAGGTCATTGAACATGGTTGCAACCCTCTATCAAGCATCTGGCATGGCTTGGTACGGCGACTCTTTATCCGTACGTTCTTTGCTGCCCCATGCAGCGACACCCACTTTGATCGCAAAGAACAGAATGCTGAACACCACGAACAGAAACAGCACGGTCAGACCGGCGTTGGTGTAGGCGTTGATGATCACATGTTGCATCTGGTCGATGTTTTTCGCCGGGGCAATCACTTGGCCGGCTTCCAGCGCAGTGCTGTATTTGTTGGCCAGGGACAGGAAGCCCACTGCCGGGTTGGCGTCGAACAGCTTGATAAAGCCTGCCACGGTGGTGCAGATCAGCAGCCAGACGGCTGGCAGCATGGTCACCCAAATGTAGCGCTGGCGCTTCATTTTGATCAGCACAACGGTTGCCAGCATCAGCGCGATACCCGCCAGCATCTGGTTGGAGATACCGAACAGCGGCCACAGGGTGTTGATGCCGCCCAGTGGATCGATCACGCCCTGATACAGCAGGTAGCCCCACATCGCCACACACAGGCCGGTGGCCAGTAAGTTGGCGCCCCAGGACTCGGTACGCTTGAGTGCAGGTACAAAGCTGCCCAGCAAGTCTTGCAGCATAAAGCGACCGGCTCGGGTACCGGCGTCAACTGCCGTCAGGATAAACAGGGCTTCAAACAAAATGGCGAAGTGATACCAGAACGCCATGGTGTTTTCACCCGGCAACACGTTGTGCAGGATCTGCGCGATACCCACCGCCAGTGTCGGTGCACCGCCGGCACGGGCCAGGACGGTGGTTTCACCGATGTCCTTGGCCAGCGCGGTCAACGCATCCGGGGTAATGGCAAAGCCCCAGTTGGTGATGTTTTGCGCAACGGTAACCACGTCACCGCCGACAATCGCTGCCGGGCTGTTCATGGCGAAGTACACACCCGGCTCGATCACCGAAGCAGCAACCATCGCCATAATGGCCACGAAGGACTCCATCAGCATGCCGCCGTAACCGATATAACGGGCGTTGCTTTCGTTATCCAGCAGTTTTGGCGTAGTACCCGAAGAAATCAGCGCATGGAAGCCCGATACCGCACCGCAGGCAATGGTGATGAACAGGAACGGGAACAGGCCGCCTTTCCAGACCGGGCCGGTGCCGTCGGTGAACTGGGTCAGCGCGGGCATTTTCAGCTCGGGCATGGTGACCAGGATGCCGATGGCCAGCGCAACGATAGTGCCGATCTTGAGGAAGGTCGACAGATAGTCACGAGGTGCCAGTACCAGCCATACCGGCAGAACCGCCGCAACAAAGCCGTAGCCGATGAGCATCCAGGTGATTTGCGTACCGGTAAAGGTGAACACCGGCGCCCACTCGGGGCTCGCCGCAATCTGGCCCCCCAGCCAGATGGAGCCAAGTAGCAGCAGCACACCGACGATGGAGATTTCACCTATGCGGCCCGGGCGGATGTAGCGCATGTAAATGCCCATGAACATCGCGATCGGGATGGTCGCCATCACCGTGAACATGCCCCACGGGCTCTCGGCCAGGGCCTTGACCACGATCAGCGCCAGCACCGCGAGGATGATGATCATGATCAGGAAGCAGCCAAACAGCGCGATGGTGCCCGGGATCTTGCCCATTTCCTCACGCACCATATCGCCCAGGGAGCGACCGTTGCGGCGGGTGGACATGAACAGGACCATGAAGTCCTGCACCGCACCGGCCAGTACCACGCCGGCGATCAGCCAGAGTGTGCCCGGCAGGTAGCCCATTTGCGCGGCCAATACCGGCCCGACCAGAGGGCCAGCGCCAGCAATAGCGGCAAAGTGGTGACCAAAGAGAATGTGTTTGTTGGTCGGCACATAGTCCAGACCGTCGTTGTTGAGCACCGCAGGTGTTGCGCGGCTGGAGTCCAGTTGCATCACCTTGGTGGCGATAAACAGGCTGTAATAACGGTAAGCAACCAGATAAATGGCAACAGCTGCCACAACAATCCACAAGGCGTTGATCGCCTCGCCCCGGCGCAATGCCACTACGCCAAGGGCGCAGGCTCCTACAATTGCCAGCACCAGCCACGGGATGTGGCGGAGCAGGCTATTTTTATTATTCATTTTTTTAATTCCGGCCAGTTGGACAAGAAAGACTGCACCCGGAGTTTAGCGCTACTGGCTTTAAAGACCAGCCCCCAACATTGGTCTAGAGCCTTCTTTTGCGGTTTTTTGGCAGGCGGTGCTGCACATTTTTTCCGTGCAACGCCGCTGCCTGTCCCAGGCTGTCAGCCCGATACCGCGCCCAACCCTTGCAGATTTTTTTACACCTTTGAACGCTTATTCGAACAACGCATCCAACGCCTGTTCCAGACGGGTAACGCCAATGACTTTCAGCCCCGGCGGCGACTCCTTGGGCGCATTGCCCTTGGGCACGATGGCGCGCTTGAAACCGTGCTTGGCCGCTTCCTTGAGCCGCTCCTGGCCGCTTGGCACAGGGCGCACCTCACCCGACAGGCCGACTTCACCGAACACCAGCAGATCATGGGGCAACGGACGATTACGCAGGCTGGACATCACGGCGGCCATGAGCGCCAGGTCCGATGCGGTTTCCAGCACCTTGACCCCGCCCACCACGTTAAGGAAAACATCCTGATCGTGGGTTGGAATACCGCCGTGTCGGTGCAATACGGCCAATAACATGGCCAGACGATTCTGGTCCAGGCCCAGGGTCACCCGCCGCGGGTTGGACATATGGCTGTCGTCCACCAGCGCCTGCACCTCCACCAGCATCGGGCGAGTCCCTTCCCAGGTGGCCATCACCACACTGCCAGGGACTTCTTCCTGGGCGCGGGTAAGGAAAATTGCGGAAGGGTTGGAAACTTCCTTCAGGCCTTTGTCGGTCATACCGAATACGCCCAGCTCGTTGACCGCGCCAAAACGGTTTTTCACTGCCCGCAGCAAGCGCAGCCGCCCGTCGGATTCACCCTCGAAATACAGTACGGTATCCACCATATGCTCCAGCACCCGCGGCCCGGCCAATGCGCCTTCTTTGGTCACATGGCCCACCAGGAAAATCGCCGTGCCGCTGGACTTGGCATAACGCACCAGCAAGGCCGCACTTTCACGCACTTGCGACACGCCGCCGGGGGCCGATTGCAGTTGCTCGGTAAAGATGGTCTGAATCGAGTCGATGACCATGACCTTGGGCTTTTCCAGCTTGGCAGTGGCGATGATGCTTTCAATGCAGGTTTCGGTCATCACCTTGAGCTGATCCTGCGGCAGCCCCAGGCGCCGGGCGCGCATGGCCACTTGCTGCTGGGACTCCTCGCCGGTGACGTACAACGCAGGCATGCGTGTAGCCATCTGACACAAGGTTTGCAGCAGGATGGTGGATTTGCCGATCCCCGGATCGCCACCAATCAACACCACCGAGCCATCCACCAGACCGCCGCCAAGCACCCGATCCAGCTCGCCAGAAGCGGTGGAGAAGCGCGGCAGTTCCTCGATGCTGACTTCAGCCAGGGTCTTGAGCTGGGCCTGTTGTCCGGTCCAGCCGGTACGGCCGCTGGGCGGCGCCGCAGCCCCGCTTTCAACGATGGTTTCCACCAGGGTGTTCCAGACGCCGCACTCGCCGCACTGCCCGGCCCACTTGGGGAAAGTTGCGCCGCACTCGGTGCAGCCGTAAATGCGCTTGGGCTTGGCCATCTGAACTCCACGGAAAAACCGCGATGATAGCCCACTGGGCTTTGGTCAGCGCGCTACCGGCATGCGGATTTCGCCATTGGCCAGCCGAGCGGCACTGTTGCCCGATGCATCTTCGGCATTCAGGTCAGCCCCTTTGCGGGATAAATCCTTGAGCAACTCGACCCGCTGAAACAGGCCTGCATACATGGCCGCCGTCTGCCCTGCACCATTGCGCTGATCAGGGTTGCAGTCGGCTGCCATCAGGCGGTGGGCAATCTTGAGTTCACCCTTGAAAATCGCCCCCATCAGGGCCGTGTTACCGCGTTTGTCCTGCACGCAGGCATTGGCGCCTGCCTTGAGCAAATGCTCCACCGCCTTGGGCTGGCCGTTATAGGCAGCCAGAATCAGCGCGGTATAGCCTTTGCTGTCTTGAATATCGAGGGTGTAGCCGGACTCGATAAAGGTATCGAGCATTGATACATCGCCACGACGGGCGGCATCAAAAAAGTAATCCTGAAGCTGGCCCCGGGTGTCGGCCCCATCGGCCAGGCTCAGGCCGCTGAAAAACAGCAAGGCCAGGGAAATAAACGTTCGCATGCTTCTCTCCTGAATCAAAAGCCCTCACCCCGACCCTCCAAAAGGGAGAGGATCGGGGTGAGGGCTGCGGGTTAATCCGCCAGCTTGGCAGCCAGCGCCTTGACCCGACTCAGATCGCCCTTGGCCACTTTGGCTACGCCAGTGCCGTACTCAGGGTCGGCCTTGTAAAGGAACGACAGGATGATGTGCTTGCTTTCATCGTCTGTAATTGCCAGCGAACCACCGAAGCTTTCAATCAAATCCTGACGCTCTTTCTGGCTGAATGAACGGTAAAGATCACCGGCCTGCTTGAAGTTCTGCTCACGCTGAATCTTCGCTTGCTGGGTAGTACCCGCCAATGGCATTTCGCTGTAGCGCGCAGCTTGCGGCTCTTCACGCGGCATCAAGCGGCTTGGCTGGTAGTTCACCCCCGACGTGCTGTGGCCCAGGTTCATCGCGCCGTCCTGGTTGCCATTGTTTACCGCGACCCGGGGGGCGTTGATCGGCAATTGCATGGCATTGGCACCCAGGCGGTACATCTGCGTATCGGCATAGGAGAACACCCGGCCCTGCAACAGACGGTCTTCGGAAGGCTCGATACCTGGTACCAGGTTGGCCGGGGCCATGGCGACCTGCTCGGTTTCCTGGAAGACATTGGCCGGGTTGCGGTTCAGGACCATTTGCCCGACTTTTCGCTCAGCCACGTTAGGCCAGATCTTGGTGGCATCCAGCGGGTCGAAATCAAAGGTTTTCAAGTCTTCAGGCTTGAGGACCTGCACATACAAGTCCCACTTGGGGAAGTCACCCTTATTGATATGCGTAACCAGATCGTTGGTCATGTGGCTGTAGTCTTGGCCCTGAACCTGCGTCACTTGTTTCGGATCAAGGTTTTTCAACCCCTGCAGGCTCTTCCAGTGAAACTTCACATAGCGCACGTCCCCCTTGGCATTGACCAGTTTGTAGGCGTGTACACCGTTACCATCCATTTCCCGGTAACTGGCGGGGGTACCCGCGTTGGAGTACAGCTCGGTCAGGGTGCGTGTGGCTTCCGGTACGTGAGAGAAGAAGTCGAAACGGCGCGAGTCGTCATCCAGGTTGGTACGAGGGTCAGGCTTGAAGGCGTGAACCATGTCCGGGAACTTGATCGCATCACGGATAAAGAAGGTGGGGAAGTTGTTACCCACCAGGTCCCAGTTGCCGTCCGCGGTGTAGAACTTGGTGGCAAAACCCCGTGGGTCACGCAGGGTTTCTGGGGAGTGGGCGCTGTGTACCACGGCCGAGAAACGCACAAACACCGGGGTGGTTTCGCCTTTGGCAAATACTTTGGCCTTGGTCAGGTCGCTCAAGTCATTGGTGACTGTAAACGTGCCGTGTGCGCCTGTGCCACGAGCGTGAACAACTCGCTCCGGGATACGCTCGCGATCAAAACGCTGCAGTTTTTGCAGCAGCTGCACGTCTTGCAGCAGAACCGGACCATTGGCCCCTGCTGTCTGGGAGTTCTGGTTGTCACCGACAGCGGCACCGTTGTCACGGGTCAGTGTGGCGGCCTGGGCTGTAACCGACAGCAGGCTGGCGCTTAATACACACAGCAGGCGGCGCTGTGAAAGCGCGCCGAAGCCTAGGGGGGTGGTCATGCGTAAGTCCTCTGGTTATTGGTTGCGCAATGGAGCGCTGACCAAAGGCTAGAGGCATGCAACGCAAACTCTAAATAGAAAGGTCTCAAGCCGGCCATTGAGAAAAAGGTCTGGTATTGCGCCATTCAATCGCGTAGTGAAAGCCAATAGAAAACTTCTCACGGCCAAACGGGTCGATTGCTTACCCGCAAACAGCTGTACGGGCAAGATCAGCCATGCTGATTTACACTGCACCCACCAACCTCATCTGTAACAAGGAATAACCTATGGGCGTGATAAGTGAGTTCAAGGCCTTCGCGGTCAAAGGGAACGTGGTCGATATGGCCGTCGGTATCATTATCGGCGCGGCATTCGGCAAAATCGTTTCGTCCTTTGTGGGGGACGTGGTCATGCCACCACTGGGGTTGCTGATTGGCGGAGTCGACTTCAGTGACCTGGCCATTACGCTGAAAGCCGCCGTTGGCGATGCGCCAGCAGTGGTTGTGGCCTACGGCAAATTCATCCAGAGCGTGATCGACTTTATCATCGTCGCGTTCGCTATCTTTATGGGTGTAAAGGCAATCAACCGCCTGAAACGCGAAGAGGCGGTCGCTCCGAGCGTACCACCGCTGCCCTCTAAAGAAGAGGAACTACTGGGCGAAATTCGCGACTTGCTCAAAGTTCAAAATAACCGGCCATAAGTGCTCAATAAAAACAACGGCGCCCTCAGGGGCGCCTTTGTTTTTTCATGTCACACACAATACAAAACAACTACCAATAGTTCTCAACAGCAACTTGACCTGGCCGGCGGCTCAGACTCAACTGCATGTCCCGTGCCTTGAGCAACTTGCGCGTGTCATCGATCATTTGCGGGTTACCGCACAACATGGCCCGTGAGTGCTCACTGCTCAATTCAATACCTGCGGCGTGTTCAAGTTCGCCATTTTCGATCAATGCAGTAATGCGCCCGTTCAATGCACCGGGTACCTGCTCCCGGGTAACCACCGGTATGTAGATAAATTTGTGCGCATAGTCGGCCAGGTATTCACGGCTGCATAACCCGGCGATCAGTTCCTGATAGGCCATTTCGCAGGCATGGCGGGCGCTGTAAACCAGCACGATGCGCTCGAACTTTTCCCACACCTCAAAATCCTGCAGGATCGAGAGGAAAGGCGCGATGCCAGTGCCGGTTGCCAACAGCCACAGGTCACGACCGTCGACAAAGCGGTCCAGAGTCAGGAAGCCGTAGGCCTGACGCTCCACCAACAAGGTGTCACCCACTTCCAGGCGACTGAGCTCACTGGTAAATTCCCCGCCTGGCACCACGATCGAAAAGAACTCCAGAAACTCGTCATGGGGGGAAGAGACCATTGAATAGGCGCGCCACACCGTGCTGCCATCGGCCTTGGTCACCCCCAGCCTGGCGAATTGCCCTGCGCGAAAGCGAAAACCCGGATCACGTGTGGTACGCAACGTGAACAGGCTGGGCGTCAGCGGTGTGACGTCGAGAAGCGTCTGTTGGGTGAATTTTTCTGCAGTGGCAGTCATGGGGCACTCCAATGGCGAATGCCCTAGTGTCGCGCAAAGAGGGCCTGAGAAAAACCGATGGTTTGTGATGGCTTTACGGCATCCAGCCGCAACGCAAACACCGCCCGGACTGCAGCCGGAAAGATAGCTTTGCATTGAGCTTTTGGATCCGGTGCCGTTGAACCCACGCAACTGCTATATAGAAACACCCGAAAACGTATAAATAGATACTGTTATTACATGAGCACCCACATCTACAACTAACAAAGTTTTCACATACCAACCCCTACTTTCGAATAATTAGCATTATTCGAAACAGCACCTAAAATCTTCTTAACGGGCTATCTCACAACACCGCTTACTTACTGCCGGGCCGCAGGAGCGCCTTATGACCGCACATCATTCAATCAGTAAAAACCATTACCTTTCTTGCATAAGCGAGGCTGAACTTTGTTCAAACACACTCAAACGAATAGAAGAATACGGCTTTGACTTTTTCTTCTTTCGAATGATTCCTCGCCTTGGAAACATCACAACGAATAGCAAAGCAATTACAAACTATCCAAATGACTATGTCGATAGATATGAAAAAGGTCACCTCTCGCAAAAAAACCCTCTGCTGACCCACTGCCAGTTATCGATCCTGCCCATTATCTGGAGTTCTGATGTCTTTCGTGAGACGCCTGACCAGTGGAGAGCCACGCAAAACTGCGGGCTGACCTATGGCTGGTCGCAATCGGTACACGACCCCAATGGCGCTGTGAGCATGTTGAGCCTCGCCAGAAAAAGCACGCCAGTCACCGAGGACGAGTTTTCAGATAAGGCTGCCAATGTGTTGTGGCTCTGCAACCAACTGCACAGTGCCATGCTCGAGCGCTGCCACCTTCATCACCGGCTGGAGATTCATATCATCCGCCTGTCTTGTCGCGAGCTGGAGATATTGAAATGGACTGCCGAAGGTAAAATCGCTTCCGACATCGGCATGATTCTGGGCCTGAGCACCCGTACCGTGAACTTTCACATCAGCAGCGCCATGAAAAAACTGGGGGCCAACAACAAAACCTCCGCGGTGGTCATGGCGGCCAAGTCAGGCCTGTTGTAGGCCTGACCTGCGCAGCGGCAATAAACCCATCAGGTAATCTTCGGTAAAAAAAAGTAAAATCACCGCCACCTGTAAACCCACGGACGCTTCTGCTTGCCAGACTCCCTCAGGGGCAGGCCATGCAACAGTTGATTCCTCAGAGTTTGTATAAATGCCCGTGCTAGAAAGCCCTTTCGCCCAACTTCGCCTGATCCGCCAACCCGAGCAGCAGAACGAGCCCTTGCAGGCCTTTGATGCGGCGGATGAGTATTTGCTTAATCACTTGGCCGAACAGGCGCTGCCCGCAAACAGCCGGGTGCTGGTGCTCAATGACAGCTTTGGGGCCCTGGCGATCAGCCTGGTGGGCACAATGCAGGTCACCAGCAGCAGTGACTCCTTCCTGGCCATGCAAGCGCTGGAAAAAAACCTGGTGCGCAACGGCCATGCTTACGATGCGGTCTCGATCATTCCGGCCAGTGAACCACTGGCAGGGCCATTCGACTGCGTGCTGGTACGCGTGCCGAAGACCCTGGCCTTGCTTGAAGAACAACTGATCCGCCTGCAAGGTCAGCTGGCACCGGGTGCCCAAGTGATCGCGGGCGCGATGGTCAAGCACCTGCCGCGGGCTGCTGGCGATTTGCTGGAGCGTTATATCGGCCCGATGCATGCCTCGCTGGCGGTCAAGAAGGCCCGGCTGCTGATCGCCACAGCACAGGGCCTGGGACCATTTACCTCGCCCTACCCTACCCGCTATCGACTGGACAAGCCGGCCATCGAGCTGCTCAACCATGCCAACGTGTTCTGCCGCGAAGACCTGGATATCGGTACCCGGGCGTTCCTGCCCCACCTGCCGAAAAACCTGGGCTCGGCCCGGGTTGCCGACCTGGGCTGCGGCAACGGCGTGCTCGCCATTGCCAGCGCACTGGCCAACCCGCAGGCGCAGTACACGCTGGTCGACGAGTCGTTTATGGCCGTGCAGTCCGCCCGGGAAAACTGGCAAGCGGCCCTGGGTGATCGCGAAGTGACAGTGCGGGCCGATGACGGGCTGGCGAGCCAGGCACCGGACTCACTGGACGTGGTGCTGTGCAACCCGCCGTTTCACCAGCAACAGGTGGTGGGGGATTTTCTGGCCTGGCGCATGTTCCAGCAGGCGCGTGAAGCGCTGGTGGTGGGCGGGGCGCTGTATATCGTCGGCAATCGCCACCTGGGCTATCACAGCAAGCTGGCCAAGCTGTTCCGTGGCGTCGAGCAAGTGGCCGCCACGCCCAAGTTCGTAATCCTCAAGGCGCGCAAGTAAACCTGATCCTTGCAAGCCCCTGTGGGAGCGGGCCTGCCCGCAAAGCGCCGACTCGATTGAACCGACAAGCGCGCAGCGCCTGTATCGCGAGCAGGCTCGCTCCCACAGAAGACAGTACAAAAAAAACCCGCCGAAGCGGGTCATAAAACCGTAGCCGCAAGGCAACGGGATGGGAAGTCAGTGGCTTTTCATGCCTGCCGCCGTCATGAACATGCGGATCAGCCAGGCAAATACTGCCAGGGTGGCCACACTGCCGGTCCAGATCACCAGCAGCCAGCCTATGCGTTGCCATAAAGGCTTCTTTTCGCATTCTTGCACGTCGTGTAGATAATCCTTGCCAGCCATGTGGGGCCTCCTCTTGGGGAAAAGGCTGTGGCCCTCAGGCCACAGCGGCACTTGCTACTAGTGATAACCGTCTTCGTGGGTCACCTTGCCGCGGAACACGTAGTAGCTCCAGAAGGTGTAGCCCAGAATGAACGGGATGATAAACAGGGTGCCCACCAGCATGAAGCCCTGGCTTTGCGGCGGTGCCGCCGCGTCCCAGATCGAGATCGAAGGCGGAATGATATTCGGCCACAGGCTGATGCCCAGGCCGCTGTAACCCAGGAATATCAGCACCAAGGTCAGCAGGAACGGCGTGTAGTGGGCCTTGCGCGCGATTGCTTTGAGCAGACCGTACATGGTCACCAGCACCAGGATCGGCACCGGCAGGAACCAGAACAGGTTAGGCAGGGTAAACCAGCGGGCCGCGATGTCTGTGTGGGCCAGCGGCGTCCACAGGCTGACGACACCCATCAATGCCAGCACGGCCAGTGCCAACGGACGACCCAGCTTGTGCATGCGCTCTTGCAGCTCGCCTTCGGTCTTCATGATCAGCCAGGTGCAGCCGAGCAAGGCGTAAGCCACGATCAGGGCAATACCGCAGAACACCGTGAACGGTGACAGCCAGTCCAGCCCGCCACCGGCGTACTGGCGATTGACGACCGGCAGGCCATCAATAAAGGCCCCCAGCGCCACGCCCTGGAAGAACGTAGCCACCAGCGAACCGCCAATAAAGGACTTGTCCCAGATATGGCGTTTTTCCGGGCGTGCCTTGAAGCGGAACTCAAAGGCCACGCCGCGGAAGATCAGGCCCATCAGCATCAGGATCAGTGGCAGGTACAACGCCGACAACACGACCGAGTAGGCCAGCGGGAAGGCGCCAAACAGCGCTGCACCGCCCAGTACCAGCCAGGTTTCGTTACCGTCCCAGACAGGGGCGACCGTGTTCATCATCACATCGCGGTCTTTCTCACCCTTGATAAAGGGGAAGAGGATGCCGATCCCGAGGTCGAAACCGTCCATGACCACATACATCATGATCCCGAAGATGATGATGATTGCCCAGATAAGTGGCAGATCAATACCCATGACTCAATTCCCCTTCGTCAGGCTGTCGCTGTGGCCTTCATCTGTACCCTCATGGGCTGCAGACAGAGGACGGGCAGGCGTGCGTTGCTGGCCTGGGCCACCGTGGGTTTCGTCATCGCCTTCGTGGGTGATCGGGCCCTTGCGTACCAGACGCATCATGTAGCCCAGACCTACACCGAACAGCGAGAAATACACCACGACAAACATGACCAGCGTGATGCTCATTTGCGTGACGCTGTGGTTGGACGAAGCATCAGCCGTGCGCATCAGCCCGTAGACCACCCACGGTTGACGACCAATCTCGGTAGTAAACCAGCCCGCGAGGATCGCGATCAGGCCCGATGGCCCCATCCACAGCACCAGGCGCAAGAACCAGCGGTTCTCGTAGAGGGTGCCGCGTTTCCGCAGCCACACGCTCCACAGGCCGATAAAGATCATCAACATGCCCAACGCAACCATGATGCGGAAGGTGAAGAACACGATGGTCGAGTTCGGACGATCCGCTGCCGGATAGTCCTTCATGGCCGGGATCTGCTTGTCCAGACTATGGGTCAGGATCAGGCTGCCCAGGTATGGCACCTCGATCTTGTAGTCCGTGGTCTCGGTTTTCATGTTGGGAATGCCGAACAGAATCAGCGGCGTCGGTTCACCCGGCTTGTTTTCCCAGTGACCTTCGATCGCGGCGATTTTCACCGGCTGATACTCAAGGGTATTCAGGCCGTGGGCGTCACCAATAAAGGCCTGCACCGGCGCAACCACCAGGGCCATCCACATCGCCATCGAGAACATGCGACGAATGGCCGGTGTATTGCGACCGCGCAACAGGTGCCAGGCGGCCGAGGCACCGACGAAAAATGCCGTGGCAACAAAGGCGGCCGTGGCCATATGGGCCAGGCGGTAAGGGAACGACGGGTTGAAAATCACCGCCAGCCAGTCCACCGGAATGACTCGGCCATCGATGATTTCAAAACCTTGCGGGGTCTGCATCCAGCTGTTGGAGGCCAGGATCCAGAAGGTCGAGATCAGTGTGCCGATGGCCACCATGACGGTCGAGAAAAAGTGCATCCCGCGACCGACGCGGTTCCAGCCAAACAGCATGACCCCCAGAAAACCTGCTTCAAGGAAGAATGCGGTGAGTACTTCATAGGTCAGTAGCGGCCCGGTAACAGCACCGGCGAAGTCCGAGAACCTCGACCAGTTGGTACCGAACTGATAGGCCATGACCAGGCCCGACACCACGCCCATCCCAAAGTTGACGGCGAATATCTTCGACCAAAAGTGGTACAGGTCGCGGTAGGTGTCGTCACGGGTTTTCAGCCACATGCCTTCGAGCACCATGAGATAACTGGCGAGACCGATGGTAATGGCGGGAAAAAGAATGTGGAACGACACGGTAAACGCGAACTGAATTCGGGCGAGATCGAGAGCCTCCAAACCGAACATAAGTCTTCCTCTATCAGGTATCAGGTCGTTGAGGACCCGAGCGTCGCGCCCGGATCCAACTTCCCCGCAAGCCATGGCCGCTGCGAATCGCTGCTCGCTTTTTAACCACAACAAAAAGGGATCTGGCCGACTGGCCACTCAGACAAAACCGGAGAGGTTTTGATCTGGATCAAGCATGGTGGAAAGAGTAGTCCATTCCTGACACACGGCTAATGTGGTTTGTTGTCGCGTGACACGATGCCTCAGCCCTTGATATAGACCGTTGCAAGAAGTGCAGGGAATCGCAGAAATCCCTTATCAGGCTCCCGGAGATCATGATGTTTTGAGTCATTATTTGTTACAAAACAGTGATAATCTCGGCCTCCCCCAACCCTTCAGCACGATCCTCCCACATGACCAGCCAGCCCCTTCTGCTACGCCATCACCGACCCTTTGTGGCCTTCTGGTTTGCCCGCATCTTCACCGCCAGTGCATTTCAGATGCTGACAGTGGCCATCGGCTGGAACCTCTATCAGCTCACCGGCAACGTGATGGACCTGGGTTGGGTGGGCTTGATCGAGTTCGCTCCACGCCTGCTGTTCATGCTGCACACCGGGCATGTGGCCGACCGCTATGACCGCCGCAGGGTGGCCGCCGTGTGCCAGTCACTGCAGGCGATGATTGCCCTGACACTGGCCATTAGCAGTGCCAGCGACCATATCACCCGAGAAATGATCTTTATCCTCGCGTTTTTGCTCGGCGCGGCCCGCTCCTTCGAAATGCCTGCCACCCAGGCGCTGCTACCTTCCATCGTGCCAGTTGAACTGTTTCCCCGGGCCGTGGCGGCGGCACAAGCGGCACAGCAATCGGCCACCATCGTCGCACCGGCGTTTGGCGGCTTGTTGTATGCCTTTGGCAGCGTGTGGGTGTATGGCCCGAGCGTGGCGCTGTACCTGATTGCGGCACTGCTGATGAGCAACATGCCAGCCCGTCAGTTGCCGTTGAACAAGGCCAAGGCCACGCTGGACTCATTGCTGGCGGGCATTCGTTTTATTCGCAGTCGCCCGGACGTGCTGGGCGCTATCTCCCTGGACCTGTTTGCCGTGCTGCTGGGCGGGGCCACGGCGCTGCTGCCGGTGTTTGCCAAGGATATTCTGCTGACCGGCCCCTGGGGTCTGGGCATGTTGCGTTCGGCACCGGCGATCGGCGCCTTGCTGATGTCACTGTGGTTGGCCAGATTCCCGGTGGAGCGCAAGGTGGGGCGCGTGATGTTCACCGCTGTGGGGGTCTTCGGCGTTGCCACCATCGCCTTCGGCCTGTCGACCTCGTTCTGGTTTTCATTGGCGGTACTGGTGGTACTCGGCGCGGCGGACATGATCAGCATGGTGATTCGCGCTTCGTTTGTGCAACTGGAGACTCCGGACGAGATGCGTGGCCGGGTGAGCGCGGTTAACGGTCTGTTTATCGGCGCGTCCAACCAGTTGGGGGAGTTTGAATCCGGGGCCACGGCTCACTGGCTGGGCACAGTGCCTGCTGTCGTGCTGGGCGGCGTCGGTACGCTGATTGTTACCGGGCTGTGGATAAAATTGTTCCCGGGGCTGGCCAATCGGGACCGGATGGTGGAAGAGCGCAATACCCTCTAGATATTCTGTTCCCGATCAAGCCCTTCCGTGGGAGCGAGCCTGCTCGCGAAAAGCGTTCGCGAGCAGGCTCGCTCCCACGGCGGAGGTTTTCTGTAGCCGCTGCTACCTTATATATAGCTTCACACCCAGCCGATTGTGCGGCGGTACCAGCGAACTGTTACTGAACTCGAACCAGCCACCGTTCTTGTTACCCAGATCAAAGGTGTACAAGTGCCCCACGGTGGTGCCTGAACCGTTACAGGCCACCAGCCCCTCGCCCTGATTGCATACCGGCGCCCGTACGCCATCCACTTCCTGGCCGTCCAGAGTCACATTCGGCTGGCCGCCGTAACCGCGTTCCAGCACATAGACCTTGATGTGGGGGCCGTTATGGTCGCAGCGGGTCTGCTCGCGACCATCGGACACATCCTCCACCGCACAGGAAACAGACGCTACCTTGAGTATCTCGACAGTGCTCAAAGGCATGGCAGGCGCAGCGCTGACAGCGGCACTTATAAAGAGGCCAAAACAGGCTGAAACAGGTTTGATGAAGTGCTTCATGGGTCCCTCCGAAAACTGGCACGCAGTATGCCTGCCACATCAAGGTTATAAAACATGGCCTCGCAAGGTAACCAAAGCAGCCATATCCACGAGCTGCTGGTATGATGCGCGGCTTTTTCCGACAGACAGAAAATCTTCAGGCGGTCCGCGTCTGTGCTTTGCTGTTGAAAACGATTTAATCACGGCGCATTTGGCGCCACGGGGACTGGCATGCTGGAAAGGCTGTTTCAACTCAAAGCACACAACACCAATGTGCGTACCGAGATACTTGCGGGTATCACCACCTTCCTGGCGATGGCCTATATCCTGTTCGTAAACCCGAGCATCCTCGGTGAAACGGGCATGGACAAGGGCGCCGTGTTTGTTGCCACCTGTCTGGCGGCCGCCATCGGTTCAGCCACCATGGGCATTATCGCCAACTACCCGATTGCACTGGCACCGGGCATGGGCCTGAACGCCTTTTTCACCTACACCGTGGTGCTGCACCTTGGCCATACCTGGCAAGTCGCGCTGGGCGCAGTGTTTATCTCGGCAGTGCTGTTCTTCCTGCTGTCGATCTTTCGCATCCGCGAATGGATCATCAACAGCATCCCGCTACCGCTGCGCTCGGCCATTGCCGCCGGTATCGGCCTGTTCCTGGCGCTGATCGCCCTGGGCAACGCCGGTATCGTGGTTGCCAACAAGGCTACCCTGGTAGGTATGGGCGATCTGGCTCAGCCAAAAGTGATCCTCGCCTCCCTGGGCTTTGCCCTGATCGTGGCCCTTGAAGCGATGAAAGTGCGCGGGGCGGTGCTGATTGGCATCCTGGCCGTGACCATTGCCTCGATTGCCATGGGCGTGACCGATTTCGGTGGTGTCGTGTCGATGCCGCCCTCCCTGGCTCCGACCTTCCTGCAGCTGGATATCAAAGGCGCGCTGGATATCGGCCTGATCAGCGTGATCTTTGCCTTCCTGTTTGTTGACCTGTTCGACAACTCCGGCACCCTGATCGGCGTTGCCAAGCGCGCCGGGCTGATGGGCAAGGACGGCCACATGCCGAAAATGGGCCGCGCCCTGATCGCCGACAGCACCGCGGCCATGGCCGGTTCGCTGCTGGGCACTTCGACCACCACCAGCTACATCGAGTCGGCAGCGGGCGTGAGCGCCGGTGGCCGTACCGGCCTGACCGCCATTGTGGTTGGCATCATGTTCCTGCTGGCGCTGTTCTTCTCGCCATTGGCGGCCAGCGTTCCAGCTTTCGCCACCGCGCCTGCGCTGATGTTCGTGGCCGTACTGATGATGAGCGGCCTGGCAGAAATCGAATGGGACGACGTAACTGTCGCCGCCCCGGTGGTAATCACCGCCCTGGCCATGCCGTTCACCTACTCCATCGCCAACGGCATCGCCTTCGGCTTTATTTCCTGGACCGTGATCAAGCTGCTGTCGGGCCGCGCCCGCGAGTTGAATGCACCGCTGATCATTTTGTCGGTTCTGTTTGTGGTCAAGCTGGGTTGGTTTAACGCATGAGTGCCTTGCCGTTTGATTCTGCTACCTACGCCGTTGAGCTTGAAGCCAAGGCCAACCGTCTGCGTGAGCTGCTGGCGCCCTTCGATGCGCCTGAGCCGCAGGTGTTCGACTCGCCGCTCAAGCACTTTCGCCTGCGGGCCGAGTTCCGTCTGTGGCGCGAGGATGGTGAGCGGCACTACGCCATGTTTGCCCAGGACGACAAGCGCACACCGATCCTGATCGAAGACTTCCCGATCGCCAGCCTGCGCATCAACCAACTGATGCCCCAGCTCAAGGCTGCCTGGCAAGCCAGTTCGGCCCTGAGCCACAAGTTGTTCCAGGTGGAGTTCCAGACCACCCTGGCAGGCGATGCAATGGTCACCTTGTGCTATCACCGCCCGCTGGACGAGCACTGGCAAACCGCCGCCGAGCAGTTGGCCAAAGACCTGGATATCAGCGTGATCGGTCGCTCCAAGGGCAAACGTGTTGTGATTGGCCGCGATCATGTAGTCGAGAAGCTGGAAGTGGCAGGCCGCACCTTCACGTATCAACAGCCTGAAGGCGCGTTCACCCAGCCAAACGGTACGGTCAACCAGAAGATGCTCAATTGGGCATACGACGCACTGGGCGAGCGTTCGGATGATCTGCTGGAGCTGTATTGCGGCAACGGCAACTTCACCCTGCCGCTGGCTACCCGTGTGCGTAAGGTACTTGCCACCGAAATCAGCAAGACGTCGGTATACGCCGCGCTGAACAACCTGCGCGACAACGCTGTGGATAACGTCACGCTGGTACGCTTGTCGGCCGAAGAGCTGACCGAAGCCCTGAACGAAGTACGTCCGTTCCGTCGCTTGCAGGGCATCGATCTGAAAAGCTACGAGTTCGGCAGCGTCTTCGTCGACCCGCCTCGCGCGGGCATGGACCCGGATACCTGTGAGCTGACCCGCCGTTTCGACAACATCCTGTATATCTCGTGCAACCCAGCGACATTGGCCGAGAATATCGCCCAACTGCACGATACTCACCGTATCGAGCGCTGCGCGGTATTTGACCAGTTTCCGTGGACGCACCATATGGAATCGGGTGTGTTGCTGGTTCGTCGGTAAACACAGGTTCTGATACACCGTGTCGACCGAATCGCGAGCAAGCCCGCTCCCACAGGATCAGCGCAATACCTGTGGGAGCGGGCTTGCCCGCGATGGTAACGCCGCAATATGGCCATGTTTAATGGGCCCGAAAATACCCTGCCACCTGCCGTAAATCCCCTTCGTTTAATACCCCCGCGTAATACCTGAGCTGTACCCGTGCCAATAAATACGCATAGCGTGCCTCGGCCAGATCCCGCTTGGCACTGAACAACTGCTGCTCGGCATCCAGCACATCCAGATTGACCCGCTCGCCGCCACTCACGCTTTTCTGCGTCGCCTGCACCAGGGCACCGGCGGACTCCACCGCCATTTCATAGGCCCGCACCTTGGCCGCGGCACTGCTATTGAGGTTGTACTGCTTGCGCAGGTCCACCAGCGTGCTGGCTGTTTGCGCGTCCAGTTCATACTGGGCCTGGGACAATTGCCGCGCAGCCTGGCGGGTCGATGCCGACACCGATCCCCCCGCAAACAACGGCACGGTGAGCTGAATGCCGACACTGTTGGTGTCGTATTTCTGGTTATAGGTACTTTCGGAGTCAGAACTGGTCTGACGGCTGCTGGCATACAAGCTGAGTTTGGGTAAGTGCCCGGCGCGCTTGCGCTCCACCTCGTACTCGGCCGAGGTCAGCGCATGCTGCTGCGAGGCCAGTTCCGGGTTATTGGCCAGGGCCAGCTCGCGCCAGCTTTCAAAGCGCTGCGGCTCCAGCGGCGCAATCGCAAAGTGCGCCGCCAGCGGGGCCAGTTGCCCGATCTGCAACGGCTCGCCAAGCATCGCCTCCAGCTCCCGCAGGGCTGCGTCCTGATTGTCTTGCGCCTCGATTTCTTCGGCCACCGCCATGCTCAGGCGCGCCTGGGTTTCCAGCACATCTGTGCGGGTGCCCTCGCCGCCCTTGAGCAATCGCTGGTTAAGCTGCAAACGCTCGGCAAAAGCACGCTTTTGCGCACGGCTCAGTTCAATGCGCTCCTGTGCCAGCAAGGCCTGGCTATAGGCATTAAGCAGCCGCACCGCCAGATACTGGCTTTTGCTGCGAAAGCGTTCATCAGAAAACAACGCCTGCGCCGCGCCCTGGCGGAATCGTGCGTAGGCTTCGTAGTCCAGCAGCGGTTGCTGCAAGGTCAAGGTTGCCGCATAACTGCGGTAGTCGCGATCGGTCCGGGTGCTGGCCTGGGTGACTTCAGACTCGTTGCGTGAGTTGTTGTAGTTCCACGACAGGGTCGGCAGCAAGGCGGAGCGGCCAAGGGCGCGGTTCTCCTCACCGGCGGCACGCTCTTCGATGGCGGCCTGGAAGGTCGGGTCATTGCGCACGGCCAGATCGTAGGCGTCCAGCAACCCCAATGCCTGCACCGGCCCCGTGCACACCATCAATAATCCACATACAAACTGGCGCACGGTCATTCTTCCACCAATGCCATGTGAGTACGGTCGAGCAGCGGTTTGAACAGGTAATTGAGCATCGAGCGCTCGCCCGTGCGCACAAATGCCTCAACCGGCATGCCCGGGCGAATCTGCAACCCTGCCAACTGGGCCATGCCTGCTTCAGTGACCTGGGCACGCAGTGTGTAAAACGGCTCGTCCGTGCGTTCATCGACCTGGCGATCCGCCGACACCAGCATCACTTCCCCCGCCACCCGCGGCGTGGTGCTCTGGCTAAAGGCCGAAAACATCAGCTCCACCGGCAACCCGGCGTGCACCTTGTCGGCCAGCTCGACCGGCACCCGGGCCTCGACCAGCAGGGGCTCGCCCTGGGGCACGATTTCCATCAGCGCCTGACCGGGCTTGATCACCCCACCTTCGGTAAACACATCCAGGCCCACCACAATCCCGGCCACCGGCGCACGCAGCTGGCTGTTGGCCAGTTCAAACTCGGCCGACGCCAGCCGATTGCGCAGGTCTTCAGTGCGAACCCGGGTATCGGCCAGTTGCGTACGCACTTCCTTTTGATACTCCTCGGCCAGTTGCCGAATTTTCAGACGCATCTTCAGTACTTGTCGCTGCAATTGGCCGATGCGACCGTAGTCTTCACTGATCGAACCCAGCACCTGGGCGTACACCCGCTCGCTGTCCAGCAGGCGATTGCGCGGGATATAGCCTTCACGGGCCAGCTCACGCAAACCTTGCAACTGCTCGGCCAGTGCTGTGCGTTGCAGTACCTTGCTGGCCTGGGAGTCACGTACCCCACGCAACTGCGCCTCGGCACCCGCGATGCTCTCGTCGATACCCTGCTGATCCAGCAGCAACGCCTGACGACGGCTATCGAACAATTGCCGTTGCAAAGCCAGATTGGACGCCACCTCCGGCTCGCTCGCCAATGCCGTCAACTCGGTGGGAAAGCTCACACTGGCCACACCGTCGCGCTCGGCATTAAGCCGCGCTTCACTGGCCAGCGAGCCATAAAACTGGCTGCGCAAGGATTGGGCCTGGCCCAGCAGCGGGGTTTCCTTCAAGCGAATCAGTACCTGGCCTGCGGCCACCTTGTCGCCGTCGCGCACGTCGATGCGCTCAACAACCCCGCCGCTGGGGTGTTGCACCACTTTGCGATGGCCCGAAACCATCACCTTGCCCGACACCGCAACGCCCTTATCCAGCGGTGCCAATGCGGCCCAGCCGAGAAATCCGAGAAAGCCGCCGAGCATCAACAACCAGCCCAGGCGCGCATATCGGGTGTCATCCAGTTGCAGCACATTGCTGTCGCCAACGGCCTTGGCATTTAACTGCGTCATGCCTTGTTCGCCTCTGCCGTACCGAGCCGGTAGCTCACGTTCATCGCCGGCTTGGGCGCCGCAGGTTTAGCTGCAGCGGGCGCGCCGAGCACCTTGGCCGTGGGGCCAAAGGCTTGTAGCTGGCCTTCGCGCAGGATCAATAGTTGGTCGGTGAGGGTCAGCACATTGGGTTTGTGGGTGATCAAAATCAGGGTTCGCTTGTGCTGTTTGAGCTGGGTAATGGCCTGCAACAAGGCCTGCTCCCCGGCTTCATCGAGGTTGGAGTTGGGTTCGTCGAGCACGATCACCGCAGGCAGACCGTACAGCGCGCGGGCCAGGCCGATGCGCTGCTTCTGCCCGCCGGACAAACCAGCGCCACCCTCGCCCAGGCGCGTTTCATAACCGTCGGGCAATTGCAGAATCAGTTGATGCACACCCGCCAGTTGCGCGGCGGCCAGTACCTTATCGGCATCCACCTCGGCAAAGCGTGCGATGTTTTGCGCGATGGTGCCGGCAAACAGCTGAATGTCCTGGGGCAAATAACCCAAGTGCGGGCCAAGCTGGTGTTTGTCCCACTGCGACAGCTCGGCACCGTCCAGCCGCACCTTGCCCGCCAGCGGCTGCCATACGCCGATCAGCAGCCGGGCCAGGGTTGACTTGCCGCAACCAGAAGGCCCGATCACCCCCAGCACCTGCCCGGCCGGCAGGGTAAAACTCAGGTTGGCCAGGGTGGCGCGACGGGTACCGGGCGCACTGGCGCTCAATTGCTCCACCGCCAGCTCGCCCCGTGGCGCGGGCAAAGCCATGCGTTGCGCCCGAGCCGGATAGCTGTGCAGCAAGGCTTCGAGACGCTGATAGGCCAGCCGCGCCGAACTCCACTGTTTCCACACGCCGATCAACTGATCGATGGGGCTCAACACCCGGCCCATCAGAATGGAGCCGGCAATCATCATCCCGGCCGTGATCTGCCCCTGCACCGCCAGCAAGGCACCGAGGCCAAGCACCAGGGATTGCAGGGCCAGGCGCACGCCCTTGGACCAGGCACTGACGGTGGCGGTTTTTTCGCTGGCCAGATTCTGCTGCGCCAAAAAGGCCGTGTGCTGCGCCAGCCAACGCCCGCGCAAGGTGTCGAGCATGCCCATGGCTTCAATGGCCTCGGCATTGCGCAGATGCGCGCTGGCCTGCTGGGTGGCCTGCACCGACAACTCGCTGGCGGCCTTGAGCGGCGCTTGGGAAACGCGCTGATTGACCCACGCCAGCAGCATCAACAGCACCGCGCCGCCCAGGGCCAACAGCCCCAGCCAGGGGCTGAACATAAAGATCACAAACAGATACACCGGAAACCACGGCGCGTCGAAAAACGCGAACAGCGCATTGCCCGTCGCGAACTGGCGCAGGCTGGTGAGGTCATTCAACGCCTGCCCTGCTGCCGGACTGCCGGTGCGCAATTGCGCCTCGAAAGCGGCGTCGTAGACGCGCTGATTCAAGCGCATGTCCATCTGCGTGCCGAGGCGGATCACCACCTGGCTACGCACCCACTCCAACGCGCCCATCAGGCCAAACAGGCCGAGGATCATCAGCGTCAGCATCA
>Ga0256410_1000936_pt1 | contig 24388 bp, 26 predicted proteins | sample PhyWR1_FD_185983 | JGI IMG/M metagenome (GOLD analysis project Ga0256410, IMG submission 185983) | Leaf surface microbial communities from wheat plants in UC Gill Tract Community Farm, Albany, California, United States - DLSL W.R1 | ecosystem: Host-associated > Plants > Phyllosphere >... | reverse complement strand
ACGGCACGCTGATCATGATCGACGACGACCGTATTCTTGAGCACCTGTCTGACGAAGACAAGGCTCGAATCGTCAAGAAAAAGGTCCGCTTCCGTACCTTGGGATGCTACCCGCTGACCGGCGCGGTAGAGTCAGAGGCTGAAACCCTGACCGACATCATCCAGGAAATGCTCCTGACGCGAACTTCCGAGCGCCAGGGCCGAGTCATCGATCACGATGGCGCCGGCTCAATGGAAGATAAAAAACGTCAAGGTTATTTCTAAGGGGTTGTCATGTCGCATGTATCTGATTTGATCAGCGAGGACATCCTCGCCTACCTGGGCCAGCACGAACGCAAAGAAATGCTGCGTTTCCTGACCTGCGGCAACGTCGATGACGGCAAGAGCACCCTTATCGGGCGCCTGTTGCACGACTCCAAGATGATCTACGAAGACCATCTGGAAGCCATTACCCGCGACTCGAAAAAAAGCGGCACCACGGGCGACGATATCGACCTGGCACTGCTGGTTGACGGTCTGCAAGCCGAGCGCGAGCAGGGCATCACCATCGATGTGGCGTATCGCTATTTCTCTACCGCCAAGCGCAAATTCATCATTGCCGACACCCCTGGCCATGAGCAGTACACCCGGAACATGGCCACCGGTGCGTCCACCTGTGACCTGGCGATCATTCTGGTGGATGCCCGTTACGGCGTGCAGACCCAGACCCGTCGCCACAGCTTTATTGCCTCGTTGCTGGGCATCAAGCATATCGTCGTGGCCATCAACAAGATGGACCTCAAGGGTTTTGACGAAGGTGTGTTCGAGTCGATCAAGGCCGACTACCTGAAGTTTGCCGAGGGCTTGAAGCTCAAGCCGACCAGCCTGCACTTTGTGCCGATGTCTGCCCTTAAAGGCGACAACGTGGTGAACAAGTCCGAGCGCTCGCCGTGGTACACCGGCCAGTCGCTGATGGAAATCCTCGAAACCGTGGAAGTGGCGGCCGACCGTAACCTCACCGACCTGCGCTTCCCGGTGCAGTACGTGAACCGTCCGAACCTGAACTTCCGTGGTTTTGCCGGCACCCTGGCCAGCGGTATCGTGCACAAGGGCGATGAAATCGTCGTATTGCCATCGGGCAAGAGCAGCCGGGTCAAATCCATCGTCACCTTTGAAGGTGAGCTGGAACACGCAGGCCCGGGTCAGGCGGTTACGCTGACCATGGAAGACGAGATCGACATCTCCCGTGGCGACCTGTTGGTGCATGCCGACAACGTGCCGCTGGTGACTGACAACTTCGAAGCCATGCTGGTTTGGATGGCTGAAGAGCCGATGCTGCCGGGCAAGAAGTACGACATCAAGCGCGCGACCAGCTATGTGCCGGGTTCGATTGCCAGCATCGTCAACAAGGTCGATGTGAACACCCTGGAAGAGGGCCCGGCCAGCGCCTTGCAACTGAACGAGATCGGCAAGGTCAAGATCAGCCTCGACGCACCGATTGCGCTGGATGGTTATGACAGCAACCGCACCACCGGTTCGTTCATCATCATCGACCGTCTGACCAATGGCACCGTGGGTGCAGGCATGATCGTTGCCCAGCCGTTGAGTCATGGCAGTGCGACCCATCACGGCAAACTGGCGCATGTGGCTGTTGAAGAACGAGCCCAGCGCTTTGGCCAGCAACCCGCCACCGTTCTGTTCAGCGGCCTGTCCGGCGCCGGCAAGAGCACTCTGGCCTATGCAGTTGAGCGCAAGCTGTTCGACATGGGCCGTGCGGTGTTCGTACTCGATGGTCAGAACCTGCGTCATGACCTGAACAAGGGGCTGCCACAGGATCGTGCCGGTCGTACTGAAAACTGGCGTCGTGCCGCTCACGTGGCCCGTCAGTTTAACGAAGCGGGCTTGCTGACATTGGCCGCGTTCGTGGCACCGGATGCCGAAGGCCGTGAACAGGCGAAGGCGCTGATCGGCAGCGACCGTCTGCTTACCGTGTATGTGCAGGCATCCCCGGCCGTGTGCGCCGAGCGTGACCCGCAAGGTTTGTATGCGGCGGGTGGCGACAATATCCCGGGTGAGTCCTTCCCGTATGACGTGCCGTTGAATGCCGACCTGGTGGTCGACACGCAAACGCTGTCACTGGAAGAAAGCGTCAAGCAAGTGCTGGACCTGTTGCGTCAACGCGGCGCAATTTAAGCCGCACCAAAAAGCCCGCCACCGAGTGATCGGTGGCGGGCTTTTTATTGGGTTTCAGATGCCGGAAATGCCCTTGTGGGAGCGGGCTTGCTCGCGATGCAGGCGCCCCGGTATGACGGGTTTACCGAGTTGATATCATCGCGAGCAAGCCCGCTCCCACAGGATCAAGGGGGCATCAGGTCTTGGGATATTCCCGATGCAATTGCTCCAGCAAGCGGTCCTTGTCTTCCCACAGCTGGTTGATCCAGCTCTGGAACGCCAGGCGGTACTCCGGGTCCTGGTCGTAGTTCTTGCCCAGGAATTCATCGGGTATTTGCAGCTCTTCAAACACCACGACCACCTCTTTCACATTGCCGCACAGCAAGTCCCAGTAGCCAGGCCGCCCGCCCGGATAGTGGATGGTGACGTTGACGATGGACTGCAACTGCTCACCCATCGCATCCAGCACGAAAGCAATGCCGCCGGCCTTGGGCTTGAGCAGGTAGCGAAACGGCGAGTTCTGCTGCGCATGCTTGGCTTCGGTGAAGCGCGTGCCTTCGACGAAATTGAAGATGCCTACCGACTGGTTCTTGAACTTGGCGCAGGTCTTGCGCGTGGTTGCCAGATCAGCACCTTTCTTTTCCGGATGTTTGGCCAGATACGCCTTCGAATAGCGTTTCATAAACGGAAAGCCCAGCGCCCACCACGCCAGGCCGATCACCGGGACCCAGATCAATTCCTGTTTGAGGAAGAATTTCAGCGGGCGGATGCGTTTGTTGAGCACATATTGCAGCACCATGATGTCAACCCAGCTCTGGTGGTTGCTGGTCACCAGGTACGAGTGCTCGTAGTCCAGCCCCTCAAGGCCTTTGATATGCCAACGGGTCTTGCGTATCAGGTCCATCCAGCGGTTGTTGTTGCCGACCCAGGCTTCGTGGATCCGGCGCATCAATTCGTCGGTCAGTCGTTGCGCCGCCGGGAATGGCAGGCACAGTTTGAAAATCGCGACGATGAACAGCGGCGTGCAACACAGGATGGTGTTGATCGCCAGCAGCAGTGAAGCGATGACGCCGCGTATCGGCGCAGGCAGAAAGTCCAGCATTTACACATCCATAGGTCGGTTGGCGGCTTGAATCGCCGTAAGGGCGATGGTGTAGACGATATCGTCCACTTGTGCGCCGCGAGGCAGATCGTTTACCGGTTTGCGCAGGCCCTGCAGCATGGGTCCCAGGCTCACGCAGTCAGCGCTGCGCTGTACGGCTTTGTGCGTGGTGTTGCCGGTATTGAGGTCAGGGAATACGAACACTGTAGCCCGACCCGCCACCTGGCTGTTGGGGGCCAGCTGCCTGGCCACCACCTCGTTGGCTGCTGCGTCATATTGCAACGGGCCGTCGATCAGCAGCGCATTCTGTGCTTCATGGGCCAGCAGGGTGGCTTCGCGGACTTTTTCGACTTCTTCACCGCTGGCCGATTCGCCGCTGGAATAGCTGATCATGGCCACCCGTGGGGTAATGCCGAACGCAGCGGCAGAGTCGGCGCTTTGCAGAGCGATCTCAGCCAGTTCAGTGGCGCTGGGGTGCGGGTTCATCACGCAGTCGCCGTACACCAGCACCTGCTCGGGGAACAACATGAAGAACACGGATGACACCAGCGTACAGCCCGGTGCCGTTTTGATCAGCTGCAGGGCAGGGCGGATGGTGTTGGCGGTGGAGTGGATCACCCCTGAAACCAGACCGTCGACCTCATCCAGTGCCAGCATCATGGTGCCGATCACCACCGGGTCTTCCAGTTGCTGCTCGGCCATCGGTGCGTTGAGGCTTTTGGTTTTGCGCAGGGCCACCATCGGCTCGACGTAACGGCCGCGGATCAGGTCCGGGTCGAGGATTTCCAGGCCTTCGGGCAGTTCGAAACCGTGGGCCTTGGCCACTGCCTGGACTTCTTCGGGCTTGGCCAGCAATACACAACGGGCGATACCGCGTGCCTGGCAAATGGCCGCAGCCTGTACGGTGAGGGGTTCGCTGCCTTCGGGCAGGACAATGCGCTTGTTGGCCTGCTGGGCGCGCTGGATCAACTGATAGCGAAAAACTGCAGGGGTGAGGCGCATTTCGCGGGGTGTACCGCAACGTTGGTGCAGCCAGTGGGCATCGAGGTGGCTGGCGACGAAATCAGTGATGATTTCCGCGCGCTCGCGGTCATCGATGGGGATTTCCTTGTTCAGGCCGTTGAGGCGGTTGGCGGTGTCGTACGAGCCGGTACTTACCGACAGCACCGGCAACCCGGCTTGCAGGGCGCCACGGCACAGTTCCATCAGGCGCGGGTCGGGCTGGGTGTCACTGGTCAGCAGCAGGCCGGCCAGGGGGACGCCGTTCATGGCGGCCAGGCTGACGGCCAGGATGATGTCATCGCGATCACCGGGGGTCACCACCAGTACCCCGGGCTTGAGCAGTTGCAGGGTGTTGAGCACGGTGCGCGCGCACAGGATGATTTTCGACATGCGCCGGGTTTCATAATCTCCGGCATTGAGCACCTGGGCTCCCAGCAATTCGGCCACGTCGCGGGTGCGTGGAGCGTTCAGTTCGGGCTGAAAGGGAATGCAGCCCAGCAACTTGAAATCACCACTGCGCAGCAGCGGCGAATGCTCCTTGAGGCGGGCCGAAAAAACTTCCATGCTTTCGTCGGTGCGTACCTTGTTGAGGATCACGCCCAGCACTTTCGGGTCTTTTGGCCCGCCAAACAGCTGGGCCTGCAACTCCACCCGGCCAGACAGTTCGGTGAGCACTTCGTTTTCCGGGGCCGAGACCAGGATCACTTCGGCATCCAGGCTCTTGGCCAGGTGCAAGTTGACCCGAGCCGCGTAACTGGCGGTGCGGGTGGGCACCATGCCTTCGACAATCAGCACATCCTTGCCGATGGCGGCCTGCTGATAGAGGTTGATGATCTCTTCGAGCAATTCATCCAGCTGGCCGTCACCCAGCATGCGCTCGACATGGGCCAGACCCAGCGGGGTAGGCGGCTTGAGGCCGTGGGTGCGGGCCACCAGTTCGGTGGAGCGCTCAGGGCCCAAATCCCCCGGGTGCGGCTGGGCAATGGGCTTGAAAAAGCCGACTTTCAACCCGGCGCGCTCAAGGGTGCGAACCAGGCCCAGGCTAATGGAGGTCAGACCCACACCAAAATCGGTGGGCGCGATAAAGAAAGTTTGCATGCGAGCTTCCTGACGTGGCAGTGCAAGGGCAACACCCTTTATACGGGGCTTGTGCCTGAATCAATTGCCAAGATTAGCGCTATCCGCCTCTTGAGCACACCAGCCACAGGCAAAGGGCTTGCCTATTTTTGCCTGGCGTTGCCCGGGGTCAAGCACCCACGGCCGGGATTGCCAGGGCGGTTGATGGCGCTGGTGCTGGGTATGGCCACAGGAGAGCACGGCAACCCAGTGCAGCTCTTCATCCTGACGCCAGCCAATGATCGTTGATGTTTTCAAAATTATCCGTTGGTCTTGGTTGTGTTCGCTTTCGGGCGATTGCTTGGTTAAACTTGCGCACTCATTATTTTTTGCAAAAGGTCTCGCCCCATGACGATCGCCGCCAACAAGGCTGTCTCCATCGACTATACCCTGACCAACGACGCTGGTGAGGTCATCGACAGTTCCGCCGGCGGCGCGCCGCTGGTTTATCTGCAAGGCGCTGGCAACATCATTCCGGGTCTGGAAAAGGCTCTGGTTGGCAAGGCCGTCGGTGACGAGCTGGACGTTACCGTTGAGCCGGAAGACGCTTACGGCGAGTACTCCGCCGAGCTGGTCAGCACCTTGAGCAGCAGCATGTTCGAAGGCGTTGACCAACTGGAAGTTGGCATGCAGTTCCACGCTTCGGCGCCGGACGGCCAAATGCAGATCGTGACCATCCGTGACCTGGACGGCGACGACGTGACTGTAGACGGTAACCACCCACTGGCTGGCCAGCGCCTGAACTTCAAGGTCAAGGTCGTTGCCATCCGTGACGCGAGCGAAGAAGAAGTTGCTCACGGCCACGTACACGGTGAAGGCGGTCATCAGCACTGACAAGTGCTGCTACGCTCACAGGTGAGCTAGCCAGGAAAGGCGCCTTCGGGCGCCTTTTTGCATCCTGGGTTATGAGGGCAATCGGTAAGCTGAACGATTGTTTGAATGTGGATACGGGAATTTTTGGAGTCCGTCATGAGTGCATTTCACGAACTTACCCTGGACGCGCTGGATGGCAAGCCGCTGCCGCTGGATACCTTTAAAGGCAAGGTGGTACTGGTGGTTAATGTTGCCTCCAAGTGCGGTTTGACTCCTCAATACGCGGCACTGGAAAACCTGTATCAGCAATACAAGGGCCAGGGTTTCAGTATTCTGGGCGTGCCATGCAATCAGTTCGCCGGGCAAGAACCGGGCAGCGAGCAGGAAATTCAGGATTTTTGCAGCCTCAATTACGGCGTCACTTTCCCTCTGAGCAGCAAGCTTGAGGTCAACGGGCCTGACCGTCATCAGCTCTATCGGTTGCTGGCAGGCGAGGGCGCCGAATTTGAAGGGGACATCACCTGGAACTTCGAGAAATTTCTGGTGGGCAAGGATGGACGGGTATTGGCGCGTTTCTCACCGCGTACCGCGCCAGACGATGCCACGGTCATTCAGGCCATTGAGAAGTCCCTGGCTTAAAGCTTTTTTACTGTAATCGGCACCGGCACCGGGGTTGCGTATTCGCGGCCCTGGCGAGCCTGCAGCAACTGGTTTTCGAATTGCTCGACAATCCCGGGCCAGCTTTGCCGGCTGGCATGGCGGCGGGCATTAAGACGCAGGGTGCGCAAGGTTTCCGGGTCTTCAAGCAGCCAGCAGGCGGCTTCGATCCAGGCGTATTCATCCCCCGGCATAGCCAGTACGCCGTTGTAGCCATGACGAATATGCAAGCCGGCAGCGGCCTCGTCATAGGCCACCACCCCCAGGCCCGATGCCTGGGCTTCGAGCACCACATTGCCGAAGGTTTCGCTCAGGCTGGGAAACAAAAATACGTCACCGGATGCGTAATGGCACGCTAGCGCTTCGCCAGACTGTGCGCCGCAAAAAATCGCTTCAGGCAACGAGGCTTCCAGTGAGGCACGTTTTGAGCCGTTGCCCACCACGATCAGTTTGAAGCGGCGCGCGGGATAACGGGCTTGAAGTTCATCGAAACAGCGCTTGAGTGCGTCCAGATTTTTTTCAGGTGCCAGGCGTCCTACATACAGCAGGGCAATGTCGTTTTCTCTGAGGCCCCAGCTCTTGCGCAAGGCATTCTGGCGTTTTACCGGGTTGAACAGCTGGCTGTCGACGCCTCGCGGCAGCAGCTCCAGGCGTTCAAAATGCCTGCGCTCAAGCTCCACACGTTGGCTGGGACTGGGTACCAGGGTCAGTGCAGAGCGGTTATGGAACCAGCGCAAGTAGTGCGTCAGTGCACGGGTGAACAGAGTCAGCCCGTGTTGGCGCAAGTACTGCTGAAAATTGGTATGAAAGCCGGTGACCACGGTAATGCCCAAGCGGCGGGCAACCCTTAGTGCGCACAGCCCCAGCGGGCCCTCTGTGGCGATATAAACCACGTCCGGAGGGGCCTGGCGCCAGCGCCTGGTCAGGCGATGGATGGAGGTCAGGCCCCATTGCAGGCCGGGATAGCCAGGCAGCGGCCAACCGCGGCAGAGCATCAGATTGTCGCTGCTGCGCTGGTTGCCATCGGCGCTCTGGCGTGGGCGTATCAGCTGCACGCGGTGGTTACGCGCACGCAAGCCGTCGCAGAGTTGGCCAAGGGTATTGGCCACTCCATTGATTTCAGGGGCGAAGGTTTCGGTAACAAGTGCGATATGAAGGGCTGTCGTCATGACCCCAGTGTGCGTTGGGGTCATGACGTCAATGTGTCACGGTGATGATGGAATTATGAAGTCAGCGGCTGCGGTTGGCGGCTGCCAGCGCGTCATCGCCACGCTCGCGGACCCAGAACAGGGTTGCGCCGGCAACGGCTGCGGGCATCATCAGGATATTGACCACCGGGATCAGCAACACCAGGTAGACAATGCCGCCGAAGCTCATGCTCTGCCAGCGCTTCTCCCGTAGCCAGGCGAGCATCTCGTTCCAGCCCAGCTTGTGGTTGTCGGCCGGGTAGTCGATGTACTGAATAGCCATCATCCAGACCCCGAACAGTAGCCACAGCGGTGCCGCGATCAGGTTGAGCACCGGGATAAACGAGAGAATCAGCAGCGCAATGGCCCGCGGCAAAAAGTAGCCCAGCTTGCGCATTTCACGGGCCAGGGTGCGCGGCACCATGGCGGCCAGTTCACCCCAGCTGAAAGGTGGCGAATTATCGACCCCGCGTACCACGGCTTCGACCTTTTCCGAGAGAAAACCGTTAAATGGCGCGGCGATGATGTTGGCCAGCATGGTGAAGGTGAAAAACACCATCAACGCCACCAGCACCACAAATAGCGGCCATAACACGTAGTTGAGGAAACTGAGCCAGCCGGGCAGGGTCGGCATCAGGGTATCGACCCAGAGGCTGAACTGATGCCCGGCGAAATAAATCAATCCGACGAACAGCACCAGATTGATCAGCAACGGCAGCAGCACGAACAGGCGCAAGCCAGGGCTGAGGACCAGCTTCAGGCCTTCGCGCAGGTACTGCGGGCCAGAGAGAACAGGGGCGGGCATAGCGTGCTCCGAACAGTGGAAAACCGGGCGACCTTAGCGGCTTTGTGCGCAGGACGAAAGCCTTGTCGCAGTATCGACAATAACTGTAACAAAGCCGTCTAAAATCGACTTCGACTACATAGAGACCTGCTATGAGCTGGATTGTTAATGCGTATTTCCTTACTCTCTGCGGCCTCTATATGCTTCACCCATATTTTTCAGGATCTGCGCGTTGCAGGCATAGCCTGGGCAGGTTTACGGTTTCTTTTTATTCCAGCCGGTAAAGCGGCGTTCCGACCCGGTTTCAATGCGGGCGGTCATAGGAGTGAGTCATGTCTGAAGTACGTCATTCGCGTGTGATTATTCTGGGTTCCGGCCCTGCCGGTTACAGCGCCGCTGTCTATGCGGCCCGCGCCAACCTCAAACCACTGCTGATCACGGGCATGCAGGCTGGCGGTCAACTGACCACCACCACCGAAGTCGACAACTGGCCCGGTGATGTTCACGGCCTGACCGGCCCGGCCTTGATGGAGCGCATGCGTGAGCATGCCGAGCGTTTCGAGACAGAAATCATTTTCGACCACATCAATGAAGTGGATCTGAAAAACCGTCCGTTCACCCTCAAAGGTGACAGCGGTACGTTCACCTGCGACGCACTGATCATCGCTACCGGCGCCAGCGCCCGTTATCTGGGCTTGCCGTCGGAAGAAGCATTCATGGGCAAAGGCGTTTCTGCCTGTGCGACCTGTGACGGTTTCTTCTACCGCAACAAGCCTGTTGCCGTAGTGGGTGGTGGTAACACCGCGGTTGAAGAGGCGCTGTACCTGGCCAATATCGCCAGTAAAGTGACCCTGGTTCACCGTCGTGAAACCTTCCGCGCCGAGAAGATCCTGATCGACAAGCTGCACGCCCGTGTAGCGGAAGGCAAGATCGAGCTGAAGTTGAATGCGACCCTGGACGAAGTGCTGGGCGACAACATGGGTGTGACCGGTGCGCGCCTGAAAAACAATGATGGCAGCTTCGACGAGCTGAAAGTTGACGGCGTATTCATCGCCATCGGCCACACGCCGAACACTTCGTTGTTCGAAGGTCAGCTGGAACTTAAAGACGGTTACATGGTTGTGCAGGGCGGCCGTGAAGGCAATGCTACTGCAACCAGCGTTGAAGGCGTGTTTGCTGCGGGCGATGTGGCGGACCACGTTTATCGTCAGGCTATCACCTCGGCTGGCGCCGGTTGCATGGCAGCGCTGGACACCGAGCGCTACCTGGACGGCCTGCAGAACGCTCAGTTCTGATAGCCTGCTCCAACAAAAAAACCGGCCTTGGCCGGTTTTTTTGTGTTCTGGAACAAGGGATTTCGTAGCAGCTGCCGAAGGAACGAGGCTGCGTTCGGCGGCGAAGCCGTCGTGATACCTGAACACTCAGTGTATCTGACACACCAAGCCGCCTGACTTTGCGACGGCTTCGCCGCCGAACGCAGCCTCGTTCCTTCGGCAGCTGCTACAGTTTTGCGTTACGCCTTGCGGGTCAGCGGCTGTGCGTCGAATTTAACACCGGCCAGGCCGTGGGCAATCAGTGCGCGAATGTTGCTGTGGTCTGTGCCTTCAGGCGTGGCCAGAACCGAACGGTAATGCTCGCCGAAAGCCAGCAGTGCTTCCTGGTCGCTCAGGCCTTCCAGCAGCGCCAGGCCAAGGGTCTTGCACGAGCCTTCGTTCTGCCCGGCTGCGTTTGTCACAGCGCCGTTGATAAACGCCTGAGGTTGGTAATCGTAATGCGCGGCAATAAACGCCAGGGTGTCGGCAAAAACGTGCTCGCCGCTGTTAAGGCTGGCGCGCAGGGTGTTCAAGTCAGTCATGCTTTTTTCCTTGGGCGAACGCCGCAGTCTGCTCGGCGCTGGCTTCTTTCTGGTATTGGGCTTTCCACTCGGCATACGGCATGCCGTACACCACTTCGCGGGCGTCATCGAGGCTGATGTCGATCTGGCGCTCGTCCGCTGCGGCCTTGTACCACTTGGACAGGCAGTTGCGGCAAAAACCCGAAAGGTTCATCAGGTCAATATTTTGCACGTCCTTGCGGCTGTCCAGGTGCGCGACCAGGCGGCGAAAGGCGGCTGCTTCCAGTTCAAGTTGTTCTTGCGCGGTCATGACATTCACCAAGGCTAAGAAAGGGGGAGGTGGCGCAGCTTCAAGCGGCAAGCTTAAAGTAAAAGCAGATCGGCTTGCAGCTTGCAGCTAACGGCTTGCAGCTAAAGTAATCGACACCGATTCGGCAAAGCGCAGCGCGTGCGGCTTGTCGACTTCGACTTCGGCATACAGCACTGCTTCGTTGGCCATCACCAGATCCAGCAACTCCTGGGTCAGGCGCTCAAGCAGGGCAAAGCGGTTCTCTTCGACGTGCTGGATCACGGCCTTGGTGATGGTGCGGTAATTGAGCGCGTGGTCGATATCGTTATCGCGCACCGCCTCCTGCGCCGCGTAAAGGATGGTCAGGTTGATGAGCACATCCTGCTTGTTGAGGATCTCTTCCTCATTGATACCGATATAGGTGCGCAGGCACAGGTCCTTGACGCGAATACGGGCCATTCCTGGCTGAAGTTGTGGCATTAAGGCTTGCTCCGTCCAATCAGTTGCAAGAACTCCATACGGGTGCTCGGCTCGCGGAAGGCGCCGAGCATGACCGAGGTGTTCATGGTCGAATTTTGTTTTTCCACGCCGCGCATCATCATGCACATGTGCTGGGCTTCGATCACCACGGCCACACCGGCAGCCTGGGTGACGCTTTCGATGGCGTCCGCGATTTCCCGGGTGAGGTTTTCCTGGATCTGCAGGCGCCGGGCAAACATGTCGACAATGCGGGCGATTTTCGACAGCCCCAGTACCTTGCCCGTCGGTATATAGGCCACATGGGCCTTGCCGATAAAGGGCAGCAGGTGATGCTCGCACAATGAGTACAGCTCGATATTGGCCACGATCACCATTTCGTCACTGTCAGAGGCGAAGAGGGCGCCGTTGACGATTTTCTCCACGCTCTGCTCGTAGCCATGACACAGGTATTGCATGGCTTTGGCGGCGCGTTTGGGGGTGTCGAGCAGGCCTTCGCGCTCAGGGTCTTCGCCTAAACCAATAAGAATCTCGCGGTAATGCTCAGGCAGTGATGCGCTCATCTAAGTACTTCCTCGCGGGGCGGCATTATTTTAAATGCCGGCCGCCGTTGACGGTCAGGGTGGTGCCGGTCACATACGGGTTGTCCAGCAGATAGCGCAGGCTGCGGTAAATCACCTCGGCGCCGGGCTCGATGCCCAGCACGGATTTGGCCAGCGCTTTGGTGCGGTACGCCGCATCGTCGTCGGGGTTGAACATCAGCATGGCCGGGGCGATGCCGTTGACTTTGATCTGTGGCGCCAGTTTAGCCGCGAATGACAGGGTCAGGCTGTCGAGCCCGGCTTTGGTTGCGCAATAGGCCATATGCTTGCTGCTGCCCTTGCGTGTCACATCATCGCTGATATGCACGATATCAGCCGGGCTCGAGCGTTTGAGCAGCTCGCTGCAATGCAGGTTGATCAGATAAGGGGCGAGCATATGCACGCTGAACATGTGCAAAAAAGCGCTGGTTTCTGTCTGCGGGGTTTCTTCCAGCCAGGCCGAGGCGTTGTGGACAATAGCCCGCAAGCTGTCGGTGTGTGTTTTCAGCTGCTCGATAAAATCGAGAATGCCGGCCTCGCTCGAGAAATCTGCAAACAGTGCGGTCGCGCCCAGTTCGCGCAGGGTCTGTACACCGGGTTTTTCACTGCGGTAGGTAAACACCACCGCGTAGCCGTCTGCCAGCAAACGCTGCGCACAGTGCAGACCAATGCGCTGGCCGGCACCGGTGATCAGAATCGGGGCAGAAGAAGTGGGCATGACGGACTCGGTAAACAAAAGCCGGAAACAGTCGCGGCGCAATGGCAAAACTATACCAGTGTCCGCGACCTGAAGCCCAAATCCGAGTTTAGTTGCGTTGTGCCGCTATGGTATTGCGCAGGGGTTTGCCTGGCGTGCTGTGCAGCCAGCCGGCCAGCAAGTGCGTAGACAGTGGAATAAACAGATAAACCATCAGTGGTGTCAGGGCCAGCGTACTGACCAATACCCGTGGCAACAGGCTCAACTCGGCGAGCAAAGGCGCACAGACAAAGTTGAACAAGAGCGAGACCGGAAAAAATGCCAGCCAGATGGCAACGGCCTGTTTCCAGCGGGGCGGTCTTTGCCCGGCATTGCCAAACCAGCCGTCGATGCCGCTGACACGGTGCTCCGACGGGTTGGCGAAGAGGTCGCTGCCGCGCAGCAACCAGGCCTTGCGCGAGACCGAATGCTCCCAGGCATGCAAGGTGGCTTCGTCGGCAAAGCGGAAGATGATTTGAAATTCGTCGTCGCCAGGCGGCGGGGCCAATACACCCGAACCCAGGTAGCCGACGAAGTCGGTGGCCAGTTGTTCGCCTTCGTGTAGCCAGGCGATCAGTTCCTGATAGCGGCCTTTGGCGACGCGGCGCGCAACCATCAGGGTGACAGGGGAGGTAGACATTGTGTATCTCCATGAGGCTGATGATGCCCGGGTAGGGCAATCACAAAACACAGCGCCGGGGTAGTGGGCCGTGTCTGTAAAAACAAGCAAGGATTGTTCCTGAATGCACGCAGCGCCTTTTGTGGGAGCGGGCTTGCCCGCGATGCAGGCTGCGCTGTGTGTCAGGGGAGCCACGGTGATGCCATCGCGGGCAAGCCCGCTCCCACAGGGGCTTGAATGGCAGGTAGAATCCAGTTATCCCTTTCTGATCGTTGCCCGCCCGATGCCCGTGATTACTGAACTTGAGCCCATTGCCCAGGCTGATGATTGCCAGGGCCTGTATCCGATCCGGGAAGTGGCCAGGCTCACGGGTATCAACCCGGTAACCCTGCGCGCCTGGGAGCGACGCTATGGTTTGATTGAACCAAAACGCACCGAAAGTGGGCATCGCCTGTATTCAGCGACCGATATTGGAACAATTCGTCAAGTTATGGGCTGGCTTGAGCGTGGCGTTTCTGTCAGCAAAGTCGCGCAATTGCTTGCCAGCAGTCTGCCTGTCGATGACCCGCAGCCGCTGATCAGCGAATACAGCGACTGGCAAACCCGTATTGCCACAGCCCTGACGGCGTTCAATGAGCCTGAGCTGGAGCGCCTGTACGGGCAGATTTTTTCCAGTTACCCGATTGAAGTTGTGTTTCAGGGGATTTTTCTGCCGTTGTGGAGTCAACTGCTCAGAACCCGGGATGTGTTTGGTCGCACCAGCGAATGGTTGCTGCTGGACGGGTTTCTGCGCGGGCGGGTGCAGCACCGTTTGCAATTGCAGGCCCCGCAGGCCGGGCAGTGTGTGGTTGTGGTGGGCATGCCCGAGCTGTGCCTTGAACTTGAGCTGCTGGTCGCAGGTTTGCTGCTGAGCCGCACTTATCGGCTGGTCCGGGTGCTGGCTGTCGGCCAGCCACTGGAGGAGTTGTCGCTGGTTTGCCAGAAGCTCGAGCCGCAGGCCGTTGTGCTGTTTGCCAGCCATGCGCTGAGTACGGCACAACAGCGCAGGCTGGTGCGGCTGGCGCAAACCTTGAACTGTTCGGTGTCGCTGGCCGGTGAGGCTGCGAATGTGGCACAAGAGGCGCTGTCCGGTTCATCCATCGCTTGCCTGGGCAGCGAGGCGCGCTTGATCAATCAACGTCTGGATGCTGATCTCAAGGCCACCTTGGGCGGCTGAGCGGTATCAGGCGTGCAGGCCGGGATGCGTCAGTCGGTGTTGTTGCAGGATGTACTGGCGCAGCCGCTCGGTTTCACCCTTGTCGCGCTCGCTTAGCCGGTAGGCATACAGGCCCAGTTCGGTCTTGCGCTCCAGCGTACCGCGCAGGGCAATGCGCTCATACCCGTCAGGGCTGAACCACTGTGCGAATTGGCGGGGCGGTTGGCTGTCATGGCGCATTTCGACCAGAACCCCTTTGAATGACAATTCGGTGATCCACAAGTGGCCGGCTTTGCCGCGGATGTTTTCCAGTGGCACCGGTTCGGTCAGCGTCAGGCGCCAGGGGCGCGCTTTTGGCCCGTCTTCGAAGATGCTCGGGGCACCCAGTTGCAGATGCTGGGCATGGAATTCGTCTTCGACCAGACGCAGTGGAAAACTCATTTGCTGATTGGCAAATTGCGCCTGGATGGTGACCTGTTCATGGGCTGCCAGACGTGTCAGCAAATCGCGGATTTGTGACATCCCGTTGACCATCAGGCTGGACGACGCATCCCCCATGTTCAGCAGCGGGTTTTGGTGAATCGTTTGGATGAAGTCCAGTTCGTCCTGAGTCAAAAGGGCATCGTGAGACATGGATGAGGCTCAAAAAAGTGTCTGAAAAATCGTCATAACGACTGTCAGACCGCATTTTCTACCTTTTGTTTAATCCGCTCGTCGTTTTGAGCGCCTGCAGTTCGGCCTGAACAGCGGCCAGTTGGGCTTCGAGCTGGGCGACCCGCTGCTGAGCCTTGACCTGCTGGGTGACGTCTTTTTGCACACCAATAAAGTACGTCAGTTTGTCGTTCTCGTTGAATACCGGGGTGATCGACAGCTCATTCCAGAAGTGTGTGCCGTCCTTGCGGTAGTTGCGCAGCACCTGACGGGTAGGCAGGCCGCTGGCAATCGCTTCGCGGATCAACTGCAGGCCCTGCTGGTCACGGTCGCCGGCCTGCAAAAAACGGCAGTCCTGATACAGGATGTCGTCACGGCTGTAGCCGGTGAGGTCTTCAAATGCATCGTTTACATAAATCAGGATGTTGTCTTCACCCTCTTGTTCGGCAACCACAATGCCGTCCTGGGACGCGTCTACCATGCGTTGTAACAAGCGGGCGTTGATCATTGTATTGCTCTCCTGGGGGCATGCAGTTGGGCGCATGGTAAGGCATCGCTGCCAGACCTGTTAATATCCCGGCCTTTTAGTCAGTTACAGGATCAGATTGATGAAAGTCGCCATCCTTTGCGGCTCGGTATACGGCACTGCTGAAGAAGTCGCCCGGAATGCCAAGCAACTGCTCACTGATGCCGGTTTTGAGGTATTGCTCAATTCCCGCGCCACCCTTGCCGATGTCCAGGCGTTCGGCCCGCAAGCCTTGCTGGCCGTCACTTCGACCACGGGCATGGGCGAACTGCCAGACAATCTTGTGGCGTTGTACAGCGCCATTCGTGACCAGCTGCCAGCCGCCTGGCGTGGCCTGCCCGGCGGGGTAATCGCCTTGGGCGACGAGAGCTACGGCGACACCTTCTGTGGCGGTGGTGAGCAAATGCGCGAGCTGTTTGCCGAGCTTGGCGTGCGCGAAGTGCAGCCAATGCTGCGCCTGGACTCCAGTGTCACGGTGACACCTGAGGAAGATTCCGAGCCCTGGATTGCAGACTGGATCAAAGCACTGAGCCAGTAACCGGGCGTTCACGCAGCAGCTCAAGCCAGGCTTGGGCTGCCCGTGACAAATATGCGCCATCGCGCCAGATAAATGCGATATCCCAGCGCAAGTCACCCGGAGCAACCAGTTTGAGCCGCACCACCCCGGGGCGCACCAGTCCGCGGGCGACCACACTGGGCAGCAACACCACACCCTGGCCTGCAGCCACCAGCGCCACCAGAAAATCTGCCTGACCACTGCGCCCACCTTCCCGGGGGGTAAAACCCGCTTGCTGGCAGGCCTTCAGCACACGGTCGTTGAGCACAAAGCTGCGCTGGTAGAGCAAAAAGGGCGTATCAGCCAATTGCTCAAGCCGCACCCCCGGCCCCTCGGCCAGCGGATGATCGGCCGCAAGCATAACGTCCAGCGGTTCGTCACAAAACGGCTGATAAGCAAACGCGGGATTCTTCGGGGTCAGGCTGCCACCTAGTTCCAGATCGCCGCTCAGTACTGCCTGTTCGATATTCAAGCTGCCTTCTTCGACCAGATGCACCTGAATATTCGGATAGCGTCGGCGGTATTCGGCAAACAGCCCGGCAAACAGCGTGTTGCTGCCCAGCAATGGCAAGCCCAGTCGCAGCTCACCTCGGGTCAGATGGCTCAAGTCGTCAAGCTCGCTCAACAATTCCCGGTGCAAACGCAGCATGCCTTCGGCACGTTGTAACACCACATTGCCCGCTGCCGTCAGCCTGACGTGAGAGCCCAGGCGGTCAAACAGCGGCGTGCCAAGGCTGTGTTCAAGCTGTGCGACCTGCTTGCTCACCGCTGACTGGCTGATATGCAAGCTGTGGGCGGCCGGGGTAAAGCCGCCCAGACGGGCGACTTCGACAAAAGTGCGCAGGTGTTTGAATTCCATTGGCTGAATTCCATTTTGGAATGGCTATAAGTCTGACAATTCGTTTTCGGGATATTAGCAGGCTCTTTAAACTGGAAACCTGTCCGAGATGGAAACAACATGAAACGCTTCGATGTAAAACGCCTGGGTCGGTTGGTCAGTGAATTGGCCGTATTGTTGGCGCTGTATTTCCTGGGCTGCCAGTTGGCGACCTGGGGGCACTTACCGATCCCCGGCGGTGTGGTGGGCATGGCTTTGTTGCTGCTGGCGTTTGCCCTGGGCTGGGTTAAGCCGGCGACCCTGCAACTGGGGGCCGGGGTGTTGATGGCCGAGATGCTGCTATTTTTTATCCCCGCCCTGATGAGTCTGCTTGATTACGGCGTGATCGTGCGAGAAGAGGGCTGGCGCATCCTGCTGGTGATTGGCGTCAGTACCTTGCTGGTGATGGTAGTAACGGCGTTTACCGTCGAGGCCGTATGCCGTTGGAGGACTCGTCATGAAGTTTGAGCTGATGCCCATGTTCTGGCTGCTGTTCACCCTGGTGACCTACGGCTTCAGCCGCTGGCTGTACCGGCGCACCGGGCGTTACCTGCTGTCGCCGCTGATTCTGGTGCCGGCCTTGCTGCTTGCCGTGGCCGTGCCGTTGCACACCGCCTATGCCGAATACTCAAGCAATACCCATTGGCTGATGCTGGTTCTGGGGCCGGTGACAGTGGCCTTTGCGGTGCCGATTTGGCAGCAGCGCAAGTTGCTGGCGCGGCACTGGGTGGCGTTGCTGCTGGGGATGTTGGCGGGCAGCGCAGTGTCCATCGCCAGTTCATTCTGGCTGGCCCGGGCGCTGGCGCTGGAGACCTCATTGACCATGTCGTTGGTACCGCGCTCCATCACCACGCCGTTTGCCATGCCCCTGGCACAGGACCTTGGTGGCGTACCTGAACTTACAGCGGTGTTTGTAATGTTTACCGGTGTATTCGGTGCGTTGCTGGGCGGTATTTTGCTCAAGTGGCTGCCACTGCGCAGCAGCCTGGCACGGGGCGCGCTGTTTGGTATCGGCGCCCATGGCGCAGGGGTTAGCCGTGCCCGTGAAGTGGGCAGTGAAGAAGGCTCGGTAGCAGGGCTGGTGATGGTGCTGACGGGCATTCTCAACCTGTTTGCCGCGCCGTTGCTGGCGATGGTGTTCTAGTTCTTGAACCCGCCACATACCCCGTGGGAGCGGGCTTGCTCGCGATTGACTGAACTCGGTCTTACTGGAAAGCCGTGTCGATGCCCTCGCGAGCAAGCCCGCTCCCACAGATTTTTCGGGCATAAAAAAGGCCGCTGTAAAACAGCGGCCAAGGAAGACGTTCATCAAGGAGCTACAAATCAACGTCAGGGTAAATCGGGGAGTGCAGAGTCGATGCGACTCGATGCGTGTCCGTGTTGCGAAGTCCGGCAAGCTTAAGGGCTGGCCCGTCGCTGAGTAAGCCCGGTTTAGGACAATCTGTATTACAGCTATGGCAACAGTCCCTGCGCGGTAACTATCTACCGCACTGCGCGCGCAAGGTCGGTATTGAATGGCTCCTCTCAAGGTTTCTCCCGGCAGACTTGATCACAGCATGAAGCTGGATCGGCCGGGGGCAATAACAGGAGGTTCACCATGACCCGCAACTACAAGGCGGCATCGCCGATCGGCAGCTTCAGCCTCAAACCCAACGCAGAAGTGATCGAGCGTGTGCGCTCGTTTCTTGATGAGCGACTCCGGCCCCTGGGCCTGAATTGCCAGAGTATTTATTTCAATTCAGTGAGCAACATAGTTGATCTGACCCTGACGTATAGCCAGGACCTGCTGGGACTGGGCGTGGATACCCTGGAGTGGGGCGCTGTGCAGCAGCACGATGACTGGGTAACGGGCATTTTTTCCCAATCCTGGACATTCGATGACAGTCTGCGAATTGATCAACCTTCTATGGCCGACATCGAGCAGATGATGAAAGACCTGCTCGATGAAGCCAAATACGAGTGGATGGTTTAAAGCGCGAAGTTGTCAGGCAGGTTGATAACCCATCCGCCAACTGATGGCCTGGCTCGCGGCCAGCAAGCGACTGGCTGCGGGCCCGTTTTCATCGGCATGGAACAGCGAAGTGGGGCCAACCACCGTCAGTACAGCCGCCACCTGACCGGTTGCATTGAACACCGGGGCCGATAAGGCATCGACGCCGGGCATCAGCAAACCATGGACGAAGTGCAAGCCACGCTGACGAATCTGGCTGCAAAGCGCGACGTACGCTTCAGGTGTTTGCAGCAGATGCACCTGATCTGTTTTCAGCTCCAGTTCACGCAGGTCAGCGGTCTCTCGGTCCGGCAAAAATGCGTTGAACACCAGCCCCGTGGAAGAGCTCAGCAATGGCAAAACCGAGCCCAGCTGGGTCACCACCGTGACCGCCCGTACAGCCGGTTCGATATGCACCACGGTCGCGCCCTGATTGCCCCACACAGCCAAAAAGCAGGTTTCGTTGAGGTCATCACGTAACTCAGCCACAGGCAGGCTGGCGATTTTCAGCACGTCCATGCTGTTGAGTGCGGCCAGCCCCACGCGCAATGCCTCGCGGCCCAACCCGTAATGGTTGGTGGCAACATTCTGTTCGGCAAACCCGCTGGCAATCAGCGCCTGTAGATAGCGATGTACCTTGCTCGCGGGCATTTGCACGTGCTCGGCCAGGCGCGACAGCGATGTCGAGGGCGAGAGTTCGGCCAGGGCCTTGAGGATGTCTGTACCGACCTCGGCCGAACGCACTTTTTGCTTGCCGGTGCTGTCGGCGTTGCTGCTGGGCTTTTCCATGGCTGTACCAGGGTCTCGTGACGAATGGGCGTCTTTATAGCTTGACGCTTGTTGTCAATCAAATTACGTTATGCGTAATTGAATTACGATAAAAATAACGCAGCGACGCGCAAGTGCTTTCAGCGCAGGGCGCAGTCATCTGCCTTCTCCATGCTGGAGGCTCCATGAACGTCGATTCGCCTTCGTCAGGTCCTGGTTATCAGTCCGGGTTTGGCAACGAATTCAGCAGCGAAGCATTGCCCGGCGCCTTGCCGGCAGGTCAGAACTCCCCGCAAAAAGCTCCCTACGGCCTGTACGCCGAACTGTTCTCCGGCACTGCCTTCACCATGGCCCGTAGCGAGTCACGGCGTACCTGGATGTATCGCATCCAGCCGTCAGCCAACCATCCGGCGTTCGTCAAACTGGAGCGGCAACTGGCCGGCGGCCCGCCGGGCCCGGTAACGCCGAATCGCTTGCGCTGGAACCCGTTGCCGATTCCTGCCGAGGCCACGGATTTTATCGACGGTCTGGTGGGGATGGTGGCCAATAGCGGGTCGGAAAAACCTTCGGGTATCAGCATCTACCATTACTGCGCCACTACTTCGATGCAGCGGGTGTTTTTCAATGCTGACGGCGAATTGCTGCTGGTGCCCGAGCAGGGGCGCTTGCGCATTTGTACTGAGCTGGGGCGCCTGGATCTGGAGCCTCTGGAAATTGCCGTTATCCCGCGAGGCCTCAAGTTTCGCGTTGAACTGCTTGATTCACAGGCGCGTGGCTACGTGGCCGAAAACCACGGCGCGCCGTTACGTCTACCTGATCTGGGGCCGATTGGCAGCAATGGCCTGGCCAACCCCCGTGACTTCCTGACGCCTGTTGCACATTACGAAGACGGCCTGCGGCCAACGGCGCTGGTGCAAAAATTCCTCGGGGAGCTGTGGGGATGCGAGCTGGACCATTCGCCGCTGAACGTGGTCGCGTGGCATGGCAACAACGTGCCGTACAAATACGATCTGCGCCGGTTCAACACGATAGGCACGGTCAGCTTCGACCATCCCGACCCGTCGATCTTTACTGTCCTGACTTCGCCTACCAGCGTGCCTGGCCTGGCCAACCTCGATTTCGTGATATTCCCGCCGCGCTGGATGGTGGCTGAAAACACCTTCCGGCCACCCTGGTTTCACCGCAACCTGATGAACGAATACATGGGCCTGATCCAGGGCAGCTACGATGCCAAGGCCGAAGGTTTCCTGCCGGGTGGCGCGTCGCTGCACAGTTGCATGAGTGCCCATGGCCCGGATGGTGAAACCTGTACCAAAGCCATTGCGGCGCAGCTGCAACCGAGCAAAGTCGACAACACCATGGCCTTTATGTTCGAGACCAGCCAGGTGCTGCGCCCAAGCCGCTTTGGCCTTGAATGCCCGCAATTGCAATCGAACTACGACGCTTGCTGGGCCACGCTGCCCGTGACCTTCACCCCGAACCGGAGATAACCCATGACCCAGTCCACTTTGACCCGTAGCTGGATCGCCTCTGCCAATGGTCATCGCGATTTCCCCCTGCAAAACCTGCCGATGGGTATATTCAGTATTGATGGCTCGGCACCACGCAGCGGGGTTGCCATTGGCGATGCCATTTTCGATCTGGAAGCCGGGTTGGCGGCGGGGTTGTTTGAAGGTCTGGCCAAGGTTGCCGTAGAGGCTTCGTTGGGCGGCGCGTTGAATACCTATTTTGCCCTGGGTCGCAGTGCCCGGATTGCGTTGCGCGAACGTTTGCAGCAATTGCTGGAAGAAGGCAGCACCCTGCGCGGCAAAATCGAAGCCCAGGGCTCCCGGCTGCTGCCACTGGCTGCTGATTGCCAACTGCACTTGCCGGCCAAAATCGGCGACTACACCGACTTTTATGTGGGTATCGAACATGCCAAAAACGTCGGCAAGCTGTTTCGCCCCGACAACCCGCTGCTGCCCAACTACAAGTATGTGCCGATTGGCTATCACGGGCGCGCTTCGACCATTCGCCCGTCCGGTGCCGAAGTTCGGCGCCCTAAAGGGCAAACCTTGCCTGCCGGGCAGACCGAGCCAACCTTTGGCCCGTGCGCCCGCCTGGACTACGAACTGGAACTCGGCATCTGGGTTGGCACAGGCAATGATATGGGCGATGCCATCCCGGTCAGCGAAGCCGCCGAGCACATTGCCGGCTTCTGCCTGCTCAATGACTGGTCGGCACGGGATATCCAGGCCTGGGAATACCAGCCGCTGGGCCCGTTTCTGTCCAAAAGCTTTATCACCAGTATCTCGCCGTGGGTGGTGAGTGCCGAGGCACTGGAGCCATTCCGTCGCGCGCAACCGGCCCGTCCTGAGGGTGATCCACAGCCACTGGCTTACCTGCTCGATACCAGGGATCAGGCCAATGGCGCGCTGGATATCGAACTTGAAGTGCTGCTGCTGACCGAGGCGATGCGCGAGCAGAACCTTCCAGCCCATCGCCTGGGCTTGAGCAATAGCCTGAACATGTACTGGACTGCGGCCCAGCTGGTGGCTCATCACAGTGTCAACGGTTGCCAGTTGCAGTCCGGTGACCTGTTTGGCTCGGGCACCTTGTCGGGCCCGGACCGTTCTCAACTGGGCAGCCTGCTGGAAATCACCGAGGGCGGCAAACACCCGATCGAACTGGCTTCGGGCGAGGTGCGCAAGTTTCTGGAAGATGGTGACGAAATCATCCTGCGTGCCCGTTGCACCCGTGAAGGTCATGCCTCCATCGGTTTTGGCGAGTGCCGGGGCAAGGTGGTTGCCGCGCGCTAAAGGAGCGGGTCATGGAGCTTTTCACCTATTACCGTTCAACCTCGTCTTACCGGGTGCGTATCGCGCTGGCACTGAAGGGCCTGGATTATCAGGCGGTGCCGGTCAATCTGATTGCACCGCCTGGCGGTGAACACCGTCAGCCGGCATATCTGGCCATCAACCCGCAGGGCCGCGTGCCGGCCTTGCGTACCGATGAAGGCCGCGTACTGACCCAGTCGCCAGCAATCATCGAGTATCTTGAAGAGCGTTATCCGCAGGTGGCACTGCTGTCCGCTGACCTCACAACCCGCGCTCATGAGCGGGGGGTGGCGGCATTGGTTGCTTGTGATATCCATCCCTTGCACAACGTCAGCGTGCTCAATCAACTGCGTCAGTTGGGGCAGGGCGAGGAGCAGGTGATGCAATGGATTGGTCACTGGATCAGCCAAGGGCTGGCAGCCATCGAGCAGTTGATAGGTGACGAGGGTTACTGCTTTGGCGCGCAGCCCGGGTTGGCGGATGTGTATCTGATCCCTCAGCTCTACGCGGCGCAGCGTTTTGCCGTGCCAATGGCGGCGTACCCGCGCATTGCCCGGGTGGCAGCGCTGGCTGAGCAACATCCGGCGTTTATCACGGCGCACCCGGCCAATCAGCCCGACACCCCGGCCTGACCCCACTCTGTGTGTGGGAGCAGGCTTGCTCGCGATGGGAGCGACGCGGTCTATCTGTCGCACCACGGCGATCCAATCGCGAGCAAGACCGCTCCCACAGAACCCTGTCCCGCCGGGATATGTCCGAAACCCTGAAAACCACACAGGCTTATGCCAGCGCACTTCAGCGAATTTTCTGGCGCCGCCTATACTGGCGTGTACCCATAATCGTTCGAGGGCCTGATGATGTTTGCTCTCATGCAAAGCGCTCAGCTTGAGTCGCTGCACCTTAGTGTAGACCCCGCTACAGGCCTTAAAGCCGTGATAGCCATCCACAATACTCGCTTGGGGCCAGCGCTGGGAGGGTGTCGTTATCTTGCTTACCCCAATGACGAAAGTGCAGTTGGCGATGCCATCCGCCTGGCGCAAGACATGAGCTACAAAGCAGCGCTGGCGGGGCTGGCTGTCGGAGGAGGGCAGGCTGTGGTTGTGCGTGCGGCTCACGTCGATAGCCGCGCGGCGCTGTTTGAGGCTTTTGGTCGCTGTGTGGAACAACTGGACGGGCGCTATATCACGGCAATCGACAGCGGCACCTCAACTGCCGATATGGACTGCATCGCCCAGCACACCCAGCATGTCACCAGCACCACTGCTGCCGGAGATCCTTCTCCGCATACGGCCATGGGGGTTTTTGCCGGTATTCGCAGCACCGCATCGTCGCGATTGGGCAGTGACAACCTCGAAGGTTTGCGGGTGGCGGTGCAGGGCCTGGGCAAAGTGGGTTATGCGCTGGCCGAACAACTGCATGCTGCGGGCGCCGAACTGCTGGTTTGCGATACCGACCCCGGCAAAGTGCGCTTGGCCATGGAACAACTGGGGGCGCATCCGATTGCCTGCGAAGCCTTGCTAAGCACACCCTGCGACATTCTTGCGCCGTGCGGTCTGGGCGGGGTGTTGAACTGGCACAGCGTGGCGCAACTGCGTTGTTCGGCTGTGGCGGGGTGTGCGAATAACCAGCTGACCAATCTGCAGGTGGCCGATCAGCTCGAGC
>Ga0256410_1000903_pt1 | contig 25216 bp, 24 predicted proteins | sample PhyWR1_FD_185983 | JGI IMG/M metagenome (GOLD analysis project Ga0256410, IMG submission 185983) | Leaf surface microbial communities from wheat plants in UC Gill Tract Community Farm, Albany, California, United States - DLSL W.R1 | ecosystem: Host-associated > Plants > Phyllosphere >... | reverse complement strand
GATTGAACAAGCATCGTCCGACACGACAAACACTCAATTCATACGCCCGTTTGATTTGGGTGTCGACACCTTCACGGAAAAGCGATCGATTGTCAATTGTCCAAAACAATGATGACAAAACGACCCGCCAGTCAGTTTAAAAACAATCCCCACACAGGTCATGCCAGCGCCTTAAGCACCTCATCGATCGCCTTGAGCACCTGGGCCTCGCCCTTCTCGCCCCACACCAGCACGATCATTTGTTTATCCGCCTCAACCTTGTACACGTTGGCCGGCAGCTTGCTGAACTGCGCCAGCAGCCGCTCGTCCTCACATTCTTCCTGCCAGCGATTGAGCCATTTTCCAGGTGCCGATTGCCAATAGCACCAAACATCAGGCTTAGTACTGCGGCGCGGGCGGTGGTACTGCGCGCAGGAACCGGGTGGTTGCGGCTCAAGCCAGTGCGGCCACTCCTGGGGCGCCAGCTGCATGGACAAACCCATGCGCCGCGCCTCCATGCGCAGGTCCATACGACCACTTTGACCCCGGGATGGACGCAACCACGCCAGGGGGCTCAGAACCAGTGCCAGGATTGACACCACTATCCATACCGTCATATCTGTACTCTCATTACTTGATAAACGCGTGACCCAGACTTGAACCAGGGCTCTGGAAAAGGGCCATACTCATAATTAATCGCCATCTACAGGAGCACCCCACATGCCCTACGAACATATCCTGGTCGCCGTAGACCTGACCGACGAATGCGACCCTGTGATCAACCGCGCCAGTGAAAGCGCCAAGGCCAACGGCGCCAAATTGTCGCTGATACACATCGTTGAACCGATGGCGATGGCGTTCGGCGGCGACGTGCCAATGGATCTTTCGCAATTGCAGCAGCAACAGTTCGATCAGGCCAAAGAGCGCCTTGAGCGGCTGATTGCCAAGTACCCGCAACTGCACAAGGACTTCTGCCACTTGAACTACGGTCAGCCGCGCCAGGAAATCCATGCCCTGGCCAAAGCGCAAAACTGCGACCTGATCGTGGTCGGCAGCCACGGTCGCCACGGCCTCGCCCTGCTGCTGGGCTCCACTGCCAACGATGTACTGCATGGCGCACCGTGCGACGTGCTGGCCGTCAGCCTGAAAAAACCTGACTAAGTTTATCTGCATGTAACAACAAAAAAGCCCGGCACCTTGTTAAAGGGCCGGGCTTTTCAGTTCAGCACGGGGTCAATCAGGCATCCAGCTCGGCCCAACGCTCAACCAGCTGTTCAAGCTCGGCTTGCAATGTTTCAAGCTTGGCAATCACTTCTGCGGTTTTGGCCGCAGGCAGTTGATAGAAACCAGCGTCAGCCATTTCTGCTTCAACCACGGCAATTGCCTGTTCTTTGGCGTCGATATCAGCCGGCAAGGCTTCCAGCTCACGCTGCAGCTTGTAGCTCAGTTTCTTTTTCGCAGCCGGAGCAGGCTGTGCAGCCACAGGTGCCGGAGCAGCCTCGACCACCGCCGAGTTCAAGTCGGCCTTGCCGGACTTGCTCTCGGTCACGCCCAGCAGGCGTGGCGAACCGCCCTGACGCAGCCAGTCCTGATAACCGCCCACGTATTCGCGAACCTTGCCTTCGCCCTGGAAAACCAGGGTGCTGGTAACCACGTTATCAAGGAATGCCCGGTCGTGACTGACCATCAGCACGGTGCCCTTGAAGGTCAGCAGCACTTCTTCAAGCAGCTCCAGGGTTTCAACGTCCAGGTCGTTGGTTGGCTCATCGAGCACCAGCAGGTTGGCCGGCTTGCTGAACAGCTTGGCCAGCAACAGACGCGCACGCTCACCACCCGACAGCGCCTTGACCGGCGTGCGGGCACGCTGAGGGCTGAACAGGAAGTCGCCCAGGTAGCTGAGCACGTGGCGGCTCTGACCGTCGATATCGATAAAGTCGCGGCCTTCAGCCACGTTGTCGATCACGGTTTTTTCCAGATCCAGCTGATGGCGCAGCTGATCGAAGTAAGCCACGTCAATACGCGTGCCCTCTTCAACCGTACCTTCGGTTGGCACCAGGCCGCCCAGCATCAACTTGAGCAGCGTGGTTTTACCGGTACCGTTGGCACCCAGCAGGCCGATACGGTCGCCGCGCTGGAGCACCATCGAGAAGTCCTTGAGCAGGAACGGACCACCCGGGTGAGCAAAGCTGACGTTTTCCAGCACCATCACTTGCTTGCCGGATTTGTCTGCCGTGTCCAGCTGGATATTGGCCTTGCCGGTACGTTCGCGACGCTCGCTGCGCTCTACGCGCAGTTCTTTCAGGGCGCGCACGCGGCCTTCGTTACGAGTACGGCGGGCCTTGATGCCCTGGCGGATCCACACTTCTTCCTGGGCCAGACGCTTGTCGAACAGCGCGTTGGCGGTTTCTTCAGCAGCCAGGGTGGCTTCCTTGTGGACCAGGAAGCTGGCGTAGTCGCCGTTCCAGTCGATCAGGCCGCCACGGTCCAGCTCCAGAATCCGGGTGGCCAGATTTTGCAGGAATGAACGGTCGTGGGTAATAAACAGTACCGCGCCCTGGAAGTCCTTCAAGGCCTCTTCCAGCCACGCGATTGCGCCGATATCCAGGTGGTTGGTCGGTTCGTCGAGCAGCAGCAAGTCCGGTTCGGAAACCAGTGCTTGAGCCAGCAGGACGCGACGACGCCAGCCGCCGGACAATTCGGCGAGAGTTTTATCGGCCGGCAACTGCAGACGGCTCAGGGTGCTGTCTACCAGTTGCTGCAAGCGCCAGCCATCACGGGCTTCAAGGTCTTGCTGGACGTGCATCAGCTTGTCCAGGTCAGCATCGGTGACGATGTTCTGACTCAGGTGATGGTACTGGGCCAGCAGTTCGCCAACACCGTCCAGGCCTTCGGCCACAACGTCGAATACGGTCCGCTCGTCGGCTACCGGCAACTCTTGCGGCAATTCGCCAATCTTGAGGCCGGGCGCGCGCCAAACAGAGCCGTCATCGGGTTTTTGATCACCTTTAACCAGCTTCATCATGCTGGACTTGCCGGTACCGTTGCGGCCGATGATGCACACCCGCTCTCCACGGGCGATCTGCCAGGACACCTTGTCCAACAACGGCATAGAGCCGAAAGCAAGGGACACATCGCTGAATTTGAGCAGGGTCATGAGCTTCTCCAAAAACTGGGCGCGCATTCTACCTGATTTAACCCCTCAGGCGGCCGGGTATTTCGTGTACGGCGCCCGCTCCCCTTCATTTAGTGCCAAGTTGCACCGCTTGACCGCCAAGGCTTTCACGCGCTGCTGGCAAAAGGCTAAGCTACGAGATAATCAGTGCAGGCCAGACCTGCGCTCGTCGCATTTTTTATCAGTACGGAAGCCTCATGCGCAGTCGTCTCTTCAACTTTTTATCCTGCCTGCTTCTCACCAGCTGTGCCGTGCAAGCCGCCCATGGCGCAGACCTGACTCAACAACGCCAACTGTACGACCAGGCCAAGCGCGCCCTGGCCAAAGGCGATTCCGGCCCTTATTTTCAAAATTCCGCAGCTCTGCGCAGCTACCCGCTCACGCCGTACCTGGCCTATGACGAGCTGACAGCCCGGCTGAAATCGGCGAGCAACACTGAAATCGAGCAATTCCTGGCTGAGCACGGCGACCTGCCCCAGGCCAACTGGATGAAATTGCGCTGGCTGCGCTGGCTGGCAGACCGTGGCGACTGGGCCACTTTTGAAAAGTACTACGACCCCAAGCTCAATTTCACCGAGCTGGACTGCCTCAACGGCCAATATGAGTTGCAACACAACCGCAAGGCCGAGGGTTATGCCAGCGCAGAAAAACTGTGGATGGTCGGCAAAGCGCAACCTGCCGCCTGCGACTCCCTGTTCAGCCAATGGGCCGCTGCAGGCCAACTGACCGAGCAAAAACGCTGGCAGCGGGTCAAGCTGGCCGCTGAAGCGCGCAATTACGCCCTGGCCACGCAACTGGCCAACGGCCTCAATACCTTGGGCCCGCAAGCCCGGCTGATGATTGAAGTGGCCCAAAAGCCCGACATGCTCAGCCAGCCGACACGCTTTGCCCCGGCCAGCGAGGCCATGTCTGATGCCGTAGGTCTTGGCCTGCGCCGCCTGGCACGCCAGGACCCGGAAAAAGCCGCATCCCTGCTCGACACCTACGCCACCAACATGCACTTTTCCCGCGATGAAAAAGTCGCCATCGCCCGGGAAATCGGCCTGACGTTCGCCCGCCGCTACGACAGCCGCGGCCTGGACATCATGACCCAGTACGACCCCGAACTGCGGGACAACACCGTCACCGAATGGCGCCTGCGCCTGCTGCTGCGCCTGGGCCGCTGGGAAGACGCTTATCAGTTGACCCGCAAGCTGCCCCAGGACCTGGCAACCACCAGCCGCTGGCGCTACTGGCAGGCGCGCAGCCTGGAGCTGGCCGAGCCAAAAAACCCGCAGGCGCTGGTACTGTTCAAAAAAGTCGCCAACGAACGGGATTTCTACGGTTTCCTCGCTGCTGATCGGGCGCAAACCCCTTACCAGCTCAACAACCGGCCGCTGATGCTCAGCCCGCAACTGATCAAAAAAGTGCGCAACACCCCAGGGGTACAGCGCGCACTGGAATTTCATGATCGCGGCCAGGTGGTCGATGGTCGTCGTGAGTGGTACTACGTCAGCCGCCTGTTCAGCCGCGACGAAATGGTCGCCCAGGCCAAACTGGCCTACGACCTGAAGTGGTATTTCCCGGCTATTCGCACTATCAGTCAGGCCCAGTACTGGGACGATCTGGACATTCGCTTCCCGATGGCCCACCGCGACACCCTGGTGCGTGAAGCCAAACTGCGCGGCCTGCATTCCAGCTGGGTATTCGCAATTACCCGTCAGGAAAGCGCCTTTATGGATGACGCCCGCTCCGGCGTTGGCGCCAGCGGCCTGATGCAGCTGATGCCCGCCACCGCGAAAGAGACCGCACGAAAATTCAGCATACCGCTGGCTTCACCGCAACAAGTGCTGAACCCCGACAAGAACATCCAGCTGGGTGCGGCCTACCTGAGCCAGGTGCATGGCCAGTTCAATGGCAACCGGGTGCTGGCTTCGGCGGCTTACAACGCCGGGCCGGGACGTGTGCGCCAGTGGCTCAAGGGCGCCAACCACCTGGGCTTCGATGTGTGGATCGAGAGCATCCCGTTCGACGAAACCCGCCAATATGTGCAGAACGTGCTGTCTTATTCGGTGATCTACGGGCAGAAGCTCAATGCGCCGCAGCCTGTGGTGGACTGGCATGAGCGCTATTTTGATGATCAGTGACAGGCAAACTCTGTAGTCGCTGAGGAGCGAAGCGAGGCTGCGATCGATGGCGCAGCCGTCGTAAATCAGGCACCGCCGTAGCCCAGACAGACTGGGGGCTCAGGTTTCGCGACGGCTGCGTCGGAGTGCTGCACCACGCCAACGCAGCCTCGCTCCGCTCCTCATCGACTACAAGCTCCGGTATTACTCCAGAATGGTTACCGGCATCCCGACTTCCAGTACGCCGTTACCATCGTTGACCAGGTTCTGACCGAACATGGTGCCGCTTTCCTGCTTGCGATAGGTCATCAGCGTCGCCAGCGGTTCTCGCTGTTCATCACGCACCCCCGTTTGCGGATCGACAGTGGTCAGGATGCAGCGCGAGCAGGACTTGACCACTCGAAACTCCACATCGCCAATGCGGATACGCTTCCAGCCGTCTTCGGCAAAGGCGTCGCTGCCTTCAATCACCAGGTTGGGGCGAAAACGCAGCATCTCCATCGGCCGACCGATCTTGCAGGAAATGTCATCCAGGGATGCCTGGCCAATCAGCAGAAGCGGATAGCCATCGGCGAAGGCAACCTGGTCATCATCCCGGCCGTAGCCCGACTCAGTGATGCGCGCCCTTTGCAGTGGCACATGCACCAGCCGCACCGGCTTGTCCACAAAGCGGCTTAGCCAGTCGGCAGCGGCATCCCCTGCATCCGGTACACGCAAGGTGTCACGCCAGATAGTCACGCCCCGCAGGTCGGTGTCGGCATCCGGTACTGCCACCTCCAGCGCCTCGAACCCTTCGGCATTCAAGGTCAAGCCACCGGCGGCATTCCACAGCGCAGACAGCTGACTCATTTTGGGGTCGGCACGCTGGGTAAGAAATCGCCCACTGGCCTCATCCACCAACATCCAGCGGCGATCACCTTCCAGGCCCAGCTTGTCCAGCCGGGCCTGAGGCAAGCTTTCACCCTTGCCGGACTTGAGTGGAAAACGATAAAGCGCGCTTAGACGCAGCATGACTCTGGCTCCCTGCGAAGTAAAAAAGCCACAGTATACGAGCCCATCACGGATGCAAAGATGCGAGGGTTCAGGCAGGTATCTGGTCGAGTATCAAACGTTGACGTACGACATCCACCAGTTTGTCCGGCTGAAACTTGGACAGAAAATTGTCGCAACCCACCTTCTTCACCATCGATTCGTTAAAGCTGCCCGATAACGAGGTGTGCAGTACCACGTACAACGCACGCAGGCGCGGGTCGTTGCGGATTTCCGTGGTCAGCCGGTAGCCGTCCATTTCCGGCATTTCGGCATCGGTAAAGATCATCAGCAACTTGTCGGTCATGACCTGGCCAGTGTCAGCCCAGGCCTTGAGCATGTTCAGTGCCTTGAGGCCATCACTGGCGATATGCATCTTGACCCCCAACTGCGAAAGGGTTTCGCGCAGCTGTGCCAGGGCCACGCTGGAATCGTCGACCAGCAGCACCTCACGCCCGCGCACCTGCTCGAAGATCGGATCGGCCAGTTTTTCACGGGAAACCTTGGCGTTATACGGCACGATTTCGGCCAGGACTTTTTCCACATCGATGATCTCGACCAGTTGCTCTTCGACCTTGCTGATGGCGGTCAGGTAATGGCTGCGCCCGGCACTGGCAGGTGGAGGCAGGATGGCTTCCCAGTTCATATTGACGATGCGATCGACCCCGCCCACCAAAAAGGCCTGCACCGAGCGATTGTATTCAGTGACGATAATGGTGCTGTCCGGACCCGGCACCAGCGCACGCATACCGATAGCCTGGGACAGGTCGATCACCGGCAGGGTTTTACCACGCAGGTTGACCACACCGCACACATGGGGATGACGGTGCGGCATCAGGGTCAGTTTTGGCAATTGCAGGACTTCTTGCACCTTGAACACGTTGATCGCGAACAATTGCCGACCGGCCAGGCGAAACATGAGAAGTTCCAGTCGGTTTTCACCGACCAGTTGCGTGCGCTGGTCTACCGTGTCGAGAATGCCGGCCATGAATAACTCCTGAGCTTGGGTGCTTGATGCCTGACCTTATCGGCCGGTTTTCCCGGAGCTTGATATTGGTTAGCCATCTCCCACCCGTGCAGGCTTACTGGCCCAGCAAAGGCGAGCCCTGTGGCAAATGCACATTCAAGGCACTCTTGCGCACGGTAAAGCGCATGGCATCGCCCTGCAGCGGTTCGCCATCCAGGTTGATTGAAAGCCCCTGTGCAGCCTTGATTTCGACCCAGGGCAAACGTGCCCGGACAAACAGGTTATCCAGCCCCCACCCCTCGGCCACCAGGTTCTTGAGGGTGCCGACTATGTCCTGGGGTGCAGGCAAAATACTGATATCGAGCAAGCCATCATCCACCAGAGCGTCAGGGCACAGGACTTGCCCGCCCCCGGCCTGGCGACCGTTACCAATGCCCAGCGCCAGCAACTCGCCTTGCCAGTGAAAATCCGGCCCCTGCAGCTCGGCATAGGCCGCGTGCAGCTCACTGAAGCGCGACAGCCCGGTAAACAGGTAGGCCGCGCCCCCCAGCACCTTTTTCAAGTCCTCGGAGGTATTGGCCGTGACCTGGCTACCAAAACCGCCGGTGGCCATGTTCAGGAACAATTGACCGTCGACCTCGCCCAGGTCGACGGGCCGCGCAGGCACATCCAGCAAAGCCAGGGCCTGAGCGGGCTCCAGGGAAACACCGGCGGCACGCGCAAAGTCATTGGCGGTGCCCAGCGGCAACAGCACCAGACTGGCCTCGGTATCGGCCAGCGCCATCGCCTCGCAAATATCGCGCAAAGTACCATCGCCGCCACCGGCAATCAGCTGAGTGTAACCACCCTCCAGCGCCTCACGCACCAGACGCTGCGCATCCCCGGCCTCCCAGGTCAGGCGTACCGCCAGCTCCCACCCCGCCGCCCGCTGTTGCTCGACGGCAGCGCGCACATCTTCGTTGAGCGCCTGCTTGCCATGCAAAATCAAAAAAGCCTTACCTGCACTCATGTTCCATCCCTCAACATAATCGGTCTGACTGCTTGGACAACAGCCAGATCAGAAAGACCCATGCACCGATGATTTAACCTTCACGGGTCGATCAAAACCACAGAACCCGTCAGACTTCAGCACCTGACAGCAGTCCCATGATTCTAGAGGCGTTTTCAATGAGCACACTGGTCCCCTGCATCATCGCCGGTGGCGCGGGTACCCGACTGTGGCCAGTGTCGCGGGAGGCCATGCCCAAGCCCTTTATGCGCCTGCCCGACGGCCAGAGCCTGCTGCAAAAGACCTTCGCCCGCGCCATCGGCCTGCGTGACGTCAGGCAGTTGCTGACGGTGACCAACCGGGAGGTGTTTTTCCGCACACTGGATGATTACCGCGCACTGGACAGCACCGGCATCGAACTGGACTTCATCCTCGAACCCTTTGCCCGCAACACGGGCGCAGCGATTGCAGCAGCGGCCCTGCAAGTCGCGCAACACTACGGGGACGATGCGCAATTGCTGGTATTACCCGCCGACCACTTGATAACCGATCTTGGTGCCTTCAGCCATGCTGTCGACCGCGCCCGGCAATTGGCCGAACAAGGCTGGCTGGTGACCTTCGGCATTTTGCCGACCCGCGCCGAAACCGGCTTTGGCTATATCGAAAAAGGCCCGGCACTTAACGCTGACAGCTTTAACGTGGCGCAATTTGTAGAAAAGCCTGACGCCCTGACGGCCCAAGGCTACCTCGACGGCGGCTTGCATTTATGGAACAGCGGCATGTTCTGCATGCGCGCCGACAGCGTGCTGCAAGAATTCAAGGCCCATGCGCCGCAGATTCTGGATGCGATAACCCATTGCCTTGAGCACAGTCAGATGTTTGAGGGTAAACAGCAGCGCCACCTCGAACTGGACAGCCAGAGTTTCGCCCAGGTACCCGATCTCTCCTTCGACTACGCCGTGATGGAGCGCTCGCAAAAAGTCGCGGTGGTGCCCTGCCAGCTGGGCTGGAGCGATATCGGTTCGTGGCAGGCGGTGCGCGAACTGAGCCCGGCAGACGCCAATGGCAACCAGTGCAATGGCGAGAACGTGCTGCACGATGTGCATAACTGCTATATCGACTCGCCGAAACGGCTGGTTGGCGGGGTCGGGCTAAACGACCTGATCATTGTCGACACCCCCGATGCCCTGCTGGTTGCCGATGCGCGACGCAGCCAGGACGTCAGGCATATCGCACAAGCGCTCAAACTCCAGGGCCACGACGCGTATCGCCTGCACCGCACCGTCACCCGCCCCTGGGGGGCTTACACCGTGCTGGAGGAAGGTCCGGGGTTCAAGATCAAGCGCATTGTGGTCAAGCCCCGCGCGGCGCTGTCATTGCAAGTGCACCAGCGGCGCAGCGAGCACTGGATCGTGGTCAGCGGCGTTGCACAGGTGACCAATGGCGACCTTGATATGCGGCTCGACACCAACGAATCGACCTTTATCAAATCCGGCAGCCCTCACCGGCTGAGCAACACCGGTGACACTGACCTGATCATGATCGAGGTGCAAAGCGGTGAGTACGTGGGCGAAGACGACATCGTGCGCCTGACAGATATCTATGGGCGCGCGCCTGTCTGAGATCATTGTGGGAGCGGACTTGCTCGCGATGGCGATCACCCCGATGGACCTGAAAGACCGCAGCGACTCAATCGCGGGCAAACCCGCTCCCACGGGTGATGCAACAGTGCTAGCCCAGCACTTCACTCAAGGGGATAAAACCCACCCAGTCGCCTTCGGTCACCGTACGCCCTTCGAGAACCTCCACCAGGCCTTCGGCCCATGCTGCACTGCGCAACACACCCGAGCTCTGGTTGCGGTAGATCACCACACGCCCCTGCTCCAGGCGTCCGCGCAGGTACTCGCGGCGATTGCCCGGTTTGGGCCAGACAAAACCGGCAGGCACCTGGAACTTCAGCGGCTCGACCGCCTGCACGCCTTGCAAACGCAGGAGATAAGGCCGCGCAAGCAGCGCGAATGTCACCAGAGTCGACGCCGGGTTACCCGGCAAGCCGATCACCGGCACACCGCGAAAGTGCCCGCAGGTCAGCGGTTTGCCCGGCTTGATTGCCAGTTTCCATAGCGCCAGCTCGCCCTCTTCGCGCAACGCTATGCCCAAAAAGTCTGCCTCGCCCACCGATACACCACCGGTGGACAGAATCAGGTCAACCGCCCCCAACTCCCCCAGGCGCTGACGGGTGGCCGGCAGATCATCAGGCAAGATCCCCGCATCGACCACCTCACAGCCCATACGCGTCAGCCAGCTGCACAACACGACACGGTTGCTGTTGTAGATTTGCCCCGGCCCCAACGGCTGGCCCGGCTCGATCAATTCATCGCCAGTGGACAACACCGCAACCCTGACCCTTCGGACCACCTGCAGCGCGGCGCACCCCAAGGATGCCGCCAAGCCCTGCTCAATGGGCCCCAGGCGCGTACCTGCCGTAAGGACAACCTCACCCACGGTAGTTTCCTGCCCCTGGGGACGAATGTTCTGGCCTGCATGTAATGCTTGGGTAAAGACCACACGTCCGTCGACCTGGACCTGGGTGTTTTCCTGCATTTCAACGCAGTCTGCGCCAGCCGGTACCGGGGCGCCGGTAAAGATACGGGCGCAGGTACCAGGCGTCAGCGGCTCGGGAGCAGTGCCGGCGAAAATACGCTGGCTGACCGTTAGGGGTTCCCCCGACCAATCGGCCATGTTCAGCGCATAACCGTCCATGGCACTGTTGGGCCACGGCGGCAGATCAAGGCTGGAAACCAGATCCTGGGCCAGTACACGGCCATCACTTGTGCCCACCAGCACCGATTCGGTGTCAAGGATCGGCGCCGCATCAGCCAGGGCCAGCAAACGCTCAAGCGTCACCTCGACGGGCATCAGCTCGCCGGTTCGGCCCGGCTTATCCACGGGTTTCACAGGCCGGTGCCTGCTTCAAGTGGGCGACGAAGTTGCAGGGGCGATGACGGGAATCCAGTTGCTCGGCCAATATCCCGTCCCAACCGGTGCGTACCGCGTTGGTCGAACCCGGCAGGCAGCACACCAGCGTACCGTTGGCCAAACCAGCCAGAGCCCGGGACTGCACGGTCGAAGTGCCAATATCCGCCACGGATATCTGGCGGAACAATTCGCCAAAGCCATCAACTTGCTTGTCCAGCAGGCAACTTACGGCCTCTGGCGTACTGTCCCGTGCGGTAAAACCGGTGCCGCCGGTAATCAGCACCACTTGCACCCTGTCGTCGGCGATCCAGGTGGCGACCTGGGCGCGGATTTTATACAGGTCATCCTTGAGCAACACCCGTGCCGCCAGGTTATGCCCGGCATCATGCAGGCGATCCACAAAGACCTGACCCGAGGTGTCGGTTTCCAAGGTTCGGGTGTCACTAACGGTCAGAACAGCGATATTCAAAGGTACGAAAGGTGCATCAACCTTGGCTTTCATAGACGAGGTCCAGTTGTAGGAGAAACAGCCCGGTGTTATATCACAGCCCTTCTTTTGCCTGGTTGCGCGGAGTGCCTCATGAGCCGGTTTGAATGCTCCATCTTGTTGCTGGCGGGGGGACGCGGCCAGCGCATGGGCGGTCAGGACAAGGGGCTGGTGACCTGGCAGGGCCAGCCGCTGATCGCGTTTGCCCAGCGCGTCGCACGCCCGCTGACTGATGACCTGATCATTTCCTGCAATCGCAACCACGCGCAATACGCGCGCTTCGCCGACCAGCTGGTCAGCGATGGCAATACTGATTTTGATGGCCCTCTGGCGGGAATCCGCGCGGGGCTGGCCGTTGCCCGGCACGCGCATTTGCTGGTGCTGCCCTGCGACGTGCCCAATATTGACCGCGACCTGCTCGTCGCCCTGCTGGACGCTGCCGCGCGACATCCCGATCAGCCGCTGATGGTCCGCCATGGCGAGCACTGGGAACCGCTGTTGTGCGTGATTCCCGCAGCCCTGAAGGATGCGCTCGAGAACGCCTGGCAGGCAGGCGAACGCAGCCCGCGCAAAATCATGCTCCAGCTCAATGCACGGGCCTGGCAATGCGCCGAAAATGACCCGCGGCTGGCCAATTTCAATACCCCGGACTTGCTGAAATAATCCGCGCCAGTGTCTGCCCGGGGCTAGCAATGGAACTTGCAGACGATGTATACGTCTCAAGGACAGTAATCATTAACAGCACATTCACTTGTTGGAGATACACCATGACTCACCGGACTCTCGCCGCCCTGATGCTCGCTGCTGGCATGGCCGCCCTTGCCGGCTGCTCCTCGCCTTCGGTGATCACCCTGAACGACGGTCGCGAAATCCAGACTGTCGACGCGCCAAAATACGATGACGACTCAGGCTTCTACCAGTTCAAGCAACTGGACGGTAAAGAAACCCGCATCAACAAAGACCAGATTCGTACCGTTAAAGAGCTGTAATACCGCTCTCTGGTCTTAAAACAAAACCCGCCTTGTGCGGGTTTTGTTTTTACCAGTCCAGATGAATCCTGCTCTCGAAAAAGCGCGCTTCTCCCGTGACCGGATCAACAAAGCGCAAACTCTGGGCCAGCAGCTTTAGCGGCTTGGCGTAATCATCGACAGCGTCCTTGATCACATGCGGATAGAACGGGTCGTTGCAGATTCCCGCGCCCAATGCCGCCATATGTACCCGCAACTGGTGCTTTTTCCCGGTTACGGGGTACAGCGCATAACGCCAAAACTCTGCGTTTTTCTCACAAATATCGACCAGGGTTTCAGTATTGCTGACGCCCGCCCCTTCTTTCATGCGGAAAAACGGCTCGCCCTCCACCAGACGACTTTTATGCACCAGCGGCAGTTCAAGCTCAGGTAGTGCCCGGGCGATGGCCTCGTAGCGCTTGTCGATCTTGCGCGTGGGAAACAGCGACTGATAAGCCGAGCGACTTTGCGGGTTGGCTGAAAACAGTACCAACCCTGCGGTGTGTCGGTCGATGCGGTGCAGGGGCACCAGGTGCGGGTTATCCAGGGTTCGGATCAAGCGCCGCAGCAGTGTTTGCTCGACATACTCACCGCCCGGGGTCACCGGCAGAAAATGCGGTTTGTCAGCCACCACCAGATGTTCATCGGCATACAGGATGGTTTCCTGCACCGGGATGGGCGTTTCATTGGGCACTTCGCGAAAGTAATGAATGCGCAGGCCTTCCCTGTACGCCAGCTGCGGGCTGATAGGCGCGCCGTCGGCATCCAGCACCCGGCCACGGGCGATACGGTCAAGCCACTGTTCGCGGCTGATGGCACTGAAGTGCTCACTCAGACAGTCGAGCACCGTCAACCATCTGCCTGGCGGCAGGTGCAAGGTGCTGGCTTGATGCTCGGCGGCGATAAAAGGCTGGGTCGACATAGAGAGACTCTGACGATAAATGCAGCCGGCGATTATGCCGGTTTATCCGAGAAAATTGACCACCTGCGCAGTATCAAACGGCCAGCCCAACTCCTGACCCGTATCTACCCGGCGCAATACCGGAATACGCAAACCGTAGCTTTCAAACAATGAGTCGCTGTCAGCAATGTCGACCAGTTCGACCATCAGCCCATGTTCAACCAGAGGCATCACAATCGCTTCGGCCAGTTCACACAGGTGACAGCCCAAGGTGCCGAACAATTGACATTCGGGAGGCATAAGTAATGACCTGAATAGTAAAGCGTATATTTTAGGAGCCTTGCCCGACGACGTCGACCCGCAACTGACACCTGCAGCCAGTTACGCGAATTCACAATCAATAGCTCTAATACGCTCCTTGCGACTACGCTTGACCCACATCAGCGACAGCCCTGCGCAATTGCCGGATGCTCGCGACCTTTTTAGCGACCTGCCAAGGAAGACTTTGTGTTTGCCAATTTGTTAATCATCCTAGCGTCGTCACTGGTGGTCATCGCCCTGTTTCGGCGCCTGAAACTGCCGCCGGTGCTGGGTTATCTGTGTGTCGGCCTGTTCGTTGGCCCGACCGCTCTGGACTGGATCAACGACAGCCCCGACCTGCCGGATCTGGCAGAGCTTGGGGTGGTATTTTTGCTGTTTTCCCTGGGGCTGGAGTTCTCCCTGCCCAAAATGCTCAAGCTGCGCCGGGTGGTGTTCGGCCTGGGCAGCCTGCAAGTGCTGTGTTCAGCCGTAGCACTGGGCAGCCTGCTGTATGCCTTTGGCATGAGCCTTAACGGCGCCTTCCTGCTCGGTGCCGGGCTCGCTCTGTCGTCCACGGCGATCGTCAGTAAAGAGCTGACCAGCCTGGGGGAAATCTTCAGTCGTCACGGCCAGAATGCTATTGGTGTTCTGCTGTTTCAGGACGTGGTCGCGGTACTGCTGCTGACCCTGGTCCCGGTGTTCGCCGGCAGCAGCGACCAGGCCTGGTATTGGGCCTTGCCGGTTACCTTGGGCAAGACTGTGATCCTGTTTTTGGGGCTGCTGTTTGCCAGCCGCTTCCTGCTGCCGCGCCTGTTCCATGAAGTGGCCGCGTCGCGCTCGGCAGAGCTGTTTGTGTTGCTGGCGCTGGTGATCGTACTGCTCACCGCCTGGCTCACCCACCTGCTGGGCCTGTCCCCCGCGCTGGGCGCCTTCCTGGCCGGCATGCTACTGGGTGAAAGCCACTATCGACATCAGATTGAAGCCGATATCCGACCTTTTCGGGACATTCTGCTGGGTCTGTTTTTCGTCAGCATCGGCATGCTGATCGACCTGCAACTTTTCATTCACCACGGTTTCCTGATTTTGGGCCTGACCCTGGCCCTGATGCTGATCAAGGGTGCCGTGGTCGCGATTCTGGTCAAGTTGCGTGGCAGCGACGGAGAAACCGCCTGGCGCAGTGGCCTGGCACTGGCTCAGGGCGGTGAGTTCTGTTTTGCCCTGATGGCGCAGATGCAGAGCAACTCGCTGATCCCGGCGGATATGGCTGCCTACTTGCTGGCCGCCACGTTCTGCTCGATGCTGCTCACGCCCCTGCTGCTGCGCGCCGCGCCACTTATTGCAGCCAGCCTGCACCGCCAATCCTATGAAGAGGCGGAGCTGGAAGAAATCGCAGCACAAAACGCTGAACTCCAGGGGCATGTGGTGATGTGCGGCTATGGCCGCGTGGGCCAGTCCATCGGCCGCTTCCTGCGCAGTGAACACAAGGACTTTGTCGCGCTGGACTACGACCCCGACCGCATTGAGGAAGCCGCAAAAACAGACGGCTGCGTACACTACGGCGACGCCCGGCGGGGTGATCTGCTGCGCGCTGTAGGCCTGGATCGTGCGCAACTCTTGGTGATCGCCGTGGACAACACCGAGGTGGCCATGAGCGTGCTCAAAGAAGCCCGCCTGATTACCCTCGAAGTGCCCATTCTGGTCAGGACCCGCGACGACAGCCAGCTCACCGAGCTCAAGGCCGCCGGGGCTACCGAGGTGGTGCCGGAATTGCTCGAGTCGAGCCTTATGCTCGCTTCCCATGCGCTGATATTGCTGGGCCTGTCAGAAAAAACCGTGCAACGCCGGGTTGATCAGGTACGCCATGACCGCTATCACTTGCTCGAAGGCTGTTTTGAAAGCGAAGAATCGCAGGATGCTGTAATCCCCCGCGAAAACGACTGATTTAAGGTAAGGTTTTGCTTCTGTACACAAGAGACATCTCTGGCATGGCCTACCCAAAAGCGTAAGCAATGCCAAGGAAACGAGTGAACCTTCGCCGAAGGCCTACACTCGAACGATTATCAAGCCACTAATGGAGTGAATCATGGCCCGTAAAACAGCAAAGAATGCTCAAGAAATTCTGATGGCCGATTTCCAGACTCTGGTACTCGACGCCGAAAAGCTGCTGGAACACACCGCGTCGCTGGCCGGTGACCAGGCCGAAGAACTGCGTGCCCAGATCAAGGACAGCCTCTTCAAAGCCCGCGCAACCCTGGAAGAAACCAAGGAATCGCTGAAAGACCGCAGCCAGGCCGCCGTAGTCGCTACCGAAGATTATGTGCAGGCAAACCCCTGGCAGTCCGTGGGCATCGCGGCGGGTGTCGGCTTTGTTCTGGGCCTGCTGGCAACGCGGCGCTGATATGACAGACGAATCCGGTTCCTCCCGTTCCTCACCCCGGCGCCTGGGTGCCGCGTTCCTGGGTCTGTTGCACAGCCATGTCGAATTGCTGGGCATCGAGCTGCAAGAGCAGAAGGCGCGCACCGTCAGCCTGTTGTTGTTTGCCGGGCTGGCGCTGGTGTTCGGGCTGTTGCTGCTGATCGGACTGTCGGCGCTGGTGATGATCCTGCTCTGGGACAGCTACCGCATCCCGGGCATCATCGGGCTGTGTGTATTTTATACGCTGGCCGCGGTGTTCTGCGGACTGCGGCTCAAGGCTGCGATATTCGATGAGTCCTCTCCTTTCAATGCCACGCTCGAAGAGCTGGCCAAAGACCGCGAGCGTCTGCTGCCATGAGCCTGCCTGAACTGCCGAAAAACGCCTCACGCCAGGAACTGCGCAAAACCCTGATTCGCTTGCGCATGGAAATGCACCGCCAGGAGATTCGTCATGAATCACAGCAACTGCTGCAACCCCTGCAAAAAATGCGCGGGATGACCAGTAACTGGCAGGAAACCCTGGGAATCAAACATGCCCCCTTGTGGGGTGTGGGGATTGTCACCCTGCTCGGGTTCCTGACGGGCAGAGGTGCCAAAAGCAAAAATACCGAGAGCACCTCCCGCTGGATCGGTTTGACCACCGGTTTGATACCGCTGATCAAAATGGTTATCCAGGCCTCGCGCAAGCCCTGAGCAGGCCGGGCCACCCCCCATCTGTGGGAGCGAGCCCGCTCGCGAAAGCATCACCGCGATTTGCCCGAAAAATCGCAACGTTTGCTTCGCGAGCGGGCTCGCTCCCACCGTGGGGCCTCTGATCACACCTCACACTTGCGTCATCCGTTCTGAAGCAAGAAGCTGCGTAATTCACAAAGACCACGACCGGATCATCTTTTCAGGGGCATTTCGCCGTCTGGGACGCAAGACCCAGGTCCATCCGGTCAATAGCAACGATCAGATCCACACCCGGCTCACCCATTCGCTCGAAGTCAGTTGCGTCGGCCGTTCCCTGGGCATGCGCGTAGGCGAGACGATCCGCAGCGCCTTGCCGCAATGGTGTGATCCCGCCTTTTAGCCACTCAGGTGAAGACGCCATTCGCAACTGGTTCGAGCAAGCGGCCAAGCGCGGCTGTTACCAGAGCGAGCTGTACTTAGGCTTTGCAGGCGAAAATGACATTATTGCAATGTCAACCGCCAACTAGCTATAGATATGAATATTTAGAAAGCATGCAGCGGGACTGCCTGCCATTTAGGAATAAACCTTGAGCTCCCTCCACATCATTATAGATAACGCCGATACACCACTCGTTGAATAGCCCGCTGGATCTGGCTGGATATTTACGGCTGATTGCATCACAAGCAAAATAAAAACAATGGCCATCACTGGCTATGCCTCACCTGCTCAAGACCTCTGATGCAGATGCGCCCCCCCTCCTGTCACGCTCGATCCAGCGTCCAAACAAATCAGCGTACCCAGGCCCCTTGATTGGGGTTCGGATATTTGATAAGTTGCCGCCCGCAACGGTTAGTGGCATTTTGCCAGCTTCCTGCTTAGAATTTGAGATAAAACAATATATATAAAGGAATGAATCCAACTTTTTAGGCGTTCATTATTTTTATTATTTACAAGCTAAGGAATAGCTATGAACAGAAAGCCTGCATTCAATTGCACTCCAGTCATTGTGAGGGACAAGACCGTCAGTTCTCACACCACCGGCTCTGTTACAACAACCACACAAGGTAATAATGTTTCCGTCCGAAATAATATAGGAACCAATGTAAAACTTGAGGTACTACTGGAATTCCCCGATGGCAATTTACTGCCCGCGATTCTCATCAATGAGAGTTTACACGCTCCTGTTGGCAAGAAAATTTTAATGGCATTTAAAAAGGGCGAACCCGTTGCTTACCAAGTGACCCCGATGGGAGAGATTTACACACTCGGGTATATTAGCGAAAGAGAGACTTTCACGTTTCAAGACTTTATAATGTTTGCGCTGCCGGGAGTGGGTACTTTTTTTAGCCTGGCCTCACTTGCAGTTACGCAAAATTATTATGAACACGGGGAATTCAAAACCTACAACGGCAACAAAATTGTTGTCGCCGCCGGACTCGCAGTGACTGCCCTTAGCGTATACATTGCCAAAGGATGGTTTGGCTATGTGGTAGGAACAGCACTTACTGCCGTTGGATTTTCCATCTCTGCCATTATTGGAAATTCCAAAGCAAACGAGGGACGCAAGCTGATGCTTGGTGAAATAAAAAATGAATTTGACAAACTAAAATCTGAATTATGATACACAAGGCCACTTAAGTGGCCTTTTCAATGAAAAGCACATTTGCAACCACACAATAAAACAACTGCCTATCATGTACACGCAAGCTCAACGCTCCCCGCCCATACCATTAAACTGTCGAGCCAAGTGCATGGCATAGTTATCTGTCATACCACTCACGTAATCCAGAACCTGCATCATTGCACCGTATTCCTTGGAAACACCCCCACTGGCGTCTAAATTATTCAAGTCCAGTCCAAAAAGCTCAACCACTCTTCTAGTCTTCGAATCAGCCACACCGCCCTTTCTGACATATTCCAAAGCAGCAGAGCAGCTAACGTTAAGCAGCGTAGATATAGTGCTATAAGCCCCTATTTCTAACTCAACCTTCCTTGGATGCTGGAAGATTTCATCACGAGCAAGACCTTTGGCGGCTGCTACACATTCACGGACATTCTTATCACACCGTTCTAAAATACCTAGAGCCTTGCCAGTCATGATTTCATTATGGTTATTCATGAAGGCCGTCGCTCCAGCATCTACAAAAGCTGAAATAACTTTTCCACGAACCATCGAGAGTCTACGACCAACCTTCATGCCTTGTATTTCTTTGACTAACTGATTCTTCTGGTGATCATCAAGGACAAGGCACAGTATTTCAAAGACCTTATCCCACTCAAGGATGCCCATCTCTACACCATCTTCTAAATCAAGAATGGCGTAGCAGAAGTCATCAGACACTTCCATCAGATTAGCCAATGGATGGCGGCACCGCCAACCATCACCCAGCTTTAACAAACCAGTCGCATCCGCCACTTCATTGAACAAACCCAATTCAGAGCAGTAAATACCATATTTGTTCTGAATAGGTCTTTGCCCATTAACAGCATCACCAGCAAGCCAAGGGTATTTGATGAAAGCACCTAATGAAGCATAGGTTAGACGCATCCCCCCTTCATATGGATGATATTCCGAGGTAGTTAAAACCCTAAACCCTTGTGCATTGCCTTCAAATCTACGTAAATCAGAAGCTTCATTAAAAGGCAATTGTTCAATTATCTTCGCCCCAACATCATTGGTGAACCAGTGACGAATAGCTTCTTCACCCGTATGTCCAAAGGGAGGGTTGCCAATGTCATGAGCGAGACAAGCAGTTTGGACAATATCACCAATATCAGAAGCTGAATGTTGCTCAGGGATAAGTCTTTCATTCAGAAGCTCTTGACCTACTCTCACCCCCAGAGTACGGCCAACACAAGCCACTTCCAAGCTATGGGTGAGACGATTATGAACATGATCATTAGTGGCGAGAGGATGAACCTGAGTCTTTCTTGCAAGGCGTCTGAAAGCCCCGGAGAAAATAACCTTGTCATGGTCCGAGTGGAAAGGTGAACGGCCTAGCTCGGATTTTGGAGGCCTGCCGCCAAGACGGGTGTTATTCAGCAACTTGTCCCAACTCATGCTTTCCATACGTGCTTCCCAGTAATTTATATAACACCCAAAATAGTTAACTTATACCACATTTCAAAACACACTTTAAACTGATCAATTTAACCTACCAACCTAGACCAAGCCTCTTGCTTCAAAAAAATAAATAAAACTAACGTTATAAAAATAAAAAAGACCGCCTAGGCAGCCTCTTCTCTAGACTCAATCACTAAAAAACAGTTCCATCATCAAGTGCAGACTTTAACTTACTTTCATAGTTACTCTTATTAAATCTTTCAACCTTCTCATAGGTCATCAACTTTTCCGGCTTACGATATTCGTCATCGCTTGCAAATGCTTGGAAGGTGCTGTCATCAACCATCCGAATATGCAGTTGAAGTTCTCTCGATTCGTAACCATAAAACTCAACAAAACCCGGTATTTGACTTTGGCGGGCAATCATCAAAGCTTCTTTAACTGGCTTGTCATAAAGGTAGAATGTAGCTGTTACCATGATTGCACCACCCGTTTCAGTGTCATTTTTACCGAATTTAGGGTTCACATATGGTTTAAAGACAACACCACCATTCATGTCTGCTGATTGACCAAGCCACTTATAACCTTCAAGAGCCTTAGTGATTGACTTAATAGGACCAGCGTACTGAACACTGGTTCTATCTTTATCAAGCTCTACTCGCTCAAAGGTTTCTGCTGATGCTGCGAACGAAAAAGTTGCAATCAGCAACGCAAACACAATATTTATAGCTTTGTCCATTTGTCCATTTGTCCATTTTTCCATTTTTCCATTTTTCCATTTTTCCATTTTTCCATTTTTCCATTTTATTGCTAAATTTGATAAACCATAAATCACACAACTTCAAATTATCAAAAGACCATCCCAACAGTCATTTAATAAATTAAAAAATCATCCCGCTATCTTCTGCCGACTTCAACTGATCCTTATAATGACCCTCATTAAATCTCTCAACTTTTTTGTAAGTCATTATCTTTTCTGGTGTGCGATATTGGTCGGCACTTCCAAATGCTTGAAAAGTATCATTACTGACCATCCTTATGTGCAATTGAAGCTCTCTCGATTCATACCCGTAAAATTCGACAAAACCCGGAATTTCGCTTTGACGTGCAATCATCAGAGCCTCTTTAACTGGTTTGTCATATAGATAGTAAGTAGCTTTTACCATTATAGCCCCACCCGTTTCAGTGTCATTTTTACCAAAACTATTATTTACATGGGGTTCAAAAACCACACCACCATTCATGTCTTTTGTTTGACCAAGCCATCTGTAACCTTCAAGACTTTTGGTGATTGACTTGATAGGGCCAGCGTACTGAACACTGGTTCTATCTTTATCAAGCTCTACTCGCTCAAAGGTGTCTGCTGATGCTGTAAACGAAGAAATCGCAATCAGCGACGCAAATACAACACTTATAACTTTATCCATTTTTTCCTTTTCCATTTAATAGACTGCATAAGCCAATCAACGCTAAAACGGACAAATCCTACCACAAAAAGACTGATTGTAAAATGCCATCACTGCTACACATGAATAAACTCACAACCTTTTAATAACTTCTCCACTGCCATATTTAACAGATAATCAGCAACAGAAAATTCAACAACCCCTTACAACCAGCATTAATTCTGATTGAAGTGCAGATTACAAACACCCCAGCTCACCCGACAAGCTACAACAGGTAGAGCAAAATCACGACTTATAAATACCTGCCATCGAGCAAGACAAAATGACTGAAGAGCTCCTTAACTTTCAAAGAATGAAAAACATACGCCAAAAAATGATTAACACACAAACAGTGACGACAGCAAACTCATAAGCTATAGCAACTTACTTCAGAAAAGCAAAGGTGAAACACCGCTCCTGACAGCCCGAGTACACCGCACGTAAAAACCCACTTAGATGATATTTGCAATGCGCTGATCGATCTTGAGGACGGCCTGGAGATGGATCTGCTGCAATACAGTGAAGTCGAACCCCTGCTGCTAAACTTGGTGGGCGATGACTTGCATGAAACCTATCGCCTGCTTGGCCCCAATGACTCGCGACGACGCCAATGGGCAATACTGCGTGGCAAGGCCATTGAGCATCTGACCAATGCCGCCGCCCAGGCTTTTGTCGCACAACAGGAGGCGCTGCTGGCAGGCTCATTGCCAGGGGATCTGATCGAACACATGCTGCGTGCTGGACGCCAAATACATGGCACGCAAAAGGATCTCCAGGACAAACGCAAAACCTTGCATGAAATGGGTGCCTACACATCCCAGGAAATCCTCCTCAATGCATTCTGTGGCGCCGCCTTGGGAGGGCGTACCCCGTCGTTCAAAAACCGTCGCATCCTCGATTTGCTGGGCAACAATGCTCCCGATCCATACTGGCCATTACATCGCTCGTTTATGCGCATCATCGACTTTATCGCCGGCATGACCGACAGCTATGCCACTGAAATGGCCAGGGCAATGACCGGACACTCCAGCCCTGCCTGACGACAGTTGCCCTCCCTTGCCAAATAGGGAGGGCATACATTTCCGCTTCGTCAAACACAATGTTTAGCAATTGAAATACCACGTAGGACTATTCCATACACACTGAAGAAATACACACGCGCACCCAACTTTAAATTCAACAAATAATTAAACTCATACTTAAAAGCGTCGCCCTCATTGTGTAATTCGTGGGCTATCGCCTTATTTTATGTGGGAAAATTCCCATACTACGTTTGTAGGCTCCCCGGTTCCTGCCCCAGCTCTTTCATCTGAGCTAAGGTCGCGCTTTCTACGCAGTATTTTATGGGGAATCAATATGAACACCGTATTTATTGTCGACGACCATCCTGTAATCCGGCTCGCCATCCGCATGTTGTTAGAACATGAAGGGTATGAAATAGTCGGCGAAACCGACAATGGAGTAGACGCAATGCAGATGATCCGCGAGTGCACTCCAGATCTGATAATCCTCGATATCAGCATTCCCAAACTCGATGGTCTGGAAGTGCTGTCACGCTTCAGCTCAATAAGCCCAGCGCTCAAGATCCTGGTCCTCACATCGCAGTCACCGACACTTTTCGCCATGCGCTGCATGCAATCCGGCGCAGCAGGGTATGTGTGCAAACAAGAGGAGCTGAGTGAACTTACCAGTGCAATTAAAGCGGTGTTTTCTGGCTACAACTACTTCCCAAGCCAGGCATTGACCTCTGAAACAAACGATCACAACAACTCCTCTGAAATTGATCTATTTAAACTTGTCAACGACCGAGAACTTATGGTTATGAAGCTGTTCGCACAAGGCAAAACAAATAAGGACATTGCCACCGGCATGTTCCTGAGCAACAAAACCGTGAGCACTTACAAAAAGCGCCTCATGCAAAAACTGAAAGCCAATTCGCTGGTGGAACTTATCGAACTGGCAAAACGTAATGGTCTGGTATGAGAAACAGGATGCCCACGCGGCTAATCAAGTACCTGTCACTGTTCGCAGGCTCAGTTCTGTGCGTGCCAGTGTTCGCCGACCCGGCCCGCAGTGAAACCCTTTCGCTGCTCAGCCGCTCGAGCGCCAGCCACATTGAAGTCCCTCTGAATAATACTCAACGGTACTGGCTGCAGAAGAAGCGCGAACTTCTGATTGGTACCTCTGCTGCCGACTATCCGCCCTTCGACATGACCGACAGCGGTCGGGACTACGAAGGCTATACCGCAGATTACGCCGGCCTTCTGGCCAAAGCCCTCAATCTGCCAACCAAAGTTAAACGCTTTGCCTCCAGAGAAGCAGCCATCAAGGCACTTGAAGATGGCCAGATTGACCTGCTGGGTACTTCCAACGGTTTTGAGGCCGCCAACCCTGACCTTGAACTTTCCATTCCCTATGCCATCGACCAACCCGTGCTGGTGACCCGAGAGGGAGAAACACGCTCACTCTCCCAGGGCCTCGCAGGTTTGCGCTTGAGCATGGTTTACCACTACCTGCCCCTGGAGGAGGTAAAAGCACTTTATCCCCGGGCAATCATCCAGTCCTATCCGTCTTATCAAAATGCCATTAATGCCGTGGCTTTCGATCAGGCGGATGTTTTTCTGGGGGACACTGTGTCGACCCATTACATGATCAACAAGGGGTATCTGAAAAACATCAAGATGGCCAATTTTGGCAAACACGAAGCCCAGGGATTCAGCTTTGCAGTGCGCCGGGACAATTCACCCCTGTTAGGCATCATCAACGTCACACTCAATGCTGTACCCAAAAGTGAACAAGAAAGCATTGCCAAACGCTGGAGCGCCGGCAGTGACATTTTAATGTCCGATCAGAAGTTGCAGCTGACCGAGCGAGAAGCCCATTGGCTGCTCAAGCATCCTGTGGTCAAAGTGGCGGTCAACGAAACCATGGCACCACTGACGTTTTTTGATGCCAGCGGGGATTTCAGAGGCATTACTGCCGACCTGCTGGAGATGATCCGTCTGCGCACGGGGCTGCGTTTCGAAATACAACGCGCGAACAGCTTCGACACCATGACCCGAATGATCAATCGGCACGAAACGGACATTATCTCGGCCATAAGTCCTTCAGCCTCTCGAGAAAACGCCCTCAGCTTCACTCGCCCCTATCTGATGAACTCCTTTGTCCTGCTTACAGCAAAAGGTGATGAGCAAACGGCGAGCCTTGAACAACTTGCGGGTAAAAAACTGGCCTTGACCCGAGGCAATCCCCTGACCGATTACCTGCGCAGTCAATACCCGCAGATAACCCTGGTAGAAACCGAGGATATCTATCGCGCCACGGAATTGCTGGCCGAAGAGAAAGTGCAAGGTGCGGTCAATACGCTGGTCATCGCCAACTACCTGCTGGCCTCACGACTGTTTCAGGACCGGTTACAAATCAGCGCCACTATCGGCACCCAGCCCGCCATGTTTTCCCTCGCCACCGCCCGGGATGCCAGCGAGCTGTCCTCAATCCTCAACAAGGCGCTGCTGAGTATCGCGCCTGATGAGCTGGGCATTATCAACAGTCGCTGGCGCGGCTACGTCCCGGCATCTGACAGCTACTGGCGCAATTACCATCGCCTGATCTATCAGGTCATCATGGGTACCAGCCTTTTACTGTTGCTGTCCCTGATCTGGAATGCCTACATGCGGCGCCAGATCCGCCAACGGAAAAAGGCC
>Ga0256410_1000899_pt1 | contig 25284 bp, 27 predicted proteins | sample PhyWR1_FD_185983 | JGI IMG/M metagenome (GOLD analysis project Ga0256410, IMG submission 185983) | Leaf surface microbial communities from wheat plants in UC Gill Tract Community Farm, Albany, California, United States - DLSL W.R1 | ecosystem: Host-associated > Plants > Phyllosphere >... | reverse complement strand
AAGCCATTGACGGAACAGAGCAGTTACGGTTTAATGCGCCCCGTTGCCCGGATAGCTCAGTCGGTAGAGCAGGGGATTGAAAATCCCCGTGTCCGTGGTTCGATTCCGCGTCCGGGCACCATACATCGAAGCACACTGGTTAGGTCTGAGAAGTCTAACGGGTGTCTAAACGAAGATGGTGTTCAAAGCAACGGTGACTGCATTTGCAAATGCGTCATTCAAGATTGAACATGAAATCTTCAAGAAAGGGTATCAGTTAACGCTGATACCCTTTTTTCGTTCGTGTAAACACTTGCAATCATTGTCGCTTCTGCCAACAAAACCTCGAGTTCCGATAGTTTTAGCAACCTCTCCCCCAGCAATTGCACCGTAATCACACTCCAAAATGTGACTTAACTTGCCTCTTATACTAACCCTGTGAACACTTCACTCTGTATTTAGGCTGTCTCTAAAAAAATAAATATCCTACGCTTAGCGTGTTATTAGTTCGTGATTCAACAAACTGAACGTGACTACAAAACACTGCGCAATTATGGAAAGTATCATTTTTATTAGTATAAGCTTACACATATTGAAGTTTATTGAAATCATCCAATATGTTTAAGAGGAAGCGGTGCCGGTGATTTAATAACCTGAATCGCAAAAGTACTGCGAATGTCACGTACTCCGGGTAATTGTAGTAATACTGTCGTATGAAAAACCTCATACGCTTTAAGGTCTGGAACCACGACGTGTAAAAGAAAGTCCGCATCTCCCGATATGAGATAAGCAAAAATCACCTCAGGTAAAAGTGCAAGTGCTTCTCTAAGCCGTCTGGCCTGTTCAATATCGTGTTTTTCAACTTTGAGTCCAACCATAACGGTCACTCCAAGTCCCAGCAGCTCCCTGTCTAGATTGGCAGCATATCCCTTGATAACCCCCTCCTTTTCCAGATTACGGACCCGCCTCAGACATGGGGAGGGGGAGAGACCTATCCTGTCAGCAAGTTCCACATTAGTAAGCCTTCCATCTGTTTGCAGTGCTGACAAAATTTTTCGATCAAACGAATCAAGATTAATTTTTGGCATAAAAATAACAATTCCACTTTTTTTTAGCAATAACATGCCAATATTGATACATATCTTAGTTAAATTGGCAAGTACACACCCTGATTCTTTTGGATATGATGAATATATCAACCCAACAGGAAATGCTTTAAATGTCTGATTATTATTTATTTGCTTTGTCCCTCGTAATGATCTTTTCATTACCAGGACCGGATATGATTTTACTTTTGCAGACAGGCTCAACAGCAGGTAAGAGAGCAGGTCTGATAACCGCTCTGGGGCTGGGAATAGCTAAATCTTGCCACGTTATATTTGCAGCATTAGGACTTGGAACAACTTTTCGACTGTATCCGTGGACGTTTGATTTAGTCAAATACGCAGGAGCGGCATATCTGCTCTGGCTGGGGATCAAAATGCTGCGTTCAGGAAGTTTTTTCCGGTCTCCGAAACAAAATGGTCGCCGAGAGGAAGACGATGCAATCCATTACCTCGGAAAAGGACTTTTAACAAACCTTTTGAATCCTAAAGCATTACTATTTACTTCCGTTTTACTCCCGCAGTTTATTCATCCGGAAAATGGCAGTGTGATAGCTCAGTTTTTTTTGCTGGGCACGGCCCTTGTTTTTACCGGATTTTTGTTTGATGCCATGTACGCATTGGCAGGAGGGGTTTATGGAAGATTCCTGGAAGATAACATTGGCTTTCAGCGAATTCAGCAACTTATTTTCAGCGTTATTCTCATCGGATTTGCGGTACGTCTCGTGATGATGAGCCATGCGTGATATTAATTAAAAATAATTGTTTAAGACCGATTCTTGATTGTTACTTTAATGATTTATGAATAATCGATAATTAATAATAAATAAACCATCATATATTAATCAGAAACTGGAATATATTATTCCTTCTTTGAGATATTAGGTTATTTCTTAACACCACCTGATGTGCAATTACACACCAGGTGATTTAATTAATTATCGTAATATTTTACCTGAAAAAAGTTAATCGTATTATTCAATAATTAGTTAGATGTATGAGGAGTTAGATAGGCAGCATCTGAAGCCGATAAGGTCGACTTAATAAGGCGTGTTCCCTCGTCAGCCATTACCTCTTCCTTACCGGCCTCAAGAGCTGAAAACACCTCTTTTACAACTGCTTCAGGAGCCGTTTTAGGCACATCAAAATCTTTGGTCAGATCTGTATCAAGGAATCCAACGTGCAGTGCGAGAACCTGAATGTTTTCTGACCGCAATTCTGCTCTCAGGGAGTTCGTCAAACTCCAAGCTGCGGCCTTTGAAGCAGCATACGCCGCCAGCATTGGCGCACCTACCCACGTAGCGTCAGATAAGACGTTGATAATTCCTCCGCCACCGTTCGAAGCCAGCTGTGGGGAAAATGACTGGGCAGTGCGGACGATCCCATAGTAGTTGGTGTCAAAAAGATGATGAGAGACTTCATTCATCTTTTCATCGAGAGCACCGTTTATTACGCTGGCGATACCGGCGTTGTTGATCAACAGCGTAGTGTCTGAACAAAATGCCGCCGCCGCTTTGACTGAAGCGTCATCTGTGACGTCAATCTGTACAGGAGTCACGCCGGGCACGCTGAAACCAACAGTATTGCGCATTCCCGCATAAACCTTTGCAGCACCGTTTGCAACGGCCAGTTTTGCAAAGGCAAGGCCAAGACCGCGGCTGGCACCGGTAACGAACACGACTGAATCTTGAATTTTCATGCTATTTCTCTGCAGATGAAATGGGTATATAGAATTGATTGCCCGATCGGACTATTCGTGTTTGAGCTTCGGCATCATAGGAGCAAGTTGGGCAGCATCGGTGACTGAAGGATTCAGACGGACATTGACGGCTGAGCCCCCAATATAGCGTTCAAAAATTTTCCAGCCATCTTCAGTACGACGCAGACGATCCATCATCGGAGAGTAAATCCAGATAGCGGGCAGATCCTCATGGCTGTCTACGGCCTGACCGTCACCCAAAGCTGAAGCTGTTTCGGGAGAAGCATAGCGAACCAGCAAATTGTGATAGCGCACCACCACTCCATCTTCGTCTTTATCCACGATGTGGTTAGTTCCATGACGGCTGACACCCGGGATGAGATAAGGATAGTCACGGTCAAAAAACTGACGCATTTCTTCTCTGCCATTAATAGTTCCGTGAAAATGATACGCCACGGCCTCCGGTAAAAACGCATCCATCATTGCGTCTACGTCCCAGGTCTCAAACCACCAGTTGAGTCTGTTAACGAAATCAATAGCGGAAATACGATCTTCTGCGCTGACGTTCAGCGATGAAGAAATGTTAGGAAACGCTTTCATAAAACCTCATTTAGTAAAATGCACGTGTGTAATTACACATATATGGTGATAAAAAAATTAGCCTCTGGCCAGCCGTTCCAGAATCGAGCCACGTAATGCTTCCGCTTCATCCTTACCGGCAACGTCTTCTTCTTCAGCCTGTACGGCCTGCCAGTAACCTTCTGCTTCCCTGAGCTTGGACACTCCTTCAGAGGATAACGAAAGCCTGATCGCCGAACGCGGACCGGTTACACGCTGAGTTATGAACCCTTTAACCTGTAGAGGCTTAAGAGCCCTGACGAGCGTGGTTCTTTCCATAACCATTGCCTCTGCAAGCTCTGATATAGATATATCTGGCCATTCATTGATCATAGCCAGAATGGAAAACTGTGAACATGAGATTTCGGCCGGCATGAGGTAGCGATCGTATAATCGGGTTAACAGTCGTGCATGTCGTCTTGCCGCAAGGCAGTGGCAGAGATCCGGACCTTTAATTTTTTTCATGGTGCCAATCATATAGTTCTGATTACCGCAGTCAAGTACGGTCCGCACAAGCGAGGATGCACCATGCAAAGCGTTCGGCTCTTTCCGCTACTTATTAAGTAAAAACTTAATCGTCGCCGCATATTCATGGACAAATTTTTCAGTAGTGCTGGTATCCATTCCCTGCGTGTTAAGTTGATATTTACCCTTTATAAACATCGCAGGCACACCGGTGAGTTGAAGTTCTTCAGCCGCTTTCTCCTGCTTAACTACCAATGCTTTCACTACGAAGCTATTCCATGCAGCATCATATTCTTCGGGTGTTACTCCCGCTTCAGTAAACACTTTCCGGATATCATCCTTGTCATGAATGCTCCTGGCTTTCTGTATTGCTTCAAACAATGGTGACGTAATTTTATCTTCCACCCCGAGAGCAGATGCCACGGCCCATGCATGGGAAAGCTCTTTTCCCAAGGGCGGAAGAAAATCGACGTGATATTTAACGACTTTTCCGTTATTTGGTAGTTGTTCATTTACTTTATCCGCAACATGAACAACCTGCTCAAACTGATAGCAGTGAGGACAATTGAACGAAAAAAACTCGAGCACGTCAGGGACGTTAGTTACGGACCTGTTAAGGGTGGTGAATTGTTTGCCTTCGTCAGGCTGACTTGCAAAAGCACATGACGCAACCAGTATTCCGGCAAGCGCAATAAAAATCTTATTCATGATCGCAACCCATTATCGATTTAATAAACTCCGGCGCTCGCCGTGCTGGTACCAGAAATTATGCCCGGTTCATTCAGGGCAGTTATATTAGTCATTTCCGACCGGCGCGCTCAGATGCGGTATCTGTTATGACGTGATACGGGAAAGAAGCCGTCCGATATTTTCCTGAAGAAAGTCGTTCCAGCTGACAGGATTACCGCCAGTGAGTTCGGAAACAGAATCGCTGACATCGGTAAAACGCCCCTCGCGCTGATTAGCATCGGTCATGACAAGCGTTGCCACGTACCAGTCAGGAAGACCCAGTGACGACAGCTTCTGAGACAGTTCGTCGGCGCTTAGCTGCACCACGCGGACAGGGCGGCCGGTAACGTCGGACAAAATCTGCGCCATCTCCGGCGTGGTGAAAAAGTTAGGTCCGGTAAGGTCAATCACGCCGCGCGCCCCTTTATGCAGGGCTCTTGCTGCTGCCCGCGCCGCATCGTTTCGGGCAACGTAAGAAATACGCCCGTCGCCTGATGATGAATACCAGGTGCCGCTTTCTATAACGTGCGGCAGGAGCGGAAGAAGATTTTCAAAGTACCAGCTGATGCGTAAAGCGCCATATTCCAGGCCGCTCGTAGCAAGATCCGCCTCCATTGCAACGTGATCGGGCGCGAATGTAATGGGGGAGCCCGCGGAAGGATTGGGCATAGAGGTATAGGCGATATACTTAACTCCCGCTGCCTTCGCAGCGGTAAGGGCACGCTGATGCTGCTGCTGGCGCGCTCCGTCAAGTGAGAGATTGTCGGTTGAAACGATGAGCAGGCGATCGATCCCCTCAAAACCGGACTCCAGCGTTTCAGGCATGTCAAAATCGATTTGACGAACGTCCACTTTTTGAGTCGTATCCTGCAAGAGCGCATCCGGATTACGCGTGCCGAGAACAAGCCTTGAGGTGCCAGCTTTATGCAGTTCAGCTGTAGCGATCCGGCCCAGATTTCCGCTCGCGCCGGTGATGCCAAATACTAATGTCGTCATATTACCCTCTGACCGTACTGGGTTAAGGTCTGATATTCAGACCTGATAAAGTGCGTCTTCAGTCTGCCTTGTTCTGTTTTTTGTCTGCAATAAGCTCTCCAAGGCGCGTAGCGAAAGCCAGTGCGCCGTCAAGTGGAGCGAAGCTGATGTTCAGCTTCGAAACTTTGTTATCAGAGTTCCAGTTGATAACGACAACGGCATGAACCTCATGGCCGGTCACAAGCGCCGCATCGTACTCCATCAATGTACGGTCCTCGCTCAGACGGTTTAAATAAGTGACGGTCTGGCTGGCATAGATTTCCCCCCCAAGACGGATGGTCGCAATAACGGCATCTTTGCCTTTAATCTTCTCCGGAATGATGCCGCTGACGAGTACGACATCATCAGCCAGGTCCTCAAGAAATGGATGACGCTTTACTTCAACTGTATTACTCATGCTCTTATCCACGTTGATGATGTCTGATTGACGGCCAAGCATAGTAGTAAATAAATTTACGTGTGTAAATACACATATGGCATTTAAAATTGGCATCGAACAGGATTCTCTGACTGCCACTTCACCGTGCAGGAACTGCAGCCCTGCTTCCCGGACGTCAAATATGCACCCTCTCTACGGCTACTTATCGATCGGTAATTTTCACCCGCGGATGAGTACGCAGAAAACGAACTGCAGACTGTCATCGCCTTAAAACATTAACGCCACCGCCATGTATGCCTCTGCTCACCGGAGAACTATCAGGCGTCATAACTGTACAGCCCAAACATTGCAAAAAAATTAAAATAACAAACTATACAGCAACTTAATGTAGTATCACATAGCAATTTTCGCATCAAAAAGGCCGTCACACTGCATCATCTCTGAGTGACTACTAACGGCATAAGCAGTGAAAATATCTGAACAATAATTATCAGGACGCAATGGAGAACCGCATCATTTCTGTTCAATTCTTATTTTTCCGCCTGATTCATTCCCTTCCAAATCTATCTCCACCCGTCGGTTATGTTGAGTTAAAAGTAGGGGTGACTTTACTTTTTTGAAAAATTATATTATGACTATAATACAAAGATTCATCTCGGATTCACACTATGGAGATAGAATCGCCAGCGACTAAAAACATAACGGAAAATTATGAATTTTGATGAGTATCAGACAGAAAAGGCTGCACGGCAAAGCATGGTTGTTTCAGGCCCAATCTTTTCCACAATGATGCGGCTGGCACTTCCAACTATTGGTGTGCTCATTGCCCAGACGCTGGTCAACGTTGCGGAAACGTACTACGTCTCCTATCTGGGGAGCTCTGCTCTGATCGGCGTGTCGCTAGTTTTCCCACTCTGGATGCTGATGACCATGATGTCAGCCGGCGGTATAGGCGGCGGTGTGGCTTCTGCTGTTGCACGTGCAGTGGGGGCTGGTCGGGAGGAAGATGTCAATGCCCTGACGTTTCATTCGGTTGTTCTGGCTCTGTTCCTGGGTATCGTATTTACCCTATTTTTTCTTGGTCCGGGAAATTATCTCTATGCTGCGATGGGCGGCTCAGGTGAAGCACTTCACGCCGCACAGTTATACTCGGTTTACGTTTTTACGGCCTCAATACCCATCTGGATTGTGAACCTTCTTTCCGCCGTACTGCGCGGAACGGGGAACGTAAAAATTCCGGCCATTGTGACATTAGCCGGTGCACTGATTCTGATCCCGCTATCTCCACTGCTGATCTTTGGGCTCGGGCCTTTTAAAGGATTTGGTTTAGCCGGGGCCGGCATTGCTATCAACATTTACTACTGGGTAGCTGCCCTGGTTTTATTACGTTATCTGTCCCGCGGTGGCGCAGGCATCAGATTAAGAATTGGCCGTTTAAACTGGTCCTTGTTCCGCGAAATCCTTAGGGTTGGAATACTGGCAGCGCTAGGCGCTATTCAGCTGAATATTATGGTTCTGCTCGTTACTGGTTCCGTAAGCAAATTTGGTGAGGATGCCATTGGCGGCTTTGGCATCGCCTCCCGGCTTGATTATATGATGATACCCGTTCTTTTCGGTCTCGGGACAGCCATTGTCACTATGGTCGGGATCAATGTAGGTGCAGGTAAGATTGAAAGGGCAAAGCGTATCGCATGGATAGGCGTCGCCGTAAACGTCGTTTTTACCGAAGTTATCGGGCTTATGGTCGCTATTTTTCCGGGGGCATGGCTCGGCTTGTTTACCCATAATGAAAGCATTCTGATAACAGGGAAGCTTTATTTACAAATCGTCGCGCCCTTCTTTGCAGCTAACGGGATTGTATTTGCACTTGGTTTTGCAGCCCAGGGCAGCGGTTATATGGGGCGAATTTTCATCGCCGGATTGATAAGATTACTGGTTGCCGCTGGCGGTGGATGGATTGCCGTTGAATTTTATGGCGTAGGTCAGGCTGGTTTGTTTGTGGTGATTCTCACTGCCATGCTTATTGCGGCAATCGTCAGCATCATGATTGCGCGCTCGACGGCGATGTGGCCAGATCGTCATAACCATAGCCAGTTAAAAGCAATACCTGACTGACATGATATAAACATCCCGCGATGCGTGATTTTTTAACTTTACAGGGGATTTGATTATGCGGTACGCCACGAATAAAAAAGAAGAGACTCGCCAGCGCATTGTTAAAGTCGCATCAAACCTTTTTCGTGCAGAAGGAATTGAAAAAGTGGGTGTTGCTCCGCTTATGGCTGCCGCTGGTCTAACTGTCGGTGGATTTTACAGCCACTTTAAATCCAAAGAGGAGTTGATAAAGGAAGCTGTAGGATGTGCGTACAACGACTCCTCTTGTCAGGTTTTTGGCGAGGACGATGATGGAAATATAAGCATTTCATTGATCCTGGATCGGTATCTTAACGCCAAACACCGTGACTCTCCGGAGGCGGGCTGTGTGATTGCGGCCCTTTCTTCAGAGCTCAGGAACCGTCCCGATGACACACGAGATCGGGTATCTGACATGATAAAAGAGACTGTCCAGCGGATTAAAAACTGTTTGCCTGAGGATACTGATGCGGAGAACCGTGAACGCATGGCTTGGTCAGTTTGGGCAATGATTATCGGCACCTTACAGCTGGCCAGGATAACAACGGATAAAATAGCGTCAGAAAAAATACTGAATGACGGAAAAATAAGCGTATTAACATTTTGTGGATTACCGAGGCAAGGGAAATTTTAAACTCCTTTTCGGCCCCCTTTTAAATTAATAATAATTTTTCCCTCCCAGGAAATATGATTATTAATTTTATTGTTTGCCGACAACAGGCAGCTTAATAACTCATTAAAATTTAGAAAACAATCAGCATCATTATATTTTTTAAATTCTCTAAAATTTATTAACCGAGGTACCATTCTGATGCAGGAAAACAGAAGAGATTTTCTGAAGGGGGTTGCTTCAGGTGCGCTAGTTGCGACTCTTGGTTTACCCATAAAAGAGGCTCTTGCTGCAACCTCTTTGCCTAATAACAACATTGTAAATAAGAACACTTCAGATGCACATTTTAATCGTCATAAGGAACATAATATGGAAATGAAACGTATCCTGCTGACGGGAGCGGGCAGTGGTTTCGGCATGTATACGGCACTGCAGCTGGCATCCCGGGGTCATCAGGTGATAGCAACCGTCGAACTGCCTTCTCAGATGACAACACTTCGTAAACTGGCGAAGGATAGAAACGTAGACCTGCGTGTTGAAAAAGTTGATATTATTCAGGAGCGGGACAGGAATTTCGCAGCATCTATTGACGCAGATATTCTTTTCAATAATGCCGGCATTGGAGAAGGCGGTTCTGTGGCTGAACTGCCGATAGATATTATCCGCCATCAATTTGAAACAAATGTGTTTTCCTCCCTTGATCTCACACAAAAGTTTATCCGACGCCTTGTTGAAGAAAAACGTCAGGGTAAAGTTATTTTCATGTCTTCTGTTGTAGGACTGTTTTCACCCGCATTTGCTGGGGCTTACAGTGCGTCAAAACATGCCATAGAAGCCGTCGCTGAAGCGCTTTATCAGGAGGTTAAACCCTTTGGGATAAAAGTGGCGACCATAAATCCGGGACCTTATCTGACGGGGTTCAACGATCGTATGATGGAAGCCTACAAACTCTGGTTTAACCCGAATCTCAACTTTATTGATCACAGCGGACTCTCATTCCCGGGTGAACAATTTGATCCGCTCGGAGCAATCGATGATATCGTGAAGGTCATTGAAAGCGATACGGGTAAATTCCGCAACATTATACCGTCTGATTTTGAAAGTGTTGTTAAGCAGTTTCAGACAGATGCCTGGGAACGTAAAACCTGATTAATTTCAATTCATAAGTGCATCGACAGTGAAGTGATGCGCTTGTTTATTAATTTCTTAAATTTATATTTCAGTAATTATTCCGGCACCCGCTCATCATATTTATGCTCGGTGAGTTTAAAAAAAGATACCCATGAAAAGGTAGTGTTATTTTTAAATAATATTAATTTTTATCTGAAAATTCAGCTTTACGTATTTAAACATATTCTCCTCAATATTATACACCAGTTTTTTATTAACTCAGGCTCTGTCAGCTCCAGCGTTCATTACGGTTTCTGAGATATTATCCGCTACTAGCACAAGGCGGAATATTATAATTCCAACGAGGCGCAAGGCCAAGAGTTTCGCGACGCATCAAAGCCCATTCAATCAGTGACGCCATAGATGGACCCAGTGCCGTTCCCAGACTCGTGAGGGAATATTCCACACGAAGCTGGACTTCAGGATAAAGCGTACGTAATACAATTCCGTCTTTTTCCAACGACTTAAGCTGCTATATGGACATCTTTTGATTTACTCCCTCAATCCTACGTTCAACCTCAGAAAAGTGCAGTGGGACTTTAGCAGCGAAAGCCGCTTCAATATCGAATAAGGTGACCGCTAAACGGTCACCTTTGATGATGTAGTTAACCTGGCCATAGCTATGCTCTACGTCATCGTAGTGTGTAAATCTACCGCCATCCCTACAGTGCGCGCCCTTATTTGTCACTGCCGCTGCTTCGTTTTTAAATGCAACCGAAGCTTACCAGCGCGTGCTGAAGTGCTCACAAAGTTCATGCACGGCTTCTTCCGAAAGCGCAGTGGGTTTTACCATGCTACTCAGCCACAGTCTGGCTGTCTCTTCAAGTTCCTCCAGAGAGAAGCTCGCTGATGAGACAGTCGCTCCCCATATGACTGGACCTAACCTTTCCAGCATGACACCGCGAACTTCATTTGCGATCGCGGCAACTTCCTCTGCAACACTTTTATGTCCCGGGCGACGATATCTGATAAGTGGAATACGCCCTACTTTCATCACCTGATAAGGTGTCAGCGGTGGCAGGATACAGTCATCCTGCCAGACTCCGTTCAAAGTGAGTTGAACCAGATTCGTCGAGTGAGTATGGACAATCCCCCGCGCTTCCGGGTTACGATCATATATCTGGCGATGTAGCTGCAACGTTTTTGATGGTTTATCACCGGAAACCCATTCGCCATTTAGATCAACTTTGGCGATATGTGCGGGTTGAAGATGTCCCAGACAAGCATCGGTCGGCGTTATTAACCAGCCATCTTCCAGACGGGCACTGATATTGCCTGCCGTACCGCTTGTGTAGCCCCGTATAAACAGATCCGCGCCGACCTGACAAATTTCATTTCTCAGTGCTTGTTCATTTTGCATCTGTATTTTCCTTACTCACTTACCGTAGCGATGACATTAGATTTTGACTGAGTGTTAACCGGCAGTGGCTCTAGTTTGCCAAGAACAAACATGAACGTTAGTGCACCCAGAACGCAAATACCGCCAGCTACTATCAAAGGAACAACAAAGGAACCATTGCTAAGGCTGAGCATTAATCCGGTGAATGATGCGGTTACGATCCCGGCAAGGTTACCTGCAAAATTCTGTATCCCGCCCAGCGTGGCCACATAGTTGCTAGCCGGTGCAACATCGGCGGGTAGTGTCCATATATTTGCGGCAGTGAAGGCCAGGCCGGCATAGGTTATGGAGAAAAGGGTTAAGATCACTGCAATGCTGTCCGTAAATGCGGCGAAAGCAATAACAGAAGAGAGTAGCATCCCGGTAACCAGACAGGTCTTACGGGCTGCGGTCAGGCTGAAGCCTTTACGATAAAGTGCATCTGAAATAATCCCACCCAGCAAGCTGCCTGGAATACCCATCAGAGCAGGTATAGCTCCCAGTGTGCCTAGTTCTTTTAAAGAGAATCCATGGGCAATGGTTAAATAGGTTGGAAACCAGGTAATGAAAAAGTAAGTAGCGAAATTCATGCAGAAGAAACCAATCATCATTCCCCAGACGTTACGATGCCGGAATAATGACCATAGTTTGACTTTAGCATTCTCCTCAGTAACCGGCATTGCACGATCTTCCAGCAGATTCTGCCGTTCAGTTTCATCCAATCCCTTCATGTCTTCTGGTTCACGATAAAAAACCAGCCAGATAACCATCCATATCAGGCCTAAAGCACCTGTTACCACGAAAGATGTTTCCCAATCCCACGTGCTAATTAACCAGGCAACCAGTGGAAGCGCCAGCGCACTTCCGGCACGCGGGCCGGCATCGAAGATGCCGCTGGCTGTTGCGCGCTGTTTCTTAGGAAACCAGCTGTATACAACCTTTACACACCCCGGATTTCCGCCTGCCTCTCCTACACCCAGCGCAAGTCGGGCGGCGAAAAGAGAAGTGAAACCTTTGCCAAAAGCAGTAAACACGGTGAAGAGTGACCACCAGCCTACAGCCAGAGCCAGACCTGTACGGGCGCCCAGGCGGTCGATCAACCGACCCGCAGGGATTTGCATGAAGGCATAGGTCCAGAAGAACGCACCAAGGATCAGACCCATACTGGTATCATCAATACCAAGATCTGCTTTAATATGTGGTGCAGCAATGGCCAAATTGATGCGATCGATGTAGTTGATAGCAATAGCAAAAAAACAGAATATGATCATCAGCCAGCGAATTCTTGGATATCTGCGCATGGTGAATTCCTTTAAGAATTATTTATAGGTGACAGAGGTTCTGAGGCGTGCTTGCCTGCGGTAACCGGTGTTGTTGTTAAAAAATTTGCGTCATGCTTCAGGATTAGGTTAATAAACCGTGAGCGGCGAGTCCCAAACTGTTAACATGACTTCAAAAGTAAGCGATTTCAAAATACAGTCAAGACAAAAGTAAGCGCTTTCAAAATTGATAATGAGTTACCTGCAAAATCTGTGGGCAAGCTCACTATTTCAGCAGGAGAAACTTGATGAGTGAAAAGCAAAATGGAACCGGCCGCGTTTCACTGGAAGATGTAGCGCGTCTCTCAGGGGTATCAACGGCCACTGTATCGCGCGTGCTGAATGGCAGCATGACGGTTAAAGCTCGAAGCCGTGAAGCGGTAGAGAAAGCCTGCGTTGAGCTGGGTTACGTTATTAACAGGGCCGCACGTACCCTCGCCTCCCGGCGCAGTATGACTATTGGGGCCGTAGTGCCAACTCTGGCGACCGAAACCTTTACGCGCCCGCTGGCAGCCTTTCAGCAGCTCATTCATGAAGCGGGATATACGCTGCTGCTGGCCAACTCAAACTTCGATCCAGAAACTGAACTTAAGGAGGTGAACAAACTCATTGAGTATGGCATTGATGGCTTGATGCTGGTTGGTAATACCCATCACCCCCGACTGTGGGAGCGTATCAATCAGCAGGATATTATCTGTGTACAGACATTTTCTCAGGACAATGAGAAACCCAGCGTGGGATATGACAGTGAGGGTGCAGCAGAAACCCTTGCCAACCATTTACTGGCGCTCGGACATCAGCATTTTGCGGTAATTGTCGGTACCCCTCCCTCTAACGATCGTGTATCGGAGCGGCTAAAGGGAACGCAAAGAGCACTTAAAACACACGGAATTTCACTACCTGAAACACATCTTATAGATAACGCATTTACGATGAATGATGCACGTAAAGCGGTGTTCCGCCTCTTGGACGGTCCACAGCCACCTACAGCCATTATCTGCGGTAATGATCTGTTGGCATTTGGTGCGATGCGCGCAGCAAGTGAGCGCTATAAGCGTATCCCCAATGATATCTCTATTGTTGGCTTTAACGATTATGAGTACGCGGAGCACCTTGAGCATCCGTTAACAACGATACGTGTGGATCTGGCCTCTATAGGTAAGCATGCTGCACAGTACTTGCTAAATGCTCTGAACAACCAGCCCGTGCAGATGCATACTGCTATTAAAACTGAGCTGATTGTCCGTGGAAGCACGGGTTCGGTGCCTCGTAATGAGAGCTAGTCACGCCTGACTAAACCAAACTGAGAGAATATCTTCATGGCTTGTGGAGATTTAAGCCATTTCAGGAACTCAGTAGCAGCAACGGGCTGCTCGGCGTGCCTTAGCACTGCTGCTGAAATAGAGACGGGTTGTTGCACCTCGGGCGGTAATGGTCCTATGACGTCAATCCCCTCTACCATTAAAAGTTCACTAATCTGCTGAATGGCCAAATCAGCCTTCCCGTTGATCAGCTGCTCAGCAGTAAATCCCGCAGGAATAACTGTACCTCGTGCACGGAGTTCATTCTCTATGCCAAGCTGCTGCAATAACTGGGAAAAATAGACACCGCTGGCACCGGCTTCAGACCATGCAACTGAACGTGCAGCCAACAGGCTATTAATAAGTGTTGCGCGATTACTGATATCAGGTTGCATAGCTCCCGCCCGTACCGCTACACCAACAGGTGAGTCCACGACCTCAATACGACTCTCACTCTCCGCCAGTTCACTATAGATAAGGCGATCAATTGTTTCGACTGTCGCAATAACTACATCTGCCTTTCGACCTGCATTGAGTTCATTTTCAATGATTTTACTGGGATACCAGTTAATCCCCAGAGGAATATTACCGTGCGTTTCCTGCCATTTTTGTTCAAGAACGTTAAATGGCGCGCTCAAGGCGAGCGCGCTGTAAACAGTCAACGCCATGTCTAATCCTCCCTTGCAAACATTGGTGCACGGCGTAGAAAACGGGTATCAAGATCACCCGGATGCCTCACGCCAACCAGCGCCATATCGCGGTCAATTTCATCGCGCAGAATATGCATGGCGTGTTCAATACCCGCCTGTGCACCGATGACAGAACCATATAAAAATGGTCTGCCAAGGAACACAAAATCAGCGCCAAGGGCTAGCGCTTTCAGGACATCAGTGCCCCGACGAATGCCGCTGTCGATGATCACTTTCATATCCCCCTTTGCGGCGGCTATTTCAGGCAAGGTATGCAGGGGAGGAACCGTATAGTCAAGCTGACGGCCACCGTGGTTAGAGAGGATCACGGCATCGGCGCCCAGGTCTCGTGCGATGAAAGCATCATCCGGGGACATTAATCCTTTAATAACTAAATTCCCTTTCCACTTCTTACGGATAGCTTCAACATGTGTCCAACTCAGTTTATCCCGCGCATTCGTATTGCGGACCTTGCTCGACATCATTGGCGGACCACGTTCCGCATCAGTATTCTCAAAGTGCGGTGCACCATGTCGCAGATAAGTCTGACCTACCGTCCCCAGCAGCCATCGTGGACTGGTAGCGCTTTGCCATATCACCTTCGGTGTGATCTTGATAGGCATACTAAAACCGCTGCGCGTATTGTGTTCACGGTTGCCTAACATTGGTGTGTCGCCAGTAACGACCAGCGTCTTGTAACCTGCTTGTTCAACCCGCTCTACCAAGCGGTCTATGCGTGGCTGATCGCCGGCAAGATAGGCCTGGAACCACGCATCGGGGTTAGCGGCAATCACATCTTCAAGTGAAATCAGTGATGATGCACTGAGAATCATAGGTACGTTCATAGCACGAGCCGCTTTCGCCAGCATTACATCGGCACGGTAGCTGACGAAAGATGCGCCTCCGAGAGGAGCAACGCCAAAAGGGTGCGACCAGTCCTGACCGAGCAAATTCACACGCTGATCTCGCCCAGAAACATCTCTGAACATGCGCGGTACAAAAACATATTGTTGATAAGCTTCATAGGCCGCTGCAAGACCTCGGCCGGTCTCCACCCCTCCTTTAACATATTGATAAATCATATCAGGCAGCCTCTTACGCGCGTGACGTTCGAAGTCTTCCAGAGCCAATAAATCTCTGAAATGCCGTGGGATGGTGCTGGCGGGACGAATTAGCTCTCCAGGCGCCCCGGCGATGTTTATAGCGGTGGTCTCTCCACGAATTGTCATAGTTAACTCGAATTATTATTAAGTAAGCGCTTTCAAAATACACATTCTGATGAATGCATCCAATCTTTATCCTGCCAGATACTGAATTTTTTTTTGTGATCGTCATCACCTTACAAGGATAATTGTAAGGGCTTACATTTTATTTTTTCGTTGAGTATGTTGTGCTGTATGAAAGAGGTATGCGGCTGACAACGGAGATAACGATGAGCCAACGCATAGTATTACTGCATGCAACACCCGTAGCGATGAGTCCGGTACATGATGCATTTAAGGATTTATGGCCAGATGCTGAAGTCATTAATCTACTGGATGACGGATTGACCATTGACCGTGCAAAGGAGGAACAGTTATCTGAGACGCTTATTAAACGTTTTGTTGATCTTGGCCGATACGGATATGCGATGGGAGCGCAGGGAATTTTGGTGACTTGTTCTGCATTCGGCCCGGCGATAGACATACTCGCAAAATCAGTGCCGGTCCCTGTCTTAAAGCCTAATGAAGCGATGTTTGAAGCTGCTTTGAGGCAGGGAAAACGCATAGGTATGTTGGCAACGTTTGGCCCCTCTCTCATAACAATGTGTGAGGAGTTTGATCGGTACGCCGAACAGGTTGGCACTGGCGCGAGGCTTGAAACTTTACTGGTGCCCAATGCAATTGATCTACTACGTAAGGGCGATATCGAAAGACACAACCGGTTATTAGCTGAAGCGGCCCCGCAGCTTGCTCATTGCGATGCAATTTTACTGGCACATTTTTCCACATCCCTGGCTGCAGAGTCCGTGCGCGCGCAGGTGAAAGTGCCCGTATTAACTGCACCTCATGCTGCAGTCCAAAAAATGCGAGCCTTAACAGGAGAAACGTCATGCTGATCGGTGTTATTGCAGATGATTTTACAGGCGCTAGCGATATTGCAGCCACGTTATCTAAAGGTCTGGCAGATGAAGGTGGGCTGCGAACTATGCAGTATCTGGGAATACCACAGCAGTCGGCCAGTGAAGATATTGAAGCCGGGGTTATTGCGCTTAAATCCCGTTCTCTTCCTGCCAATCAGGCAGTCGAACTTTCTCTCACCGCCTGCGAATGGTTCCTCCGGCAGGGTTGTCAGCAGATTGTTTTCAAATATTGTTCAACTTTTGATTCTACCGATGAAGGCAATATTGGCCCCGTACTGGATGCGCTTGCGGCAAAATTAAATGCAAAGCGGGTCATTGTCTGCCCAGCTTTTCCAGCGATGGGGCGAACGCTTTACCAGGGTAATCTGTTTGTTGAAGACCGACCCCTGAATGAATCAGGCATGGAGCATCATCCGATCACCCCAATGAAAGATGCGGATGTGAGACGTATTCTGATGCGTCAGGCCAAAACACAGGTAGACCATATTGGCTGGCAACAGGTCACAAAAGGTAGCGATCATGTGCGCACCTTACTCCATTCAGAATTCACTGATGATAGTAAACTGACGGTCGTAGATGCCATCAGCGAGCATGACCTGGTGATTATTGGTATTGCCGCAGCTGAACTGCCTTTAATCAGCGGAGGTTCAGGCATTGCAATGGCATTGCCGCACAATTTCATTAAATCGGGTAAGGCTAAGGGCGGACTTCAGTCAAATCCGCCGGTATATGGCGCAACCGCTATTCTGGTCGGAAGCTGCTCCGGGGCGACCCGGGGTCAAATTGCCGAGCACCAGAAACATCATGCGGTACTGGCGCTGGATATTGAAGAGATAATGTGTGGACGCTTAGGTGCTGATGATGTGGTGAAATTTATACGCGAAAATCAGGATAGCTATCCACTTGTCTACTCTTCAGGCGATCCAGCCAGCGTCAGGCAGGCACAGAATCAGTATGGACAAAAAAACATTTCACATCGTCTGGATCAGTTGTTTGGTGATGCTGCGAGAAAACTGGTTTATGGCGAGGGTATTCAGCGATTGGTGGTTGGGGGGGGTGAAACGTCAGGTGCAGTAGTCAGCGCGTTAGACCTTGGTTCCTTACAGGTGGGTCAGGAGATCGATCCCGGCGTGCCAGCTTTATATCACAGGGGCAAAGCTCCGCTCGGTTTGGCGTTGAAGTCAGGAAACTTTGGTCGTAGCGACTTTTTTGTTCATGCCCTTAACTTCCTTAATACTGAAAATCAAACTGTCAGCGGCCAATGATCGCCAGATTATGCTCTGCAACTCAAACTTATGTTTAAGCTGACGCGCAGAGCGCTATTCACGGCGAGTCAGGGCGGTACGGATGTGAGGGGCTCGTAAAGCCGCACTGCCCCGCCTGAATCAGCGCAAAAAGCGATTACACATTTAGCTGAGTGGAGACATCTACAGCCAGTTCAGTAAATACCCGGGCTGCAAAGCTCTGGTATGCATCCCTGCGTCGCATAAGAACCGCTGTGCGCATCAGGCGCTCTGGTTCAAGCGCGATTGCCACCAGATTGTCGCGAGCTAAGGCAGTCTTTGCGGGCAGCAGCGTTGCTAACGACGTTCTGCGAACAATTTCGAGGACTGCACCCAGCGCGTTAGCCTCCATCAGTATCTTTGGATGAATACCGTGTTGACGACAGTAGCCGTCAATCTGTTCGCGTGTCGCGAATTCCTTACTGAGCAGAACGAGGGACTCGTCGTTCAGCGCCTGTAAGCCGACGGATTGCTCTTTAGCCAGAGGATGACTGGCACTAACCACCAGCGCCAGAGTCTCATCCAGTAACGGGATTGCGTCGATATCCGGAGAGTTTACGGCACCGAATGCGATCCCCACATCAAGTTTTCCCGCCAGAAGCAGTACCTCTATACGTTCCTGGGATATTTCCCGCACATTGAGAGTTACTCGCGGATAACGGGTGTGAAACGCCTCGACCAGCGGACCAACCAGATAGGCTGTGAAGGTCGGTGTAATGGCTAAACGCAACGATCCGCGGCTCAAATCGCTCACGTCATGGATGGCGCGCCTGGCTTCCTGCAATTCCCGGGAGGCCCGGAGCACGTACTGAAGATAGACTTCCCCCGCATCGGTGAGGCGTGTGGTGCGCCCTGTCCGATCGAATAATTGGGCGCCTAGTTCTTCTTCGAGTTGCTTTACCAGCTGCGAGAGGGCCGGCTGAGATACGTGTAACGAGGCTGCGGCTTTCGTAAAGCTGAGATGTTCCGCAACTGCCTGAAAATACCGAATGTGACGGTCGAGCATAGTCTGCCTCATTAGATTATCTAATTAACCACATAATAAATAAGACTTTTACCTTATATCTCAGGTTGCTTACTCTTGGCTATACCTAACTGATACAGAGATGCCAACCATGAAAGAGATCATTGAAGGTTTTCTGAAGTTCCAGAAAAATGCCTTTCCCGAGCGGGTCAAACTGTTCAAAAATCTCGCTAACCAGCAGAGCCCGAGGGCGCTGTTTATCTCCTGCTCTGACAGCCGACTGGTGCCTGAACTGGTTACCCAGCGCGAGCCGGGCGATTTGTTCGTGATCCGCAATGCCGGCAACATTGTGCCTTCCTATGGCCCGGAACCGGGCGGTGTTTCTGCCTCTGTGGAATACGCGGTCGCCGCGCTCCAGGTTAACGACATCGTTATCTGCGGCCACTCGGACTGCGGCGCGATGACGGCCATTGCCACCTGTAAGTGTCTGGACCATATGCCCGCCGTGTCCAGTTGGTTGCGTTACGCCGACTCCGCCCGCGTGGTCAATGAGGCCCGCCAGCACGCGGATCAGCCGACCAAAGTTGCAGCAATGGTGCGTGAAAACGTCATCGCTCAGCTAGCTAATATCCAGACCCACCCATCCGTCCGCCTGGCGCTTGAAGAAGGCCGCCTGACCCTGCATGGCTGGATCTACGACATTGAGAGTGGACGCATCGACGCCTTTGATGGACGTACCGGCGCCTTCCTGTCCCTCGCAGACAACCCGGAAGTAAACGCCGTTTCCCCACCGGCCAGGCGCATTGCCTGAACCCCGTCTTTCTCCAGGAGATAACACCATGATCCAGACTCAAGTAACCCAGAACGCACGCCAGGCACTTACCGAAACCATTATCCTGGCAAAAGCCCGTAAGAACCTTTCTTTCGCCGAAATCATTGACGGCACCGGTTTATCCGAAGCCTTTGTTACCGCAGCCCTGCTGGGTCAGCACCCGCTGCCCGCCGACGCCGCTGAGGTTGTAGGTAAGAAACTTGACCTTAATGCTGATGAAGTAGCTTTGCTTCAGTCGGTTCCGGTTCGCGGCAGCTTTGCGGACGGCATACCGACCGACCCGACCATCTATCGCTTTTACGAGATGATGTCAGTTTACGGGCCCACTCTTAAGGCGCTGGTTCATGAGAAATTCGGCGACGGCATTATCAGCGCCATCAACTTTAAACTGGACATAAAAAAAGTCGACGATCCGGACGGTGGTCATCGAGCCGTGATCACCCTGGATGGCAAGTATCTGCCGACCAAACCGTTCTGATCCCGCAGCGACTATCCCCGGAGCCTGACGGCGGCCGGGGTTAAGGCGCACCAGAATCACTCAGCTCAAAACTCCCCGGGCGTTACGCCCATAACGGCACGGAACGCCACGGAAAACGCCGCAGGACATGAAAAACCCAGCTGCCAGGCGATCTGTTTAACGGGGACGTCAGCAGAGAGAAGATCTAGTGAGGCGTATATCCTTGCCCGCTGCTTCCATGTTCTGAAGCTAAAGCCGGTATCGCGTAAAAACTGACGGGAAAACGTCCTTTCCGACATGTTCGCGGCCGCGGCCACGTCAGCTAAAGATGTCTCCCAGCGGTGGCTGAGCATAAGCTCTCTTACTGCTCGAAATAATCGTTCATCGCGTGGTACGGAGAGTTCTGCCGTGGCGGACGGCGCCTCACAGAATATTTCCATCAGCAGCAGCGCCATTTTACGCTTTATCGAGGCGTTATATTCTTCGGCGAACAGGCCGGTTACCACCTCTTTCATAAACGGGGTCGCGTTAATAATGTGGATCCGGCTGCTGTGGGTGAAATTCACACACTCAGATATAAGGCTGCTACTGATATAGACAGCGCGCAGTTCCGTTTGCGACATCAGCCTGTATGAGTGGATCATTAACGGCGGGATCCAGAGCGCGCGTTGAGGGGGTATAACCCATCGCCGGTCTGCGGTTTCGACCAGCATAACGCCCCGCGTCGCGAACAACAGCTGTCCTTCAAGATGGTAATGCGGGGCATCTGTCTCCCCACGTTGGTAAGAAATGGCCGTCGCTGACCAGCCCGTTGCCTCATCGTGTCTTGGCGCTTTATCCATACTTACTGGCATTTCAGATTTAAACCTCTTTTTATCAGGGTGCGGCTGGCGCTAACTCGACAAACTTGAGTGTCTTTCCGTCAAATCGGGGCATGACTTTCCCGACCAGAGCGAACGCATCCGGGTCTGAGCAAATGTGGGAAAAAAAGCCCCCGACAGGGCGAAGTTCGCCTGCCTGATGGGGGAAAGTTAAAAGCGCTAAAGGGTTCGTTTTCGGCGAATTTGCGCGCGAATCGGGTAGACAGCAGGAGTTCGGTGATCGGCCGGTGCTACCGGCCGGCCACCCGGCGGTTACTTCAGGTGCTCTTTCAGTCCGTTAGCCGCCTGGCTGAGTGCAACCCGTACGGCCGGGACATCGCTCAGAGCATTCAGCAGACCATAGTCGTGGATCAGGCCGTTGTAGCGGGTGACCGTGACATCCACCCCGGCAGCATCAAGCTTGCGGCCATACGCCTCACCTTCGTCGCGCAGTACATCAAGTTCGGCGGTCTGGATCAGCGTCGGCGGCAGGCCCTGTAGCTGTTCAGAGGTAGCGCGCAGCGGCGAGGCCAGGATGTTATTACGATCGCTCTCTTTAGTGGTGTAGGCATCCCAGAACCACTTCATCATGTTACGTGACAGGAAATACCCGTTTTCGTACTGGTCGTAGGAGGCGGTGTTGAAACGTGCATCGGTCACCGGCCAGAGCATGACCTCATAGCGGATTGCCGGGGCTTTGTGCTGTTTAGCCTGAAGTGCAACGGCGGCAACCATGTTTCCGCCAACGCTGTTACCCACCAGCGCCAGACGTTTGCCGTCAACGCCGATTTCACTACCGTGCTCGGCAACCCAGCGGGTTGCCGCATAAGCCTGATTAATCGCAACCGGGAAATGTGCTTCCGGCGATGGCGTGTAGTTGACAAAGACCGCCGCTGCGCCGGATTCGGTCACCAGGTCACGAACCAGACGTTCGTGGGTGGCGAAATCACCCAGGATCCAGCCGCCGCCGTGGAAGAACATAAATACGGGCAGGGTTCCCTGCGCATTATGCGGTTTCACGATATTGAGCGTGATCGTGCCGCCATCAACGTTGATTGTTTTTTCAGTGACGTCCGCCGCAGGCAGCTTCGCGCCTTTCTGGGCGCCGATCAGCACCTGGCGCGCGTCCTGTGGAGAGAGCTGCTCAATGGGCTTACCGCTGCCGCTGTTCAGCACCTTCAGGAAATCCTGTACGTGACGTTCTGGCTGAGGGACATCGGCAAAGCTGTTGGCTGAAACGGCTGCCATAGCCGCAGTCAGTAAGACAGATTTCATGTTCATAGTACGACCCTGTTAATTTTGCATGCGATTGAATAGCTCGCTTTTTTTACATCGACCGCCTGAGTAAAGCCCAGGCCAGGACAGTAGCCGTGGGCTTCTCGCGGGATAGCTGACAGTCTTACAGACCGAGGTCGGACAGGCTCGGGTGATCGTCCGGGCGGCGGCCCAGCGGCCAGAAGTACTTACGCTCGCTCTCTTTGATAGGCATGTCGTTGATACATGCGAAGCGACGCTCCATCAGGCCATCAGCGCCAAACTCCCAGTTTTCGTTGCCGTAGGAGCGGAACCAGTTGCCGGAGTCATCGTGCCATTCGTAGGCGTAGCGAACGGCAATACGATTACCACCAAACGCCCACAGCTCTTTAATCAGGCGGTACTCGTGCTCTTTTTTCCACTTACGATCAAGGAAGCCCTGGGCCTCTTCACGGTTGTTGGCGAACTCGGCGCGGTTACGCCATTTGGTATCCAGCGAATAGGCCAGCGCTACTTTTGCCGCGTCGCGGCTGTTCCAGCCATCTTCGGCCAGGCGTACTTTCTCAATTGCCGTTTCCAGAGTGAAAGGAGGCAGCGGCGGGCGTACTTGTGAATCAGTCATGGTCAAACTCCTGCAAATTTGGGTTCAGGTTGAAATCAGTTTTCGTTACACCGGACTCAGGCAGAGACCCGTTCCAGCAAAATCTTCGCGACTTCCTTCGCGTTGTCAGCGGCGCTCCTGTCACCCATCACGTATGACATGGTGATAGCGCCTTCTATCAGGATCACCAGTTGTCTGGCCAGAACCGCCGGGTGATCTACGCCCAGCTGTCCGGAGAGCTCGAGGGCGTAATCCAGCACCTTCTGCCGGTGAACCTTTGCTATCTGGCGAACCGGATCGTCCGGATTACCCACTTCTCCGGCCGTGTTGATAAATGCACAGCCGCGGAAACCTTCGGACTCAAACCAACTCTTCAGGACGGTGAACATATTCAGAATGCGATCCTGCGGCGTTTCGCCCTTATCAGACTCGCTCCTGAACCAGTGCATCCACCGTTCGTCGCGCTCATTCAGCGCGGCTGCTGCCACGTCCTCCTTGTTCGCGAAATGGCGATAAATACTTTTTCTTGCAACGCCGGAGGTCTTAACCAGAAGGTCCATGCCCGTGGCATGAATGCCGTGCTGATAAATAAGCTGCTCGGCAGTCTTCAGGATTTTCTCTCGGGTATCGCTTGCCTTCTTGTTCATGACTTAAAGGTAGAACGATCGTTCTCCTTCGTCAATCGTTTTTTAAGAAAGGCGTTGCGAAAATGAAGAGAAAGAGGGGTGATAAAAATTAACCAATTGATTTAATGGAACTTAAAATTTGAGGTGGCACCATGAGCTTAAAAAGGATGTGCCGGGTTTCGGCAGGTTTATGACAGCGCACGCGAAAAGGGGCGTGCCGTTAGCGTGGTTGGGTAAGGCGGATCTGTAACCGTGGCGCAATTTTTTTTGCGCACGGCCACTTTTATTCTGATAAACATGAAGAAAAACGACGGGATGAATAAAGTATGAATAACAGGATTACGCTGATCACCGGCGGCGATCGCGGCATCGGTCGGGCGACGGCGCTCTGCCTGGCAAACAGAGGGCATAAAATCTGCATCGGATATCGAACCCGTGAAGCGTGCGCGCGTGAAGTGGTGGAACAGATCCGGCATGCCGGGGGAGAGGCTATCGCCGTTCAGGCCGATATTTCCCAGGAAGAGCAGGTCGTGGCGCTGTTTAAGCAGATAGACCGGGATGTGGGTTGTCTCACCGGCTTGGTCAACAACGCCGGTATGTTGATGCCTCAGGCGTCAATTGAACAGCTCAGCGCACAGCGCCTGGCAACGCTATTCGCCACCAACGTCAGCGGTAGTTTCATCTGCGCGCGCGAAGCGGTTAAGCGCATGGCGCACCGCCACGGCGGTAAAGGTGGGGCAATCGTTAACGTCTCTTCCGCCGCGGCCCGCCTCGGCTCTCCGCACGAGTACATCGATTATGCCGCCTCAAAAGGCGCCATCGATACCTTCACTATCGGTTTGTCTTTGGAGGTGGCGGGTCAGGGTATTCGCGTCAATGCGGTACGCCCCGGATTTATTTACACCGAGATGCATGCCGACGGGGGCGAAGCCGCGCGGGTCGATCGTGTTAAAGACAGCCTGCCGATGAAACGCGGCGGCCAGCCGGACGAAGTCGCGCAGGCCATCGCCTGGCTGCTGTCCGATGAGGCATCGTATGTCACGGGGAGTTTTATCGATTTGGCCGGGGGGAAATGAAGGTTGCGTGCATCACAGGCAGGTTCAGGAGAGGGCGAACCGCCCTCTCCTGCCACCACATCAGAAGTCGTAACCCAATGATATCTTGAGCTGACGCGGCGATCCCTGATAGATGTAGGTCCCGGAGCTTTCCACGCCTGACCAGTAGCGCTTGTTGGTGACGTTATCCACGCCAACGTTCCACACCAGATCGTTGTCCTGCACCTTCATACGGTAGCGGGCACCCAGATCCAGGGTGGTGTAAGCATCCAGCTTTTTGGTGTTCGCCGCATTCGCATACATCGATCCGGAATGGGTCACCCGCGCCGTTGCCGTCAGGCCATCCACCGGCTTGATGTCGTACTCGGCACCCAGCACGGTATAAAACTCCGCCACGCCGACTGCTTTTTTGCCGTCGTTAATGCCGTTCTGGGTTTTGGTCATCGTCGGATCAAGCCATGTCGCGCTGCCGTTCAGACGCAGGCCGAACGCCGGTTCGCCGAAGACGTTAAGCTCAACGCCGCGGTTACGCTGTTCACCCTCCAGGGCAAAATACTGCGTAGCAGGATTGGTCAGACCTTTAGGCTTCTTAATTTCAAACAGCGCCAGCGATCCCCCCACCT
>Ga0256410_1000896_pt1 | contig 25340 bp, 21 predicted proteins | sample PhyWR1_FD_185983 | JGI IMG/M metagenome (GOLD analysis project Ga0256410, IMG submission 185983) | Leaf surface microbial communities from wheat plants in UC Gill Tract Community Farm, Albany, California, United States - DLSL W.R1 | ecosystem: Host-associated > Plants > Phyllosphere >... | reverse complement strand
TGAGCTGGCTTCAGGAGCAACTGCCGAACGCCCAGATCATCCCGATCTCGGCTCAGCACGGGCACAACCTTGAAGCCCTTGAGCGCGTGATTGCCGATCACCTGCCGGAAAACGAGCACTTCTTCCCCGAAGATCAGATCACCGATCGCAGCAGCCGCTTCCTGGCCGCCGAGCTGGTACGTGAAAAGATCATGCGTCAGATGGGTGCCGAGCTGCCGTACCAGATCACCGTCGAGATCGAAGAGTTCAAGCAGCAGGGCAAAACCCTGCATATCCACGCTTTGATTCTGGTTGAGCGTGACGGTCAGAAAAAAATCATCATTGGCGACAAGGGCGAGCGTATCAAGCGTATCGGTACCGAAGCGCGCAAGGATATGGAGCTGCTGTTCGACTCCAAGATCATGCTTAACCTGTGGGTCAAAGTGAAAGGCGGCTGGTCCGACGACGAGCGTGCCCTGCGTTCCTTGGGCTACGGCGACCTGTAAAAGAAGCCCTCACCCCAACCCTCTCCCGGAGGGAGAGGGGGTTGATGGGGGTTGGCCGGGAAGACTGTTTTTGAATTCATAATCGACCCGGTATTTCAGGTCGATGCATCTCTAAAAACAACTCGGTCAGTCCCCTCTCCCTTCGGGAGAGGGCTAGGGTGAGGGTGCTTTTAGATTCCAGAGATACCTGCCAGCCATGTCCAGCAACCCCCCTGTCGCCCAGCTCGCCTACGTCCTGCACAGTCGCCCCTATCGTGAAACCAGCGCCCTGGTGGACTTCATCACGCCTCAAGGGCGCCTGCGGGCGGTGTTGCGCAGTGCGCGGGGCAAGGCGGGGACGTTGGCCAGGCCTTTCGTGCCCCTGGAAATCGAATTTCGCGGTCGTGGCGAGCTGAAAAACGTCGGGCGCATGGAGAGTGCCGGGATTGCCACCTGGCTCAATGGCGAAGCGCTGTTCAGCGGTCTCTATCTCAATGAATTGCTGATTCGGCTACTGCCTGCCGAAGACCCCCATCCGGCCGTTTTTGATCACTATGCGGCAACACTGGAGGCCCTGGCGCAAGGGCGCCCCCTGGAGCCGCTGTTGCGCGCATTCGAATGGCGCCTGCTGGACGATCTGGGCTATGGCTTTTCACTGACGCAAGATATTCATGGCGAGCCGGTAGCGGGTGATGGCATGTATCGCCTGCAGGTGGATGCCGGCCTTGAGCGCATTTATCTGGTGCAGCCCGGACTGTTTCATGGTGCCGAGTTGCACGCTATGGCCGAGGCTGACTGGACCGTTCCGGGCGCCTTGTCAGCAGCCAAGCGACTGATGCGTCAGGCATTGGCTGTTCATTTGGCTGGCAAGCCGTTGGCCAGTCGTGAGTTGTTTCGCAAGCCCTGAATAGACCGGTATGCTGTGCGCCGAATCGTCAACTCTTCAGGAGAGCCCCCGTGACCCAAAGCAATCGCATTCTTCTCGGCGTAAACATCGACCACGTAGCCACGCTGCGTCAGGCTCGCGGCACGCGCTACCCTGATCCGGTCAAGGCGGCGCTGGATGCAGAAGAGGCGGGCGCCGATGGCATTACCGTGCACCTGCGCGAAGACCGCCGGCATATCCAGGAGCGCGATGTGTTGCTGCTCAAGGACGTGCTGCAAACGCGCATGAACTTCGAAATGGGCGTTACCGAAGAGATGATGGTATTTGCCGAGCACATTCGCCCGGCGCATATCTGCCTGGTGCCTGAAACCCGTCAGGAACTGACCACTGAAGGCGGCCTGGACGTTGCCGGGCAGGAAGCGCGGATCAAGGCGGCTGTCGAGCGGCTGAGCAGGATTGGCTGTGAAGTGTCGCTGTTTATCGACGCCGATGAACGTCAGATCGAAGCGTCAAAACGCGTTGGTGCGCCAGCGATCGAGCTGCACACGGGCCGTTATGCCGATGCCCAGACCCCGACCGAAGTCGCCGAAGAGTTGCAGCGTGTCGCCGATGGCGTAGCGTTTGGCCTGGCTCAAGGCCTGATCGTCAATGCCGGCCACGGTTTGCATTACCATAACGTCGAAGCGGTCGCGGCCATCAAGGGCATTAACGAGTTGAACATTGGCCATGCGCTGGTGGCGCATGCATTGTTCGTGGGCTTCAAGTCGGCAGTGGCTGAAATGAAAGCGCTGATTGTGGCGGCGGCGAAAGACTAATACAGGGGGGCCGGATCTTGGCCCCCCCTGTGGGAGCGGGCTTGCTCGCGATGCGGGCGGCGGGTTTTACCTGTAAGACCATGCTGATGCAATCGCGAGCAAGCCCGCTCCCACAACACGCCCGTTTCCTGAGTTAAAGCTGTGGCTCTTCTTTGGGCTTGGTCTTGTCGATGCCGGGGATGTGCAGCTTGCTGTCAGCCGCCTGGTCGCCTTCAAGTTGCGGCTGTGTTGCCCAGGTCAGGATGTCGTAGTAGCGACGGATGTTGGCCACAAAGTGCACCGGCTCACCGCCGCGTGCGTAGCCATAGCGGGTTTTGCTGTACCACTGCTTCTGCGCAAGGCGAGGCAGCATTTTCTTTACGTCCAGCCACTTGTTCGGGTTCAGGCCTTCTTTCTTGGCCAGCTTGCGCGCGTCTTCAAGGTGTCCGCCGCCAACGTTGTAGGCCGCCAGGGCAAACCAGGTGCGATCAGGTTCCTGGATATCATCGTCCAGTTCGCTCTTGATCAGCGCAAGGTACTTGGCGCCGCCCATGATGCTCTGCTTGGCATCCAGGCGGTTGGACACGCCCATGGCTTGCGCGGTGTTCTGGGTCAGCATCATCAGGCCGCGCACACCTGTTTTCGAGGTTACGGCGGGTTGCCACAAGGACTCCTGATAGCCCATGGCTGCCAGCAGGCGCCAGTCGATCTGTTCTTTTTTGGCTGCTTCCTTGAAGAATTTTTCGTACTTGGGCAAGCGCTGCTGCAGGTGCTGGGCGAAGGTGTATGCGCCAACGTAGCCAAGTACGTCGACATGCCCGTAGTAACGGTCTTTGAGGCGTTGCAGGGTGCCGTTCTTTTCAACCTTGTCCAGGTAGGCGTTGATCTCGTTGAGCAGGCTGTTGTCTTCACCTGCCGCCACTGCCCAGCGCTGGCTTCGTGCATCGCCCAGGTCAAAGGCCACGCGCACGTTGGGGAAGTACACCTGGTTCATCGCCACTTCGTTAGAGTCGACCAGCGTGAGGTCGATCTGGCCTTCATCGACCATGCGCAGCAAGTCGACGACTTCGACCGCATCGGATTCGTCGTACTCGATTCCGGGGTACTGTTTTTTCAGTTCGGCCAACTGCTCGGCGTGGGAGCTGCCTTTAAGGACAGTAATGCGCTTGCCGGCCAAGTCCGCCGCCGAGGTGGGGCGCGACTGGCCGTTGCGGTAGATGATCTGCGGTGTGACTTCGAGGTACGGGTGGGAAAACCTGGCTTGTTGCAGGCGCTTCTCGCTGCTGACCAGGCCGGCAGCAGCTAAAACCGGGCCGTCAGGCTGGCCCAGCTGATTGAACAGTTCGTCCAGGTTGTCAGCTGTCTCGATTTTGAGTTCGACCCCCAGATCGTCGGCAAAACGCTTCACCAGCTCATATTCAAAGCCGGTTTCGCCGTTGCGATCCTCGAAGTAGGTGGCAGGGCTGTTACGGGTAATCACCCGCAGTACCCCATCCTCCTTTACGCGCTCCAGGGTGCTGGGTTTTTCAACGCAGGCACTGAGCATCAGGAAGAGTCCGGTTGCGAGCAGCCATCTGGCGCAGCGCGGGCGGATATCAGTTAGAGAAAACATCCCCGCAGTATACGCAAAGCAGCGCGGGTGCCATATCTCGACAATTTCCAGTCATTCTGATATTGGCCGCGAAAATCGGCCAAACCCTTGTGGAACAGGGGGTAGAGCCCTGTTTAAAGATCATAATTGAGCATCCGTTCAGCGACTGATAGCTATAAAGAATAAGGCTTTGGTCGATTCGCGACGTTTGGTGTGCTTCAGGTGTGCCGTTTCGGGTGCCGTGGCGAACGGTTTAGGCTAGAATGCCGGGCCTCAAAGCATACCCCTCCCGAGGCTGTCCCGAAGATGTTGATCCTGCGCGGCGCTCCTGCCCTTTCTGCCTTTCGCCACAGCAAACTCCTTGCACAACTGAGCCTCAAGGTTCCGTCTGTCACGGGTTTGTATGCTGAATTCGCCCACTTTGCCGATACCACCGGTGAGCTGACCAGCGATGAACAGCAGGTACTGGCTCGTCTCCTGAAGTACGGCCCAAGCGTGCCGGTCCAAGAGCCGAGTGGCCGACTGTTCCTGGTGTTGCCGCGGTTTGGCACCATTTCTCCCTGGTCAAGCAAGGCAAGCGACATTGCCCGTAACTGTGGCCTGGCTAAAATCCAGCGTCTGGAACGCGGCATTGCGTTCTACGTGGCTGGCCAGTTCAGCGAGGCCGATGCCGAACTGATCGCTGCTGCATTGCATGACCGCATGACGCAAATCGTGCTGGGCACTCTTGAACAGGCTGCCGGCTTGTTCAGCCACGCCGAACCAAAGCCGCTGACAGCGATTGACGTGCTGGGTGGCGGTCGCGCCGCGCTGGAAAAAGCCAACGTCGAGCTGGGCCTGGCCCTGGCCGAAGACGAAATCGACTATCTGGTCAATGCATTCAACGGTCTGGGTCGTAATCCGCACGACATCGAACTGATGATGTTTGCCCAGGCCAACTCCGAGCATTGTCGCCACAAGATCTTCAACGCCAGCTGGGACATTGACGGCCAAAGCCAGGACAAGAGCCTGTTTGGCATGATCAAGAACACCTACGTGATGCACAGCGAAGGCGTTCTGTCTGCTTATAAGGACAACGCGTCGGTTATCGTCGGCAGTGTTGCCGGGCGCTTCTTCCCGGACCCTGAAACCCGCCAGTACGGTGCGGTGCAGGAGCCGGTGCACATCCTGATGAAGGTTGAGACCCACAACCACCCGACCGCCATTGCCCCGTTCCCGGGTGCGGCGACCGGTTCCGGTGGTGAGATCCGTGACGAAGGTGCAACCGGGCGTGGTGCCAAACCAAAGGCCGGCCTGACCGGTTTCACCGTGTCCAACCTGCAGATCCCGGGCTTTGAACAGCCGTGGGAAGTGCCGTACGGCAAGCCTGAGCGCATTGTTACCGCGCTGGACATCATGATCGAAGGCCCGTTGGGTGGTGCTGCATTCAACAACGAATTCGGTCGTCCGGCCCTGACCGGTTACTTCCGTACGTTCGAGCAGTCCATCACCACCCCCCGTGGCGAAGAAGTGCGTGGTTACCACAAGCCGATCATGTTGGCCGGCGGCATGGGCAACATCCGCGCCGAACACGTACAGAAAGCCGAAATCACCGTGGGCTCCAAGCTTATCGTGCTGGGCGGCCCGGCCATGCTGATCGGCCTGGGTGGCGGTGCAGCATCCTCTATGGCCACCGGCGCAAGCTCGGCTGACCTGGACTTCGCTTCGGTACAGCGCGAAAACCCGGAAATGGAACGTCGTTGCCAGGAAGTGATCGACCGTTGCTGGCAGCTGGGTGACAAGAACCCGATCAGCTTTATCCACGATGTGGGTGCGGGTGGCCTGTCCAACGCATTCCCTGAACTGGTGAACGACGGCGACCGTGGTGGCCGTTTCGAACTGCGCAACATTCCAAACGACGAGCCGGGCATGGCCCCGCACGAAATCTGGAGCAACGAATCCCAGGAACGCTATGTGCTGGCGGTGGGTGTCGAAGATTTCGAGCGCTTCCAGGCGATCTGCGAACGTGAGCGTTGCCCGTTTGCCGTTGTCGGTGAAGCCACTGCCGAGCCGCAGCTTACGGTCACGGATAGCCACTTCGGCAACAACCCGGTGGACATGCCACTGGAAGTGTTGCTGGGCAAGGCACCGCGCATGCACCGTTCGGCTGTTCGCGAAGAAGAACTGGGTGATGATTTCGACCCGGCTCAACTGAGCATCGGCGAGTGCGTCGAGCGCGTTCTGCATCACCCGGCCGTTGCCAGCAAAAGCTTCCTGATCACCATCGGCGACCGCACCATCACAGGTCTGGTTGCCCGCGACCAGATGGTCGGGCCGTGGCAGGTTCCTGTGGCTGACGTTGCTGTCACCGCAACCAGCTTCGACGTGTACACCGGTGAAGCCATGGCCATGGGCGAGCGTACGCCGCTGGCACTGCTGGATGCTCCGGCATCGGGCCGCATGGCAATCGGTGAGACCCTGACCAACATCGCGGCTTCGCGCATTGGCAAGATCAGCGACATCAAGCTGTCCGCCAACTGGATGTCCGCTGCTGGCCACCCGGGTGAAGATGCCCGTCTGTACGACACGGTAAAAGCTGTCGGCATGGAACTGTGCCCTGAGCTGGGCATCACCATTCCGGTGGGCAAGGACTCGATGTCGATGCAAACCCGCTGGAGCGAAGAGGGTACGGACAAAACCGTGACCTCGCCGCTGTCGCTGGTAGTGACCGGTTTTGCCCCGGTGCTCGACATTCGCCAGACCCTGACTCCGGTACTGCGCATGGACAAAGGCCTGACCGATCTGATCCTGATCGACCTGGGCCGTGGCCAGAACCGCATGGGCGCCTCGATCCTGGCCCAGACCTACGGCAAGCTGGGCAAGCAGGCGCCTGACGTTGACGACGCTGAAGACCTCAAGGCCTTTTTCGCCGTGATCCAGGGCCTGAATGCTGATGGCCACCTGCTGGCTTACCACGACCGTTCCGACGGTGGTTTGCTCACCAGCGTGATGGAAATGGCTTTTGCCGGTCACTGCGGCCTGAACCTGACCCTGGATTGCCTCGCAGATAGCGCGAGCCAGCTCCCGGCCATCTTGTTCAACGAAGAACTGGGTGCCGTGATTCAGGTGCGTCAGGACGCAACTGCTGATGTGCTTGCACAGTTCAGCGCTGCAGGCCTGGGTGAGTGCGTTGACGTTATCGGTCAGCCGCTGAACAACAGCGAAGTCACCATCACCTTCAACGGTGAAAAAGTGTTTGCCGGTCAGCGTGGCGAGTTGCAGCGCCAGTGGGCTGAAACCAGCTTCCAGATCCAGCGTATGCGTGACAACGCGGACTGTGCACAGCAAGAGTTCGATGTACTGCTCGAAGAAGACAACCCGGGCCTGACCGCTCAGTTGAGCTTTGACGTGAACGCCAATATCAGCGCGCCGTACATCAAGAAGGGCATTCGCCCGCAAGTGGCAGTCCTGCGTGAGCAGGGCGTCAACGGTCAGGTCGAAATGGCCGCGGCCTTTGACCGTGCCGGTTTCAATGCAATCGACGTACACATGAGCGACATTCTGGCCGGCCGTGTCGACCTGAACGAGTTCAAGGGTCTGGTTGCCTGCGGTGGTTTCTCCTACGGCGACGTGCTGGGTGCCGGTGAAGGCTGGGCCAAGTCGGCTCTGTTCAATGCCCGTGCCCGCGATGCGTTCCAGAGCTTCTTCGAGCGCACTGACAGCTTCTCCCTGGGTGTGTGCAACGGTTGCCAGATGATGTCCAACCTGAGCGAACTGATCCCTGGCAGCGAGCTGTGGCCACACTTTGTACGTAACCGTTCCGAGCAGTTCGAAGCCCGCGTGGCGATGGTTCAGGTTCAGGAGTCGAATTCGATCTTCCTGCAGGGCATGGCCGGTTCGCGCATGCCGATCGCCATCGCTCACGGAGAAGGCCATGCCGAGTTCGCCAGCGAAGAAGCCATGTTGCAAGCGGACCTGTCCGGTTCGGTGGCGCTGCGTTTCGTCGACAACCACGGCAAGGTTACTGAAAACTACCCGGCCAACCCTAACGGCTCGCCGCGAGGGATTACCGGTCTGACCAGCCGTGACGGCCGTGTGACCATCATGATGCCGCACCCGGAGCGGGTATTCCGTGCCGTGCAGAACTCATGGCGCCCGGAAGAGTGGAACGAAGATGCGCCTTGGTTGCGCATGTTCCGCAACGCACGGGTCTGGGTCGATTAAAAAATGTACAAGCTCAGCTTTTTCGTTCCGCCGAGCCATGTGGACGTGGTCAAGGATGCTGTATTCGCCGCCGGTGGCGGACGGATCGGCAGCTATGACCACTGCGCCTGGCAAACCATGGGCCAGGGCCAGTTTCGTGCGCTGGACGGCAGCCAGCCGTTCATCGGGCAAACCGGTCAGGTCGAGTATGTGGGGGAATGGAAGGTTGAGCTGGTCGTCGCTGATGACCTGATTCAAGTTGTGGTGGCTGCGCTCAAGCACAGCCACCCGTATGAAACGCCCGCTTATGAAGTGTGGCGTTTGGCGGATTTTTAAGCCTGTACCAAACCTGCAACTGCTGGTGCAGGTTTTCGTCAACTCTGGCTTGTCGGCCTGATCATCTGCCCCAGTATCTCGCTCAATACCTGCGCCTGTTTCCCCACGACCACATGCCAAACGCCATCGGCGTGCTGGCTAATGCCTTGGCTGCCCAATGCATCGAGCAAATCCTCTGACAGTAAATCCTCGTTCGCCAGCTTGATCCGCAAGCGGGTAAGCGCCACGCATTCAACGTGCAATACATTATCGCGCCCCCCCAATACGGTTAGCCATTGCTGTGCGAGCCCGGGTTCCATCTTGTGTACCCTTTCTTCCTCTACGGCCTGAGCCGTGGCTACGGCTGGCTGGTGATTGAGCTGCGAAAGGGTCGAACGTATCTCATCGGCCATGCTATCGGCCGTCGGGCCTACGACTACTTGCAAGCTGCCTGCACGGCCGGGACGCATCACGCCCATAGCGCCAAGGGCTCTCAGCGCGTCATCCTGCGCTTTACTGCGGTCTGCCAGTTCCAGTCGCAGGCGGGTGGTGCAGGCGCCTACCGTGATCAGGTTGTCCGGGCCACCCAGGGCCTGGATATAGGCATTGGCGCGCTGCTGCCCGGTAAGGTCGGCGGTTTCTGCCACCGGGTTGTCTTCACGCCCCGGGGTTTTGAGTTTGAAGCGGCGGATGCAGTAATCGAACACCGCGTAGTAAACCGCGAAGTACACCACCCCGATGGGAAAGATCATCCAGCCATTGGTGGACTTGCCCCAGCCCAGCAGCATGTCGATGGCACCGCCAGAAAAGGTGAAGCCCAAATGGATGTTCAGCAGGTTGGTGATGGCCATCGACAGCCCGGTCAGCAACGCATGCAACATGTAGAGCAGGGGCGCGAGGAACATGAAGGCAAATTCGATGGGCTCGGTGACACCGGTCAAAAAGGCCGTCAGCGCCAGTGACAGGAAAATCCCGCCCATCAGTTTGCGCCGCTCCGGCAGGGCATTGCGGTACATCGCCAGGCACGCAGCAGGCAGGCCAAACATCATCACCGGAAACATGCCGGTCATAAACTGCCCGCCCTTGGGGTCGCCTGCAAAGTAACGAGTCAGGTCGCCGGTCACTACTTGCCCCGCTTCGTTGGTAAAGCTTCCGAACACGAACCACGCCATGTTGTTGAGGATGTGGTGCAGCCCGGTGATGATCAGCAGTCGATTCAATACACCAAAAATGAAGGCCCCGATGCTGCCGCTTTCGAGCAGCAATACCCCCAGGCTGTTGATGCCGTTCTGGATCGGCGGCCAGATCAAGCCGAACACTACGCCCAGGCCCACAGCGGTAAACCCGGTGACAATCGGCACAAAGCGCCTGCCACCAAAAAACGCCAGGTACTCCGGCAGTTTGATGTCCTTGAAGCGGTTATACAGCCCCCCGGCCATCAGGCCGCTGAAGATCCCGGCGAGCATGCCCATATCGATGCTGGCATCGAGCACGTTGAGGGTCGAGACCAGCACCAAGTAACCGATGGCCCCGGCCAGGCCCGCGGTACCGTTATTGTCCCGGGCAAAACCCACAGCTATGCCGATGGCGAAGATCAGCGCCAGATTGGCGAAAATCGTGTTGCCCGCATCGTGGATGATGGCGATGTTCAGCAAGTCGGCGTCGCCCAGGCGCACTAACAAACCTGCAATCGGCAGGATCGCAATGGGCAGCATCAGCGCCCGGCCAAGCCGTTGCAGACCTTCGATGAAGTGTTGATACATGAGAGGTTCTCCGTTGTTTTTGTTGTTGTCAGTCGGAAAGTGGCCAGTGCTGGCGGCAAGCTTCACGCACCGCGCCAGCACTGCTCAGGTTCAATAATGTCTGGCTGATGGTTTGGCACATCCCTGCATCCAGTTGCCGTACCCGGTCCTTGATTTCGCCGATTTGCAGCGGGCTTACCGACAGCTCGCGTACCCCCAGGCCAAGGAGTACCGGGGTGGCCAGGGGGTCGCTGGCCAGTGCGCCGCACACCCCGACCCAACACTGATGCAGGGCCGCCCCGGCACAGGTATGGGCAATCAGACGCAGCAGTGCCGGGTGCAAGGCATCGACCCGTGCGGCAAGCCCGGCATGGTCGCGGTCCATCGCCAGGGTGTATTGCGACAAATCGTTGGTGCCGATGGACAGGAAATCCGCATGCTCGGCCAGTTGTTCTGCCAGCAAGGCCGCTGCCGGGACCTCGATCATCACCCCCAATTGCGGGCGCTCGGCCAGGTCCAGCTCGATGCACAGGGCATCAAGGCGCTGCCGGATCTGCAGCAGCTCGTCGACCTCGGTAATCATCGGCAGCAGGATGCGGCAGCGTTGCGCCGGTTTGACTTGCAGCAAGGCACGCAGTTGCCGGTCGAGCACCTGCGGGTGCAGTTGGGCCAGGCGAATGCCGCGCAGACCCAGCACCGGATTGGCTTCGTCGGGTAACGGCAAGTAGTCGAGCTGTTTGTCGCCGCCCACATCAATGGTGCGGATGATCACGGGCTTGTCGCCCATGGCATTGAGTACGTCCTGGTAGGCCGTGATGTGCTCCTGTTCATTGGGCGCAGTATGGCGATCAACAAACAGAAACTCGGTGCGCAACAACCCCACCCCGTCCGCACCATTGGCGTGGGCGCTGGCGGCATCATGGCTGGAGGCCACGTTGGCGGCGATTTCGATGTGCAGGCCGTCACGGGTCAGTGCCGGTTCATGGGCGTGCACCTGTTGCCGGGCAAAGCGTTGCTGGCGGGCAAGGGTGGTGTGGCGGACCTGCTCGATGCGTTCGGCAGTGGGCGCCAATTCCAGCCGGGCGTTGTCGGCATCGAGCACCAGGTGCTGGCCTGCGGATAAGTCGAGGACTTCGCGGCCGAGGGCGACCAGGCACGGCAAGCCTTTGCCGCGTGCCAAAATTGCTACGTGTGAGGTAGCACCGCCTGCTGCCATGCACAGCCCCGCGACGTTCTGCTCGCACAACATCAGCAGATCGGAGGGCGTGAGCTCAAAGGCGGCCACGATGGCGCCTGGAGGTAAATGGCACTGACCGCTTTCTCCCAGCAAGGCACGTAAGACCCGTTGCTGCAAGTCACGTAAATCGTTGGAGCGCTCGGCCAGTAAGGTACTGCCCAGGCTTTGTAAAATCGTGCATTGCTGCTCGATGGCTTCGCTCCAGGCGTGGGCGGCACTGCGGCCTTGGGCGATGGCTATATGGCTGGCCTGCAGCAGCGCGCTGTCTTCAAGCAAGGCCAGGTGGGTGGCGAAAATCGCTTCCTCGTCGACCTGGCGTTGCGCACGGGCGGTGATCAGAGTCAGCTGGATTTCTTCGCGCACCTGCTCCAGAGCCGTATTCAGCGCCAGAATTTGTTGCGCCGGGATGTTATTGCCGGGGTCGGGCGGCAGTTGCACGCCGGTCAAATAATACAGCGGACCGCTGACCAGGCCGGGGGCGGCGCAGACACCGCTCAACTGCCCCGGTTGGTTGTTGGCCCTTGTCGGTGCGGGTGCCGATACGTGCGGGGCGGGAGCGGATCGCACTTTGCCCAGCGCAGCCAGAATCGCTTGCAGCGCGGCATCGGCATCCTCGCCTTCGCAACTGACCTGCACCTCATCCTGCTCGCTGATACCCAGTGCCAATAGCCTGACAATGCTGTCGCAGGGGGCTGAGTTGGCCCCGATGTGCAAGCGCGATGCGCTCTTGAACCCCTGCGCGGTTTGCCGTACCAGGGCGGCGGGGCGAGCATGCAGGCCGCCCTTATGGGTTATGTGCACACGGCCCTGGGCGTGCAGGCTCGGGTTGTCTGTAAGCTCGGGCGCTCCGCCGGCCTGACGTGCAACGACGTGCAGCAAAGGCTCGCCAACCTGGGCCGTGTTTTGCTCAAGAAGCTGCAACTCGAACTGTTCGCCATTGGTCAGCACCAGCAGGCTGATCAGGCTTTTGCAGCGTTGTGCAATGTAGTCGAGGTCGAGGCGTATGAGCGGCTGGCCGCGGTAGACCTGTGCGCCGTTTTTTACCAACAGCTCAAAGCCTTCACCTTGCAGCTCAAAGGTGTCGATACCCAGGTGCATCAGCAATTCAGCGCCGTTTTCGGCACGCAACGTCAGGGCATGAGCGGTTTTGGCGACATGCACCACCACCCCGTCACAGGGGGCAAACAAACAGTCGTTCAGCGGGTCGATACCAATGCCATCGCCCATCACGGCACTGGAAAATACGTCGTCCGGTACGTGGGGCAGCTTGATGATCGGACCGCTAAGCGGCGCGCTGAGGGTGAGCTTTTTATTATTGTGCATGGCGCGATACTCATTAAATCTGTGGAAAGGGACTGCTTAGTGAGTACGGGTCACTTTGCTTAAGAAACGCGGCTGGTCGGGGTCCAGCCCCCGGGCTTCGGCCAGGGCTGCGGCCATCACGTAAAAGCTCTGGATCGCCAGAATCGGGTCCAGATCCGGGTGTGCCGCCTGGCTCAAGGTCAGGTCGCGATCAGGCACATCACTCGGGGCTGCGAGCAATACGCGGGCACCACGCTGGCGCATGTCATGGGCCAGGGTCAGCAAGCCCGCCTGCTCCACACCGCGTGGAGCAAAAATCAGCAGTGGGTAGTTTTCGTCGATCAACGCCATTGGCCCGTGGCGCACTTCGGCGCTACTGAAGGCTTCGGCCTGCAGGGTCGAGGTTTCCTTGAGTTTGAGCGCCGCCTCTTGGGCGATGGCAAAGCCTGCCCCCCGGCCTATTACCAGCAATCGTTGAGCATCGCGCAGGGTGTCGATGGCTTTGCTCCAGTCCTGGGAGCAGGCATCGCGCAAACCGGCAGGCAACAAATGGCCAGCTTCGAGCAATGCCTTGTCATTGGCCCAATGCGCCATCAGTCGGGCACTGGCGCTCAAGGTGGCAATAAAACTTTTGGTGGCCGCCACGCTGTATTCGGCACCGGCACACAGGGGCAGGGTGTAGGCACTGGCCTCTTCGAGCGGTGAGTGTTCGGCATTCACCAGCGCCACGCTCAAGGCGCCACGCTCACGCAGCAAGCGCAGGCTGTCAATCAGGTCAGGGCTTTGACCCGACTGGGAGAAGGCAAATACCGCCTGCCCTTTCACCCGCAGCGGTGACCGGCGCAGGGTGACAACCGACATCGGCAGTGAGGCCACCGGCACGCCCATGTGCTGCATGGTCAAGTAGGCAAAGTAACTGGCAGCATGGTCAGAGCTACCGCGGGCAAGGGTCATGGCCACATCGGGCGGGTTGGCTCGCAGTTCGCGGGCGAGGTCGACCAGGTACGGATCGAGATTGATCAGTTGGCGTTCGACCGCTTCACACGAGGACTGGGCCTCTTCAAGCATTTTGGAAGTCAAGCGCTTCTCCTTCGACCATGACGGCAGTGATGTTTAATGAGCGGTCCAGGTGCACGCAGTCGGCCCAGCTGCCGGGTTGCAAGCGTCCGCGGTCCTGCATGCCGAGGTAATCGGCCGGGAACTGCGACAGGCGTTGCGAGGCTTCGGCCAGCGGCAGGCCGATTTTCACCAGGTTGCGCAGCGCCTGATCCATGGTCAGGGTGCTGCCCGCCAACGTGCCATCTGCCAGGCGCACGCCGCCCAGGCATTTGGTCACGGTGTGGCTGCCCAATTGATACTCGCCATCGGGCATGCCGGTAGCGGCGGTCGAATCGGTGACGCAGTACAGGCAGGGGATCGCACGCAATGCAGCGCGGATCGCCCCGGGATGTACGTGCAGCAAGTCGGGGATCAGCTCGGCAAACCGCGCATGGGCCAGCGCTGCACCAAGAATGCCGGGCTCGCGGTGATGTAGCGGGCTCATGGCGTTGTACAAATGGGTAAAGCTGCTGGCGCCAGCGTCCAGCGCGGCCACGCCTTCTTCATAACTGCCCAGGGTGTGGCCCAGTTGCATGCGAACACCGCGGGCGCTGAGCTCGCCAATCAGTTCAATGTGGCCAGCAATTTCGGGGGCGATGGTGATCACCTTGATCGGCGCCAGGCCCAGGTAGTCCTCGACTTCAGCCATCAGCGCGGTGTGGGCGAAGTTGGGCTGCGCGCCGAGTTTGCCTGGGTTGATAAACGGGCCTTCAAGGTGCACGCCGAGCACTCGGGCGCAGCCGCTTGGGCGCTGCTGGCAGAAATCGCCAAGGGCAGCGAGCACCCGGGAGATGTCGTGATTCGGAGCGGTCATGGTGGTGGCCAGCAGCGCCGTGGTGCCGAACCGCAGGTGAGTGCGGGTGATGGTTTCGAAGGCTTCACTGCCTTGCATGATGTCTTTGCCGCCGCCGCCGTGAACATGCAAGTCGATAAAACCAGGCAGAAGGTACGGCAGGTCATTGTCAGCCGGGTCGCAGGGATGGCCTTCGATACCGAGCACCTTGGTGCCTTGCAGCAGCAGGTGACCGCGAACCCAGCCTTGGGGCGTGAGGATGTTGGCTTCAGACATGATCGGCTCTCCGGGCGTAACGTCGAATGAGGGTTAGCGGCGCAGCTCGGCTACGAAGTCGTAGTAATCGTTACGGCAATAGGTGTCGGTGACTTCGATGGGGGTGTTGTCTTCCAGGTAGCCGACCCGGGTCATCAGCAGCATGGCGGTACCCGCTTCGATCCCGACCAGCGCGGCAAATTCGGCTGAGGCGTTGACCGCCTGAATGTGCTGCAGGGCGCGGACCACCGGTTTGCCGATACGGTCCAGATGTTCGTAGAGCGAGTCGCCAATCACTTGCGGCTGTGGGATCAGCGACGCAGGCAGGGTGCTCATTTCGATGGCCATGACCGTGTCATCGGCTTTGCGAAGACGCTTGAGGCGGGCGACTTTGTCGGTGGGCGACAGCGCCAGACGGATCAGCTCCTCGTGGGTAGGCGGGGTGATTTCCCGGTCCAGCCACTGTGAGCTTGGTACAAAGCCCTTGAGCCGGAGCATTTCGCTGAAACTGGAAAGCCGCGACAACGGTTGCTCGAGACGTGGAGTAATAAAGGTACCGGAGCCCTGGCTGCGGCGGATCAGGCCTTGTTCGAACAGCACTTCCAGGGCTTTGCGGGCGGTAACGCGGGACAGGCCCAGTTGTTCGCTCAGGCTGCGCTCGGAAGGCAGTGCCTGCTCGGCTTTCCAGATGCCAGCGTGAATCGCGGCTTCCAGGTTTCGGGCGAGTTGCAGGTACAGCGGCGTGGCCAGGGTGTCGTCCGGGCGTAGGGCAAGAAGCGTGCTCATAGGGGTGTGTCCGATGCGGTTATTGGGTTTTTGTCGCTCGGTAATGCGGAAAAGCTAATACCACTTTAATACCAAGTCAATACGCGAAAATGGGATTCCCCCTGTAGGACCAATGTTTTCAGGGGTGGTTATTTGTTTGGTGTTTAAGTGGTATTAGCGTGTTGGCGGGGGCGACAAGAGGTTGCGGGCCCTGATGGGCCCGGCGGTGTGCAGTGGTATTAAGAGTGCAGGGGTAAGAATGCTGGTACGGCGGCTGGAATTTATTTTTGCTCAGGGGCGGATTTCAACCATCGTGCCGTCTGGAACCAGGCTCCAGACTTCGCGCATTTCGTGGTTTTTCATCGCGATGCAACCATCGGTCCAGTCCAGGGTGTGGAACAGCTCTTCGGGGTTGTCGTCGCTGTCCGGCGTGCCGTGGATCATGATCATCGAACCCGGGTTGACGCCTTCACGCCGGGCAGTGGCCGCGTCGCTGATATTGGGGTAGTTGATGTGCATCGCCAGGTTGAACTTGTCGCTTTTTTTGCGCCAGTCGACCCAGTAGATGCCCTCGGGTGTGCGTTTGTCCCCTTCGCGCATTTTTGGGCCCCGGGGTTGTTTGCCCAGGGAGATGCGGTAGGTCTTGATGGGCTTGCCGTTGCTGATCAGCTCCAGCTTGCGAGCAGACTTGATGACCAGCACTTTGTCGATATTTTGCCCGGCACGAACCGGTTGCGACGACGGAGCGGGTTTGAGGACCTGATTTTTATCAACGGGTTTGCCGTTTACGGTTATGACAACAGAGGCCTGGCTGGTAACGGCAAAGGACAGGCAAAGAGCAGCGAGCAACCAACGCATTAGAGGGGCATTCCTGAGTTACAAGGCGAGCAGCATTATTTTTGGGGTTTGTTCAGGCTGGCCAGCGGCGCTACAGCCTCGCTGCGCACGGGGTAGAAGGAGCCCGGGCGGTCAGCGAAGAAGCATTCTAAGGTACGGCTGACCGTGCGGAAAGCCAGCTCTGACCAAGGGATGTCGGCTTCTTCAAACAGGCGGACTTCAAGGCTCTCTTCACCGGCTGAGAAGATCGGGCCCAGCAGGTCGGCGCGGTAGAAAATATGCACCTGATTGATATGCGGCACATCGATCAAGGTGTAGATGGCCAGGTTTTCAACCACGGCACAGGCTTCTTCCAGGGTTTCGCGTCGGGCCGCGTTCTCGACGGTCTCGCCGTTCTCCATAAAGCCTGCGGGCAGTGTCCAGTAGCCTTTGCGCGGTTCGATGGCGCGACGGCACAGCAGCACTTGCGTACCCCACACAGGCACGCAACCGGCGACGATATTGGGGTTTTGATAATGAACGGTCTGGCACTGGTCGCAGACATAGCGCAGGCGTGAATCGCCTTGCGGGATATGCTGGCTGACGGAATGGCCGCACTGGCTACAAAATTTCATGCTGTGGTCTCTGGCTCGTTGCCTATCTTGGGGCTGAGACGGGCTCGCGGCAAGTGCGGCATGGCGGGCTGCGACACTGTAGGACTTGGGTGCCCGGTACGATTTGGTGCATGATGCCCGATAAGTGACGGATCGAGATGACCTATGCTGGACGAGCTGCTTGGCCGTGTGAGCCGCTATACCCCACGGACGTTGGAAACAGAACGGAATTTCCCGGAAGCTGCGGTGTTGTTGCCGGTGACGCGCAGTTCTGAGCCTGAACTGATTCTGACCCTGCGTGCCAGCGGGTTGTCGACCCACGGTGGTGAAGTGGCTTTTCCGGGCGGGCGCCGCGACCCGGAAGACCCCGACCTGGTGTTCACCGCGCTTCGTGAGGCTGAAGAAGAAATCGGCTTGCCGCCGGGGCTGGTCGAGGTGATCGGGCCGCTTAGCCCCTTGATCTCGTTGCACGGTATTCGCGTCACTCCTTATGTCGGTCTGGTCCCGGATTACGTTGAATATCTGGCCAATGACGCCGAAATCGCCGCGGTCTTTAGCGTGCCGCTGGAGTTCTTCCGCCAGGACCCGCGTGAGCACACTCATCGTATCGACTACCAGGGCCGTAGCTGGTACGTGCCGAGCTACCGTTTTGGTGTGTACAAAATCTGGGGGCTGACGGCAATCATGATCGTGGAGCTGATGAACCTGCTCTATGACGACGTCAACATCAACCTGCATACCCCGCCCGAACGTTCCATTCCAATTTAGAGCCGTCAGCAGACGGCCACGCCTGCCTTGAGGACATCAGCATGAAATACAGCCTGGGCGACTCGCTCGTCGAAACCCATCCCGAAAGCTGGACCGCGCCCACTGCCACCCTTATTGGCAAGGTGCGGCTGGAGGAGGGTGCCAGTGTCTGGTTTAACGCCGTGTTGCGCGGCGATAACGAACTGATCCTGATTGGCAGGCACAGCAATGTGCAGGATGGTGCGGTGATGCATACCGACATGGGCTACCCGCTGACCCTCGGCACCGGCGTGACCATCGGCCATAACGCCATGCTGCATGGCTGTACGGTGGGCGATTACAGCCTGATCGGTATCAATGCGGTGATCCTCAATGGCGCCAAAATCGGCAAGCACTGCATCATCGGCGCCAACTCGCTGATTGGCGAGGGCAAGGAAATTCCGGACGGTTCGCTGGTCATGGGCTCGCCGGGCAAAGTGGTACGTGACCTGACGGATGAACAGAAAAAGTTGCTGGAGGCCAGCGCGGCCCACTACGTCAAGAACGGCCAGCGCTATGCCCGTGACCTCAAGGTGCAAGAGCAATGACTGAAGCAGAGCGCCCGGTCGCCTCGCCCTGCGTGAATATTTGCGCGCTGGACAACGATGACGTGTGCAGTGGCTGCCAGCGTACCGTGGCGGAAATTACCCGCTGGAGCCGCATGACCAACCCGGAGCGCCGTGAGGTGCTGGTGCTGTGCCATGAGCGGGCCAAGGCCAGTGGTGTGGTGTGGATGTTGGGTTCCGGTAGCTGACAACTCTTCTTTTTGCTGGGAGCGGGCTTGCTCGCGATGCAGGCGCCGCGGCCTGTCAGGCAAACTGCGCTGATGCCTTCGCGAGCATGCCCGCTCCCACAGGGGGATGTCACGGGTACAAAATCGACTGCGACTCAAGTACCCTGTGCGCCTTATTTAGAGGTGTCGCCCGCTGCCATGCTGTTTCTAATTGCTTATATCGCCAGCGTCGTGCTGATCAACTTCGCGTTTTCCACGGCGCCACATCTGGACATCATCTGGTCGGCCTGGGGCGGCCTGGTCTTTGTGTTGCGCGACATGGTGCAAACCCGCTTCGGCCACGGTGCTCTGCTGGCCATGCTGGCTGCGCTGGTGCTGTCCTATATCACCTCAGACCCCTCGATTGCCCTGGCCAGTGCCACGGCGTTTGCCGTTTCCGAATGCATCGACTGGCTGGTGTTCAGCATCACCAAACGACCGCTGCATGATCGCTTGTGGATCAGCTCTGCGCTGAGCATCCCGATCGATACCTTTATCTTCTTCGGCATGATCGATGCTTTTACCCCTGGCGTGATCATTATCGCCATGGCCTCGAAATTCGCTGGCGTCACCTGTGTATGGCTGGCAATGGCCTGGCGTTTGCGCAAAGCCGCGGTCTAGTCATGTAAAATGCCGGCCTTTGTATCCCCTGCAGGCGCTGGCTTGGTCAGTGCCTTCGATGATTTGTTTCCCTGAGGACCTGAAATGACCCGTATCGGAACTCCACTGTCGCCGACTGCGACCCGCGTATTGCTGTGTGGCTGCGGCGAGCTGGGCAAAGAAGTTGTCATCGAACTGCAGCGTCTGGGGGTCGAAGTGATCGCCGTCGATCGCTACGCCAATGCACCGGCCATGCAGGTTGCCCATCGCAGCCATGTGATCAACATGCTCGATGGCGCTGCCCTGCGCGCCGTGATCGAAGCCGAAAAGCCGCACTTCATCGTCCCGGAAATCGAAGCCATCGCCACTGCGACGCTGGTTGAGCTGGAAGCTGAAGGTTTCACCGTCATTCCGACCGCACGTGCCACGTCGCTGACCATGAACCGCGAAGGCATTCGTCGTCTGGCGGCCGAAGAGTTGGACCTGCCGACTTCGCCGTACCACTTTGCCGACACCTTCGAAGACTACAGCGCCGCCGTGCTGGACCTGGGCTTTCCGTGTGTGGTCAAGCCGGTAATGAGTTCGTCGGGCAAGGGCCAGAGCCTTCTGCGCAGTGCCGATGATGTAAAGGCTGCCTGGGACTACGCGCAAGAGGGTGGCCGTGCAGGGAAGGGCCGGGTCATCGTTGAAGGCTTTATTGACTTTGACTATGAAATCACCCTGCTGACCGTGCGTCATGTTGGCGGTACCACGTTCTGCGCGCCGGTCGGTCACCGTCAGGAGAAGGGCGACTATCAGGAGTCCTGGCAGCCGCAGGCCATGAGCCCGATTGCGCTGGCCGAGTCCGAACGTGTGGCCAGGGCGGTTACCGAGGCGCTGGGTGGTCGTGGCTTGTTTGGCGTTGAGCTATTTATCAAGGGTGATCAAGTGTGGTTCAGCGAAGTGTCGCCGCGCCCCCACGATACCGGCCTGGTGACCCTGATTTCCCAGGACTTGTCGCAGTTCGCGCTGCATGCGCGGGCGATTCTTGGCTTGCCGATTCCGTTGATCCGTCAGTTCGGGCCATCGGCCTCGGCGGTGATTCTGGTGGAGGGGCAGTCGACCCAGACCGCCTTCTCCAACCTGGGTGCAGCCCTGAGCGAGCCGGACACAGCTTTGCGCCTGTTCGGCAAACCAGAGGTGAATGGCCAGCGCCGCATGGGCGTGGCCCTGGCGCGTGACGAGTCGATCGAAGCCGCCCGCGCCAAAGCCACCCGCGCTGCCAAGGCGGTAGTTGTAGAACTGTAAAACCCTTGTGGGAGCGGGCTTGCTCGCGATTCAATCGACTGGGTACATCTGATGTACCGAGGCGTTGCAATCGCGAGCAAGCCCGCTCCCACAGGTTGAGTTTTTCTTTAAGCGACCTTGTTCAGGTCAGCCTCTTTCGTTTCCTTCAGGCACAGCACGGCTATCAGGCTGAGAATCGCTGCGCCCGACACGTACCCGCCGACCCAGCTCAAACCACCCATGCTCACCAGTTTCTGGGCAAAGAACGGTGCCGCCGATGCGCCGACAATCCCGCCCAGGTTGTATGCGGCCGATGCACCGGTGTAGCGCACACGGGTCGGGAACAGTTCCGGCAGCAGGGCGCCCATCGGGGCGAATGTCACCCCCATCAGAAACAGCTCAATGCACAGAAACAGCGCCACACCCCAGGTCGTGCCGTGGGTGAGCAGGGGCTCCATCAAAAAGCCTGACAAAATCGCCAGTACGCCGCCGACAATCAGCACAGGTTTGCGCCCATAACGGTCGCTGGCCCAGGCCGAAAGCGGAGTGGCCGCCGCCATAAACAGCACGGCAAAACACAGCAGGCCGAGGAAGGTTTCGCGGGTATAGCCCAGCGTGGACACGCCATAGCTCAGCGAAAATACCGTCGAGATATAGAACAGCGCGTAACACACCACCATCGAGGCCGCGCCCAGCAGCATCGGCGCCCAGTATTGGCTGAACAGCTCGACAATCGGCATTTTCACCCGTTCGTGTTGCGCCACGGCTTTGGCGAATACCGGGGTCTCTTCCAGTTTCAGGCGTACATACAGACCGACCATTACCAGAGCTGCACTGAGCAGGAAAGGAATACGCCAGCCCCATGAGCGGAACTGCTCATCGCTCAGGCTCATGGCCAGAATCAGAAACAGGCCGTTGGCCGCCAGAAAGCCGATCGAAGGCCCCAGTTGCGGGAACATGCCATACCAGGCGCGCTTGCCCTTGGGGGCGTTTTCGGTGGCCAGCAATGCCGCGCCACCCCATTCCCCGCCCAGCCCCAGGCCCTGGCCGAAGCGCAGCACGCAGAGCAGGATCGGGGCCCAGGCGCCAATCGTGGCGTAGCCCGGCAGCACGCCGATCAGCGTGGTACACACGCCCATCAATAGCAGGGAGGCGACCAGGGTGGATTTGCGCCCGATACGGTCACCGAAGTGGCCAAACAGAAATGAGCCCAGCGGGCGGGCGAGAAAGGCGATGCCGAAGGTCAGGAACGCTGACAGCATCTGCGCCGTGCCGGAGGTTTGCGGAAAAAATACCGGGCCAATGACCAGTGCTGCGGCGGTGGCATACACGTAAAAGTCGTAGAACTCGATGGCCGTGCCGATAAAGCTGGCGGTGGCAACGCGGGTGGCGGAGTTGACCGGCTTGTCGGGCGTAGCTTCGCTATAGGTTGTGCTGGAGGTCATGCGTATATCCCTGACAGTTATGAGCTCTATGGCCGATGTCCACCTTTGCGGCGTGACGTGGCGAGCAATTTTTATGGTCGTTGGCCCTGAGGGATAACAGGGTGCAAGCGCAGTTCAGGATGGGAACGTACGCAGGTACTGCGTAAAGCAACGCGCCGACAGCGCAGGGTGCGGGTAACACGCGTGTCGGCGAGGCTTGGGTAAGCGAGGAAGATTATAGGGAGGGCCGTTCAAATGTAACAAGGCCTTGCGCAGCGATTAAACCGCGGGCTTGACGCTGTTGTGCCAGATAAGCACGCGGCTGACGCGGTTTTCTTCGGTCTGGAGGATCTCCAGGCGATAGCCGCCGATTTTCAGGCACACGGTGGTTTCGGGGATGGTTTCCAGCGCTTCGGTGACCAGGCCGTTGAGGGTTTTTGGGCCGTCGCAGGGCAGGTGCCAACCCAGAGCCTTGTTCAACTCGCGAATGGAGGCGGCACCATCGACCACATAGCGGCCGTCAGGCAGAGGGTCGATATGCGGGTTGTCGATGTTTTGCTCGTCTTCGAACTCGCCCACGATCTCTTCGAGGATGTCCTCGAGGGTCACGATACCAAGGACTTCGCCATATTCATCGACCACCACGCCCAGCCGGCGCTGCTGCTTGTGGAAGTTCAGCAGTTGCAATTGCAGCGGGGTACTTTCGGGAATGAAATAAGGTTCGTGACAAACGGCCAGCAATGCCTCTTTGGTCAGGCTGGCATCCGGCAGCATGTGCTGAATGTGACGGGTGTTGAGAATGGCTTCGACCTGGTTGATGTCGTTGTGAAACACCGGCAGGCGCGTACGCGTGGTCTGGCGCAGCTGATCGATCAGCTCGTCGATCGGGTCGTCGAGGTTCACGCCCTCGACTTCGCTGCGTGGGATCAGGATGTCGTTGACCGTGATGTTGTCCAGCGCATGGATGCCGGACAGCAATGGCGGGCGGCTGCTGGATTGCTCGTCCTGCTGCTGGGGCAGTTCTTCGCGCGGTTGCAGGGCTTGCGCGCGCCTTGCGCCAGCGCCGCGCTTGCCCAGTAAATAGCCGACAAGCATCCCGGCTCCAGCAATCAACAGTGCCGAGGCCGCCAGAATCGGCCCGGGGGGCAAGCTATCCATAATTATCGCCCGTCAGATATGCAGAATGTATTCACGAACCAGCTTGCTGCCAAAGTAGGCCAGCATCAACAGGCAAAAACCGGCAAAGGTCCAGCGGATGGCCTTGTGGCCGCGCCAGCCGAGGTGGTGACGGCCCCACAGCAACACGCTGAATACGATCCACGCCAGGCAGGCCAGCAGGGTTTTGTGCACCAGGTGCTGGGCGAACAGATTGCCCAGGAACAGCCAGCCGGAAATCAAGGACAGCGAAAGCAGCGACCAGCCTGCCCAGAGGAAGCCGAACAGCAGGCTTTCCATGGTTTGCAGTGGCGGGAAGTTCTTGATCAGGCCCTTGGGGTGCTTGTGCTTGAGCTGATAGTTCTGCAGCGACAGCAGCAGCGCCTGGAACACCGCAATGGTGAACATGCCATAGGCCAGGATCGACAGCAGGATGTGCGCGAGAATGCCCGGTTCTTCATTGATGACCTGGACCGTGCCGGGCGGTGCGAATTCGGACAGTAGTACCGTCAACATGCCCAGCGGATATAAAAGCAGCAGCAGGTTCTCGACCGGGATGCGTGCACAGGCCACCAGGGTCACGGTGATTACGGCCACGGCAATCAGGCTGGCTGCACTGAAAAAGTCCAGTTCAAGGCCGGCAGGCGTCATCAGGTGGGTAAACAGGCTGGCGGCGTGGGCGAGCACGGCAAGAATGCCGAGCGTCACCAACAGGCGTTTGTTTGCCTTTGCGCCTTGGCGCAGACAAGAGCCCTGATAGAAGGTCGCAGCGGCATACAAGCAGGCGGCGGCGAGGCTGGGTAGCAAGCTGGGTGACAAGGGGAGCATAAATCCTGTTAGACAAGCCCGAAAGGACTGAGTTTGGCATACAACCGCCTGTACACGAAAGACCACATAAGCCGACGGCATGGTGTCGGAGGCGGCCAGTCTTCGCTATAATCCGCGACCTGCCCACGCCGCAGGCTCGCCGAGCATCAGTTTTACACGGGCTGGGCCGCAATAACCCCGGTCTACTTTGGGCCTGAAAGGATCGCGCATGTTTGAAAATTTAACCGATCGTCTCTCGCAGACGCTGCGCCATGTTACCGGCAAGGCCAAGCTGACCGAGGACAATATCAAAGACACCCTGCGTGAAGTACGCATGGCGTTGCTGGAAGCCGACGTAGCGTTGCCGGTCGTCAAAGACTTCGTCAACGCGGTCAAAGAGCGCGCTGTAGGCACTGAAGTGTCCCGCAGCCTGACGCCGGGCCAGGCGTTTGTGAAGATCGTCCAGGCTGAGCTTGAAAGCCTGATGGGTGCTGCCAACGAGGACCTGGTCCTTAATGTCACGCCGCCAGCCGTTGTATTGATGGCCGGTTTGCAGGGTGCGGGTAAAACCACCACCGCCGGCAAGCTGGCGCGCTTCCTTAAAGAGCGCAAAAAGAAAACCGTCATGGTGGTCTCGGCCGACGTTTATCGTCCGGCAGCGATCAAGCAGCTCGAAACCCTGGCCAATGAAGTCGGGGTAACCTTCTTCCCGTCCGATCTGAGTCAGAAGCCGGTAGACATCGCTCGCGCAGCCATTGCTGAAGCGAAGCTGAAGTTCATCGACGTGGTCATCCTCGATACCGCAGGTCGCCTGCACATCGATGCCGAGATGATGGCCGAGATCCAGGAACTGCATGCGGCCGTCAAGCCTGCAGAAACCCTGTTCGTCGTCGACGCCATGACCGGTCAGGATGCTGCCAACACCGCCAAGGCGTTCGGTGATGCCCTGCCGCTGACCGGCGTGATCCTGACCAAGGTCGACGGTGATGCCCGTGGCGGTGCCGCGTTGTCCGTGCGTGCCATTACCGGCAAGCCGATCAAGTTCATCGGTATGGGCGAGAAGAGCGATGCGCTCGAGCCGTTCCACCCTGACCGTATCGCTTCCCGTATCCTCGGCATGGGCGACGTGCTCAGCCTGATCGAGCAGGCCGAACAGACCCTCGATAAAGACAAAGCCGACAAACTGGCTAAAAAGCTTAAAAAAGGCAAAGGCTTCGACCTCGAAGACTTCCGCGACCAACTGCAACAGATGAAGAACATGGGCGGCCTTGGTGGCCTCATGGACAAACTGCCGAACATGGGCGGGGTCAATCTGGCGCAAATGGGCAATGCCCAGGGCGCAGCTGAAAAGCAGTTCAAGCAGATGGAAGCCATCATCAACTCCATGACCCCGGCCGAGCGCCGCGACCCTGAGCTGATCAGCGGTTCGCGCAAACGTCGGATTGCCATGGGTTCCGGTACTCAGGTGCAGGACATCGGTCGCTTGATCAAGCAGCACAAGCAGATGCAAAAGATGATGAAAAAGTTCTCCACCAAAGGTGGGATGGCCAAAATGATGCGCGGCATGGGCTCGATGATGCCCGGCGGCGGCATGCCAAAAATGTAATTTACCCGCCCGGACGCTTGCGTCCGGGCAACTCGCAGCAATGCGAGACACCCGGCAAACCCGCACTGTG
>Ga0256410_1000895_pt1 | contig 25376 bp, 20 predicted proteins | sample PhyWR1_FD_185983 | JGI IMG/M metagenome (GOLD analysis project Ga0256410, IMG submission 185983) | Leaf surface microbial communities from wheat plants in UC Gill Tract Community Farm, Albany, California, United States - DLSL W.R1 | ecosystem: Host-associated > Plants > Phyllosphere >... | reverse complement strand
CGCCCGACAGTTCCAAAGCGAACTTGCCGTAGGCACTTTCGCCGAGTTTCCAGTGATCCTGGGCTTCGAAGCCGGCGAAACGGGCCCGCACGCCGGAATAGGTGTACTCGGGGATGCCACTCGGGTCGGCGTCGCCTTCGTCATTCAAGGTGCGACCGGTGCCCAGCAGACCGATGTAATTGGAGAAGTGGCTGTAGAACACACCGAAGCTGCCTTTGTGGGTGCCATTGTCGAAACGCAGCGCCAGGTCGCTGGACACCGCTTTTTCTTTCTTCAGGTTGGCGTCGCCCTGTTCATAGGTGCCGGTGGCGACGTGGGCGCCGTTGGCATACAGCTCGTAAAAGGTCGGCGCGCGCTCGGTGTAACCCAGGGTGGCAGCCACGGACCAGATCGGTGTCAGCGTGTACACCGCGCCCGACGACAGGCTGCCGGCGGTGAAATCGTTGCTGTTGTCGGCGGCGGCAAAGCGGGCGTTGCCCTTGGCATCCGGGTCGACGCGGGTGTGTTCCAGGCGCCCGCCGAGGCTGAGTTTCAGGCGCTCGGTGGCTTGCATTTCTTCAAGAATAAACAGCGCGGCGGCATTGGTGTCGGTCTGTGGCACGAAGGCTTCTTCACCCAGGGCGGAGAACTCGTTGCGCGTTACCTGGGCGCCGACCACACCGTCGAGCGGGCCGATGGGCTGGTGGCGCGCTTCAACGCGGGCTTCGTAGCCCTTGTTCTTGAAGATTGTGCCGGTCTCGCCGCCCTCGATTTCGCGGTGTTCATAGTCGGTGTAACCCGCGTCGAGTTTTACCGAGGTAAACGGGCCTTGCAGGTTGCGGATCTCGGAGGCGAAGGCGTAGTGGTCCTGCTTCATGCGGATACGCACCGCCTGTTCGGCCGGCGAGCCGTAGTTGGCGTCGTAGGTGCTGTAGGACAGCCCGGCATAACCGTCGTCCCAGGTGTAGGAACCGCCCACGGCACCGCCGTCCTGGCGTCCGTCGCTGTTGCCCAGTCGCCCGTCTTTGCCAGGGCCGTCCTCGCTGACCGGCGCATGGCGGCTGCGTGCGAAACCGGGGATTTTCAGGTCGTCGAATTCCCGCGCGTTGGCGTCCAGGTGCAGGGCGAAGGCGCCATTGCCGGCTTCCAGTTTGCCTGCGCTGCTGCGGGTGGTGTCGGCGCCGCCGTAGCGCAACTCGCCGGCTCCATGGATGCCTTCGATGGCTTCGGTGGGGATGCGATTGTCAAAGGTGTTGACCACGCCGCCGATGGCGCTGCCGCCATACAACAGCGCTGCCGGGCCGCGCACGATCTCGACGCGCTCAACGTTGACCGGGTCCAGCGGCACCGCGTGGTCGTAGGACAGCGATGAGGCATCCAGCGCTCCCACGCCGTTGCGCAGGATGCGAATGCGGTCGCCGTCCTGGCCGCGAATGATCGGTCGACTGGCGCCCGGGCCGAAGTACGAAGACGACACGCCCGGCTGCTTGTTCAGGGTTTCGCCAAGGCTGCCTTTTTGTTGCAGGGTCAGGTCGTCGCCTTCGAGCACGGTGGTGGGCGAGGCGAGCTGCTGGCTGCCCAACGGGTTGCCGGTGATGACCTGGGGTTGCAGCTCAAGGGCGTGGGCTTCGGAGCAGATCAACAGGGCGGCAGCGAGTGGAGTCAGGCGCCACAAAGAGCAAAGAGACATCGTACATTCCTTGGTAAAACGTTTGATATTTGTAGTTACAATATAACATCTCTTTTTTCGCCGAGAAGGGGAACTTTTTACCTGGATCGGCGCGGTGGTAAGGTGTGCCCCCTTCGTGATCATTTCCTTGATAGGCCCTGCATGACCGCAACACACAACGACCCTCTCCACGGCGTGACCCTGCAACACGTCCTCACCACTCTGGTGGAACACTACGAATGGTCGGGGCTTGCCGAACGCATCGATGTGCGCTGTTTCAAGAGCGACCCGAGCATCAAGTCGAGCCTGACGTTCCTGCGTAAAACGCCATGGGCGCGGGAGAAAGTCGAAGGGTTGTACGTCAAGTTGATGCGTACCAAACGTCCGCTGGACTGAGCCGATGAAGCGTTTCATTGCGGCGACGGCGCTGGCCGGCTGGGTGGGATTGGCGATTCAGCAGTACCTGATTTTCCAGTCACGCTGGGAGACGGGCGCCAGCCTGCTGGGTGGGCTGGTGAATTTTTTCAGTTTCTTCACGGTGCTGACCAACACCCTGGCGGCGGTGGTGCTCAGCTATGCGCTGGTGCCACGGGAGGGTGCCGCCAAACGGTTTTTCCTGGCGCCCGGGGTCAGCAGTGCAATCGCCGTGAGCATCGTCTTCGTCAGCCTGACCTATAACCTGCTGCTGCGGCATTTATGGAGCCCGCAAGGCTTCCAGTTCATTGCCGATGAACTGCTGCACGATGTGATGCCGCTGCTGTTCTTCATTTACTGGTGGCGCTGCGTACCCAAGGGCGTTTTGGGTTTCAGGCACATTGCGGGGTGGGTGATCTACCCGCTGGTGTACTTCGGCTATGCGATGCTGCGCGGGGATTTGCTGGGGCAGTATCAGTACCCGTTCATCGACGTGGGCACGTTGGGTTATCCACAGGTGTTTGTGAATGCCGGGGGCATTCTGCTGGGGTTCGTGCTGATCGCGTTGGCGCTGGTGGGGTTGGACAAATATTCAAAGGCTCGTGCGAACTGATGCGGGCCTGTTGTGGCGAGCGGGCTTGCCCCGCGTTGGGGTGCGAAGCGGCCCCAGTCCAGCAAAACGCGGGGTACCTGATACGGCTCAGTGCCTGGTTTTGGGGCTGCTGCGCAGCCCAACGCAGGGCAAGCCTGCTCGCCACGGAGTTACAGCGTCGAGTCTTTCACAGGGTCTGGCTCAGGCTTCGTCGCTGCCTTGCGCGCGCCAGTAGCCGGCGGCCTTGAGGAATTCTTCGTTGACCAAGTGGGTGTCCAGCAGTACGCGTCGCACTTGTCGCGACAGCTTGGTTTCGGTGGCGACAAAGCTGTACAGCGAACCGCCGGGCAGGGTCAGGTTCTGCACAGTGTCGAGCAGGTCATCCTGGCCGCGCACTACCCAGATCACCTGCACATCGGCCGCACTTCGCAGGGCCTGTTTCTCCGCCGTGTTCTCGATTTCAATCACCGCCAGCGCCTGGCGCCCGGCCGGCAGTTCTTCAAGACGTCGGCCAATGGCCGGCAGCGCGGTTTCGTCACCGATCAGCAGGTAGCTGTCGAAGATATCCGGCACGATCATCGAACCCCGTGGCCCGCCGATGTGCAGGTGCTGGCCGACCTTGACCTGCTCGGCCCAAGTGGACGCGGGGCCGTCTCCGTGCAGCACGAAGTCGATATCCAATTCACCCGCATCCAGGTCAAAGCGCCGTGGCGTGTAGTCGCGCATGGCCGGTTGTGGGCCATCGCCTTTGATATTGAACGTGGGGCTTTCAAGGGCTGCTTGCTCGGCGGCGTTCTGCGGGAACAGCAACTTGATGTGGTCGTCGCTGCCCAGGCTCACGAAACCGGCCAGCTCCGGCCCGCCCAAAGTGACGCGGCGCATGCGCGGGGTGATGTCGACCACGCGCAGCACCTCGAGGCGACGACGTTTGATTTCATGGGTCACGCGATGAATGGCTTGGTTATTCATTGGTCCTTCCCGTCAGCAATGGCTTGCGCGGTGCGGTTGAGCAGCGCCGCGACACGTTCGATTTCTTCCGGGCTCCAGCGCCCGTGGTGCGAATGCAGGGCATGGCGCACGTTGTGCACCGCCTCATGGATCTGCGGCGGGCGGTCCTGGCCGCGCAGCGAGCGCTTGCTCACATCGATGCGCATGCGCACGCCGTCCAGGGCGACCGCTTGTTCGCCAAGGAAGAGACGACCGGCGTCGGTGATTGTGTAGCGTTTTTTGCCGCCGTCGGCGTCGCCGCTGATCAATTCGCTTTCTTCGAGAAAGGTCAGGGTCGGGTAGATCACGCCAGGGCTGGGGCTGTAGGCGCCGTCGAACAGGCCCTCGATGCGGCGGATCAGGTCGTAGCCATGGCATGGCTGCTCGGCGATCAGCGCCGGTAGCAGCAATTTCAGGTCACCCGGTGCAAACACCCGTGGGCCTCGGCCCCCGCGTTCGCGGCCTGGGCGTCTCTCAAAGCCGTCGGGGCTGTCGTGATGAGGATGATGATGCGCTTTCATGTCTCTGCTCTCCGTCATGGTTAGATACAACTTAAGATATATCTTAAGGCAATAGCAAGCGGTGCTGACGGACGGTCACGTTGCCCCGCAGGCCACGTTCATATCTGGATACGCGTTGTTTAGTTCATGTAAGTGCAACTTGTAATACCGTTCTTACAGTCGCAGTTGTGCGCTAATAGTGCTCGATAACTCCAAGTAGTCCATTTCTTACAGTCAAATTATAAGTTTTGGCAAAGTGCCAGTTTTTTCCCATAAGTTGTATTGACGTTCGACTACTCGAGTAAGCGAAACACCCTGCTTACTTCCCACGGCTAACTCAGGATACTTCTCCGGCGCTGATCGAGCGCCCTGTTGTCAATGCAACTTGTTGGAAAAACACGGAAGCGTTTCCGTGTCACTGGCCCTTAACACCCGCTGATGTTTCAGGGGCGATGAGGGCCGGGCTCTCTTACTGGCATTTTTATTAGATGGATATGGGCAATATGAAAACCAAAATGAAAACCGCGCTGTTGGCTATCGCTGTGTTGGCAGGTTCGGCGTCTGTTCAGGCGGCGGATGGAACAGTGACGTTCACCGGTTCAGTGCATTCGGGCGCTTGCTCCATCAAGCCTGAGTCCGTCGATCAAACCGTTCCACTGGGCGCCATTGCCAAGCATCAGTTGCAGTCCGGAGGCCAATCCAACCCTCGGCCGGTGCTGATCAAACTCGAAGGCTGCGATTTGTCCGGCCTCACCGACAACACCGTGACCACCACCTTCACCGCAGCGCCGTCGACTGTCGTGCCGGGTGCGATCGGCACCGTCGGCAGCGCCGGTGGCGTGGGCATCATGATGAGTCACGGCGGCAGCCTGGTTGAACTGGGCAAGCCGACCGCGCCGCAGATCATCAGCACCGGCGACAACACCCTGGAATTCGGTGCCTACGTGAAGGGCGCCGCCACCGACCCGATCATTCCAGGTGATTTCAGCGCGGTCACCAACTTCACCCTGGCTTACCAGTAAGTCCTTTCCCCCGTCGCACCGGGTGCGGCGGGGGGAATCTGGCGGGAGATAACGGTGAAAACATTCATAAGTCTCGCTGTCGCCTGTTCCCTGATGAGCTTCACCAGCCTTGGCCTCGCGTCATCCCAGGGCGAAGGGCTCGTCACGTTGGGAGGGCAGGTGATGGACTCGGCCTGCGGGCTGGAACTGGCCAGTCGTGACCAAACCATCGAAATGCCGCCCGAGCCTGTCGGCCGCCTGTTGCGCAATACGCAGGGGGAGGCTCACCCCTTCGAGCTGCGCCTGGTCAATTGCTCGTTGAGCCGTCCCGATCCATTCCGCCCTGGCGCGAGCCTGCCGGATTGGGAGCACCTGCGCGTGATGTTCGACGGTGCCAGCGACATGGGTGGGCGTGCCTTTGCGCTGTTTGGCGAATCCCAGGGCGTTGCGCTGGATATCACCGATGCGGACGGTCACGGCAGCGTTCCAGGTGAACCGCTGCCGCGCAAACCGTTGGTTGAGGGTGACATGACCCTGCACTTCACGCTTCGTCTGGTGGGTAACGGACGCCCGATGGTTGTCGGGCCTCATCGTGCCGCTGTGCGGTTCAAGTTGGAATACTTTTGAAGATTGATGGGTTGCTTGAATGTGGAATACGTCGAAGGTCAGAAATACGCTTCGCCCCAGTCTCTTTGGCGGGTTGATGACACTGGCAGGAACAGCGCTTGGGGCAGGAGACATCGAGTTCAATACCGATGTTCTTGATCTGAGTGATCGCACCAATATCGATTTGTCTCGGTTCGCGCGCAGCGGGTTTATCCTGCCGGGCACCTACTCGATGGTCGTGCAGTTGAATGGCCAGGCTATTCCTGAGCAATCGGTGGCGTTTTACGCCCCTGACGATGATCCGAAGGGGAGCCAGGCCTGTTTATCCGCAAGCCTTGTCGAGCAGTTGGGTATCAAAGCGGCCGCAGCGGCCAAGTTCACCTGGTGGAGAGACGGCGAGTGCCTGGACACGCAAAGCCTGCCCGGCATGGAAGTCACTGGCGACCTGGCCACCTCCACGCTGACGATCAGTTTGCCCCACGCCTACCTTGAGTACAGCGCCATCAACTGGGACCCGCCCGCGCGTTGGGACGAAGGCGTGCCAGGGCTGCTGGTCGACTACAACCTGACGGCGCAGTCCAACTACCGAAGAAACGACGGCACCCGCAACAACCTCAGTGGCAACGGCACGGTGGGCGCCAATGCCGGCGCCTGGCGCGTGCGCGCCGATTGGCAGGGGCGGGTCGAGCGCGCCAGCGAAGGCGCCTACGGCAATCAGAAGCTCGAATGGAGCCGCTACTACGCGTACCGCGCCATTCCTGCACTAAAGGCGCGCCTGGTAGTGGGCGAGGACTACCTGTATTCGGACCTGTTCGACAGCTTCCGCTTTACCGGTGCCTCGCTCAATTCCGATCAGAGTCAGTTGCCGCCCAACCTGCGCGGTTACGCCCCCGAAGTGGTGGGCGTGGCCAAGACCAATGCCAAGGTCATCATCAGCCAGAAGGGCCGCGTGCTCTATGAAACCCTGGTGGCCGCCGGCCCGTTTCGTATCCAGGATCTGCACGACGCGGTGACGGGCTCGCTGGATGTGCGGGTCGAAGAACAGGACGGTTCGGTGCACAGCTTCAAGGTGGATACCGCCGGCGTGCCTTACCTGACGCGACCTGGGCAGGTGCGTTACAAGCTGGCGGCCGGGCGACCGTCCAACCTGCAGTACGGCGGCGACGGCAACATGTTCGGCACCGGGGAATTCTCCTGGGGTGTCAGCAACGGTTGGTCGTTGTTTGGCGGCGGCATGACGGACAACAACTATCGCGCCCTGTCCGTCGGGGCCGGTCGCGATCTGCTGGCCTTCGGCGCCGTGTCGGTCGACGTCACCCAGTCCCACGCCCAACTCTGGGGCGATACCCTCACGGGCAAATCCTACCGCCTGCAATACTCCAAGAACTTTGAGGAGTACGACAGCCAGGTGACGTTCGCCGGTTACCGCTTCTCCGAGAAGAACTTCCTGAGCATGAGCGAGTACCTGGACGCCCGCCATTACGGGTTGAACGGCGAGCGGGCGGGCGGGCGCGGCATGCTCAACGAGCACGGCGAGTACGTCGAAAGCTGGAAGCCGATCGGCGGCAGCAAGGCGCTGTACACGGTCACGGTCAACAAACAGTTTCGTGACCTTGGCGCCACGGTCTATGCCAGCTACAACAAACAGACCTACTGGAACCGGCCGGACACCCAGCGCTGGAACCTGTCGCTGTCGCGCTACTTCAACGTGGGCAGCGTCAAGAACATGAGCCTGTCGCTGAACCTGTACCGCAGCCAGGAATACCAGCACCTGGACAACGGCATGGCACTCACGGTGAGCCTGCCGCTTGGGCGCACCGGCACCCTGGCGCTGGATGCCAATCGGGCCGGCGGCAACAACACCTTTTCATCGCGCTACAGCGACCGCATCGACGAGCGCAACAGCTACCAGTTGAGTGCCAGCAACCGTTCGGCCAGTGCGTACTTGAGTCACATGGGCGATCAGGCCGACATCGACCTCAGCGCCAGCACACAGGAAGGCGATTACCGCACCCTCAGCGTATCGGCTCGCGGCGGTGGCACGCTCACGGCCCAGGGCGGGGCGCTGCACCGTACCGGCAGCACCGGCGGCACGCGGTTGATGGTCGATACCGGTGGCGTGCCCGATGTACCGGTGCGCGGGTACGGCTCGCCGACACGCAGCAATGCGTTCGGCAAAGCGGTGATTTCCGACATCAGCAGCTACCAGCGCACGGCGGCGAGCGTCGACCTCGAACGCTTGCCGAGCAACGTCGAAGCCACGCAGTCGGTCACTCAATTGACGCTCACCGAAGGGGCTATCGGCTACCGATCCCTGGACGTGATCGCCGGCGCCAAGGCCATGGCCGTGCTGCGCCTGGCCGACGGCAGCGCACCGCCGTTCGGCGCCACGGTGAAAAACGTCAAGCAACAGGACACCGGCATCGTCAATGACGACGGCAACGTTTACCTCAGTGGCATCCAGGCCGGCGACGTGATGATCGTCAGTTGGGGCGGACGCGAGCGCTGCATCCTCACGCTGCCTGCCGTACTGCCCGCCGATGGTTTGACCGATGCCCTGCAACTCGGCTGCCGCCCGGTAGCCGCTGAACAATCCTCGCCCGAGCCAGCCGCGCTGCCCGGGAAGCCCCTCGACATGGAGAACACCGCCACATGATGCTCACTACGCGTTTCACCCTGCTGGTCCTGGCTTTACTGGCCCTGAGCGACAGCGCCTACGCCGCCGTTGGCCTGGACCGCACCCGCGTGATTTTCGACGGCGGCAAGGAAGCCACCAGCGTCAATATCACCAACAACAATACCCAGTTGCCGTACCTGGCCCAGGGCTGGATCGAAGATGAAAGCGGCAAAAAGATCACCTCGCCGCTGATCGTGCTGCCACCGGTGCAGCGCCTGGAGCCGGGCAAACAGAGCCAGGTGAAAGTGCAGGCGTTGCCGGCGGCCAAGTCGCTGCCGCAGGACCGCGAGACGGTTTACTACTTCAACCTGCGCGAGATTCCGCCACGCAGCGAAAAGGCCAACACCCTGCAGATCGCCTTGCAGACCCGGATCAAGCTGTTCTATCGCCCGCAGGCGATCACGCCCAGCCAGCAGGACTTTTCCAACCCCTGGCAGCAGAAGCTGACCCTGACCCGCGAAGGCGAGCACTACAAGGTCAACAATCCGACCCCGTACTACGTGACTCTGGTGGACGCGCGCAGCACCAAAGAGGGTAAAACCGTGGCCGGCTTCGAGCCGCTGATGGTGCCGCCCAAAGGTGCGCTGACCCTGGGGCCGACCATCCAGGCGCTGGGCAAGACGCCGTGCCTGGCTTACGTGAATGACTACGGCGGCCGCCCCGTGCTGGCCTTCACCTGCACTGGCGACACGTGCACGGTCGACGTGCAAGCGTCAACGCCCACTCAGTAATGCCTGCTGCTGGAGAACGTCATGAAGTCGCAACGTATGAACGTGCTGGCAGGGCTGTTACTGGCCTTTGCGGGGGGCGCGCAGGCCGAGGATGTCGAAGGCATGAACGGGGTGTTGAACATTCTCGGGTCCATGCACGAGGCGCCATGCAGCCTTGAAATGAACTCGATCCACCAGACGGTCGACCTGGGTGCGGTGTCGACCAGCCAATTGCAGCGGCCCGGCGATCAAGCCAAAGCCAAGGCCTTTCAACTGCGCTTTCAGGATTGCCAGCGCACGGCGGGCAGCATTCGCAGTGAGCGCACCGGCAACCTGACCTGGAGTGCGTATCAACCGGTGGTGTCGGTGGCGTTTGTCGCGCCCGCCGATGCCGATGATCCGCGCCTGGTCAAGGTGCGGGGCATCAGTGGCATGGGGCTGCAGCTCACCGACGCCCTGGGCCGCGATGTGCACCTGGGGCAACGGGGCGAGCCGCTGCTGTTGCCCATGGGGTCAAGCACAATGACCTGGCACGTACGACCCACGCGCACCGCCGCGCCGTTGAGCAGCGGGGCCTTCAAGGCCGTGGTGGATTTCAGGCTCAATTATGAGTAAGGGCAGAACAATGGCTAAGTTAATCGGCGCTGGTGCCACGCTGGCGGGAGGCTGCCTGTTGTGGGCGCTCGGCCAGGGCGTGCAAGCCGACACCAACCTGATCATCCGCGCGACGATCATTGCGCCGCCGCCGTGCGTGATCAACGGCGGGGGCACGCTGGATGTGCCGTTTGGCAACGACCTGCAAACCTCCCGGGTGGACGGCGTCAATTACCGTCGCAACGTGCCGTACACCGTCACCTGCGACTCGCCGTTCAGCAACGCGCTGACGCTGGAACTCAAAGGCACCGGGGCGGCATTTGACAGCCGTGTGTTGTCGACGCGCAAGCCTGACCTGGGCGTCAAGCTGTTCGTCAATGGCGCAGACTGGCCGTTGAATACAAGGGTGAACTTCACCCATCCCAACTTCCCTGTGGTGCAGGCAGTGCCGGTCAAGCGCGCGGGCAGCCGCCTCACCGGCGGCGCATTCGACGCCGCCGGAACACTGGTGGTGGATTACCAATGAGAACGCAAAAAGAGAAACGATCAATGACAGGTTGGCCGCCGCGAGCCGTGCTCGCCCTGTGCACCCTCGGCCTGTGCAATGGCGCCTGGGCCAACCTGACGTTCAGCGGAACGCTCAACGAACCGCCGCCCTGCACCATCGACGCGGGCAACACCATCGAAGTCGATTTCGGCGATGTCGGCATCAAGCGCATCGACGGCGTGAAATATCGCCGAGGGCTCGGCTACACCATCAGTTGTGGCACCGACACGCTGCCCTGGGAGCTGCGCTTGAGCATCAAGGGCACCCCCACCGGGTTCGATGGTGCGGCGGTGCAGACCAGCGTGCCGGCCCTGGGCATTCGGGTGTTCCAGAACAACCAGCCGTTCGCGCTGAATGCGCCGATGGACATCAGCCTGTCGTCACCGCCGACCCTGGAAGTGGTGCCCGTGCAGCAGCCCGGCGCGATTCTGGCGCCCGCCAGGTTCACGGCGGTGGCCACGCTGCTGGCCGAATACGAGTAGGAGTGGGTCTATGCGACATCCAATTGTTGAAAAAGCCGCAGGGGCCGTGCTGCTCATCATCGGCTTGATGCCTGTGGGCCATGCGGCGGACAACCTCAGCTTCAAGGGCAACCTGGTGGAAGAGGCCTGCACGATCCGCCCCGGCGACGAGGCGATCACCCTGGAACTCTGGGACCTGACCAGCAAGTACCTCTACCTCAACACGCGTTCGGTGGGGAAGGGCTTCCAACTGCATCTGGAGGACTGCGACACCAGCGTCGGCAACACCGTCACCATCACCTTTGGCGGCCGCGAAAATCGCGAGCTGCCCGGCTTGCTCGCACTGGACAGCGGCAGCGGCGCGTCGGGTATCGGGGTGGGCCTGGAGACGCCGAGCAGCAAGCCATTGCCGCTCAACGCCACCAGCGACGAGCAGGTGCTGACCAACGGCGCCAATGTGATCGAACTCAAGGCCTACGTGCAGGGCGAACCCAAGGCCATCAGCGACCAGACCATCGGGCATGGCGCGTACACGGTGACCTCAACGTTCACCCTCGATTATCCCTAGTGCGGGTCCACCTCGAATACCTTCCAGGCGCGCCCCGCATGGCGTGCACTGACTGTTCGCCAGCGGCGTCTGGTTGAGGAGCAATGTGAGATGAAAATGAACCGACTGCCTGGAGCCTTGGTGCTTCTTGTGCTGATGAGCGGCGCGGCGACCGTTGAAGCCGCTCAATGCCGTGTGAACGGTGGGCCATGGCGACAGGTGGACACGGGCGGGACCCTGACCTTTCAGGTGCCCGTGACCGTCCGCGTGGGGGCGGACACCTCGCGTATTCTGCTTGAGGGCGCGCGACTGGATTGCCGATTCACGCCCTACGGTTTCCCAGCCTGGTATACGGACCATTGGTCTACGTCGGCTCTAGCAGGCGCGCCCTGGACGCCCGGCCCAAAATTCATCAATCAGGGCACGGGTCTTCGGATTAACGGGGGGTACTACAACACGCCGGTGCCCTTTGGCATCCGTATCGCAAACATGCCCAACAACGCCGTGGGTGTGCCCGTGGATGCAACCCCCTATATTTTGATACGCAACAACCCCACCAACCCGATTGACGTGCGAATAGGCGATGTCCTTGGCGTGCTGCGTCTCAGCCAGACAAACAACTACGACTCCTCGCGCACAGGCCTCAGTCTCACGTACACCGCCGCCAATAACTTCGCGATTTCCCCGTCGTCCTGCACGATCAACAATAACAACCCTATCGAGATCAACTTCGGCAACGTCCCGCAGCGCGCCATCGGCACCGATCCGCTGACCAGCTCTATCGTGAGCAACCGCAGGCTGACTTATTCCTGCCCGGACGCAGGGATCACCACGCCCATCACGATCACCTACAAAGGCACCTCTTCGTCATTCGATTCACGTCTGTTGATGATGACCAACCCCAACGTCGGCACGGCGATGGTCCGCGCGGGCGCTGCGGTCCCGGTGAACGGCTCGTTCCTGACGCGCATCACCAACAGCGTCGGCGGTGACGACGTAACGTTCTCGCTGGTGCGCCGCAACAACGCGATACCCACCGCCGGCGCCATCAGCGGCAGCGGTGTACTGGTGATGGGCGTGCCCTGAAACACGTTAACTCATGGATTCCCACCTCGTCCGGCAGGGGCAGCGCGCGCATGGACTGTTCGTGCTGGCCCTGCCGCATTAAGCAAGCAACGAGAGATGAAAATGAAACAACTTAAAGGAGCTTTCGGGCTTCTGCTGCTGGTCGGCGTCAGCACCACCGCGCAGGCCGTCGATTGTCGGATCAATGGCGGCGCCTGGTTTACGGGTAACCCGAACATGCAGGTGCCGGTGACGGTCACGCTGAGCGCCGACCGCACCCGCATCATGCTCGAAGGGGCACGACTGGAGTGCCGCTATTCACCAGGACAGGGCCCCGCCTGGGGCCAGGACTACTGGAGGACCGGCAACTTTTCGGGCGCACCCTGGACCCCAGGCCCCAAGTTCACCGGCCACGGCACGGGGCTGCGCATCAACGGCGGGTTCTATAACTCCCCGGTCCCGTCGGGCATCCTCATCGCGACCCTGCCCAATGACAAGCAGACTTACCCGATCAACGTCACCCCCTATATTCTGGTGCGGGCCTTTCCGGCCAACCCGATCAATGTGCGCGTCGGCGACAACCTCGGCATGTTGCGTCTCACCAGTTCGAACAACTGGGATGGCAGTCAGCCGCAACTGAGCGTCACTTACACCGCCGCCAACAACTTCGATATTTCGCCGTCCACCTGCACGATCAACAACAACGCGCCGATCGAGATCAACTTCGGCAATGTCCCGCAGCGTGCCATCGGCACCGATCCCCTGAGCACCACGATCGTCAGCAATCGCAGGCTCACCTATGCCTGCCCGGATGGCGGGGTGAACTCGCCCATCACCATCACTTACAAGGGCACGTCGTCTTCGTTCGATTCGCGTCTGTTGATGATGAGTAACCCGAACGTGGGCACCGCCATGGTCCGCGCAGGTGTTGCCGTCCCGGTGAACGGCTCGTTCCTGACCCGCATCACCAACAGCGTGGGTGGCGACGATGTGACCTTTGCGCTGGTGCGGCGAAACGGTTCGGTACCGACTGCCGGTGCCACCAGCGGCAGCGGTGTGCTGGTGATGGGCGTGCCCTGAGCCACCCTGCACCGCCAATTCCCGCAGGAGCGAGCTTGCTCGCGAAAATCGTCAACGCTGACGCGCTCATCCTGGATGTACGCGGCGTTCTCGGATTTTTCGCGAGCCGGCTCGCTTCTGCGTTTTTGAAGGGCGCGCGCGACGCGTGTTGATAATTGGTAATGGGTTGTTTAGTTATTGTTAGCGTCTTTTGTAATACGGTTCTTACAGCGGGCAGACTAATTAAGCGGTTCTCGGTTAGTTGCAGGTAGTCCTTGTCTTACAGGCGTTATTAAAGTTTTGGCAAAAGGCCATTTTTTTTCTGATGAGTTATGGGTTGTTCGGCTACTTGGTTAAAGGAAATCGCCTGCTTACTTGCCGTTGATAGGCTCGGATACTTGTTCGGCATTGAACGAGTGCTTGGCGGTCAATGCAACTTATTGGAATTGCCGCGTCGGCGGTTCCGTGACGCTAAAAGCTTCTGATCAAAGACAGGTACTCCGTCATGTTCAAAAAACTCGCCCTCGCAGCACCTTTAGTTGCAGTGTCCCTGGGCTCTTCCATGGCGTTTGCCGCCGACGATGCACGTTCCTCCATTCAGATCACTGCCGATATCCCCACCAAGCAATTTCACGTGCTGCCACGGGACCCCAACTTCGGTAAAGACGAACGAATGAACTACAACCCCGTCAGCGGTGAACTGAGTTCCCTGCGCGGCACGTATGACGTGAAGAACACCGAAGGTTCGGTTCACGCCTACATCGAAGGCGGCACCACCGCGGCAGCGCTGTACAACGGCTCGGACAGCATTGCGCTGACCAACACCTTCAACGGCGTCGTGCTCACCGCCACTCCGCAGGAAGTGGTGGATGATCCGCAATCCACGCCTGGCACCCAGGCCGACCTGGTCATCACCCCAGCCAAGCCGGCCGACACGCAAAACGGTCTCTACACCGCCAACTACACGGTGATCTTCGACGCCGTGCCGCGCGCGACGCCATAAGCGTTAACGCGTGACGTGTCACGCCCTGGGCTCGCGATGCGCCCGGGGTTTTTAGAAGGGTCGGCGTCTGCTCCTCTGCGCCGGCCCGGTTTTTTATGGTCCCGATAGTTCGTACTGACGAGAGCCCCGTTCATGTATTCGATGACGCCTGTTGCCGGTGCGTTGCTTCTATTGGCATGCGCCAGTGCCATCGCTGCGCCTGTGTCGCCCGGTGCTGCACCGGGCAGCCTGTTGCTGCAATCGCGAGAACTTCCCAAGGAGTTTGAGCAACACTTTTTTGATGTGCCATTGGCGGTGCGCGTCGAGCTGGATCAGCAATTTTTGGGCGAAGCGATGATCGTACTGGGACGTGATGATCGCATTACCCTGCTGGAATTCACCGACACCGCCGACAGCAAGATCAGCCCGACCGAGCGCGACAACTGGCAACAGATCCTGCAAAACGGCATGGCGCTGGGCGGTTGCGAGCGTAGTTGCCCATCCAGATTGCTGGCGCTGCACTACAGCCTGGACAGCTCGCTGGTGTCGATCCTTACCGAAAACGTTGAGCGCGGCACCGACCTGCAACGCTATTACGAGCACCCGGAAGCGGGCAGCCATGGCTTGATTGTCGATAACCAACTGAACCTCACCGGCGGCCAGGACGAAAACCTCGGCGGCCGCTACGGCTTGCAGGCCAGCGCCAGTCTGGGCAACTGGACCCAGGCGCTGAACCTGCAAGTGTCACGCTTGGGCGGCACCGACACTTCGCTGCGCCATGCTGTGCACGAGCTGTACAGCCAACGTGAAATGCAGGGTGATTTCCTGCGCCTGGGCTTTTTTACCCCCGGCTCCGATGGCCTGAACCGCCAGATCCGCTCGTTCGGTGCCAACCCGGATACCGCCGTGGGCGTGATGTTCGGCAGCTCGGACAGCCTGCTGGTCAACAACCCCAAGCCCAGCGTCTACCCGATCTATGTCACCGCCAGCCGCCAGGCGTCGGTGGAGATTTATCGCAATGGGCTGTTGATCAACAGCCAGCCGGTCGCGGCGGGCCTGCAAACCCTCGATACCCGGCCCTTGCCCGGCGGCATCTATGAAGTGCAAGTGCGTCTGATCGAAGACGGCCAGACCAGCGCCAGCAGCACCGAGCTGGTCTACAAACCCAACAACTGGCGCAACGCCGATGAGCGGTGGCGCTACAGCACCTTCATCGGGCGTGAAAGCAAATTGTTCAGCAACTGGGAGCAACAGGCGACCGGTAATCCCACCTACGGCGCGGGCCTCAATTACCTGGCCCACCCCCGCGTGATCCTGGGCCTGTCCAGCCGTAAAGTGCGTGACATGCTGCAGACCGGCACCTCCATCGACTGGAGCCTGGCCAATAGCACCAGCCTCTACGCCAATGTCTACCAGACTCAGCAGCATGGCACCGGCATGGACGTGCAAGGCTTGTACAGCTACGGCCAGGGCAGCGTGGTGCTCAGCCACAACCGCAGTTGGCTGGACAACCGCGACACCTACGAAATACTCGCCGACGGCACCCGCCTGCGCCAACGCACGCCCTTTGTCGGGCAGACCAGCAGCTCGTCGCTGTCGCTCAACCATCGCCTGAGCAACACACGTTCCGTCAGCGCCAGGCTGGCGCACAGCCAGGGCAATCTCAACGGCCTGGGGCTCGACCTCGGTTGGGCCCAGCGCGGCAAGTTGATGGGCAGCGACGCCAACTGGCGGCTATCGGTATTCGATCGTCCCGGCACCGCCAGCACCGGCGACAAACGCAACCGCGGCGTCGACTTGAGCCTCAGCCTGGCCCTCGGCGCGCCGGGCGAACAATGGTCCGCCAGCCTTGGCACGCGCACCGCCCGCGATGGCAGCCGCGACAACAACGGCTCGCTGAGCTACCACCGCGACTTGCAGGGCCACGTGCTGCAAAGCGTCGCCGCGACGGTATTGGCCGACACCTACGGCGTCGGCCTTTCCGGCCGGGGCAGCTTCCAGACCGACGCCGTATTTGGCGATGCTTTCGTGCAGCGCTCGTCCTTCAATAACAACCTCAGCGGCGGGCTCAACCTGGGCAGCACCCTGGCGGTGGGCGCGCAGAAGATGGTCCTGAGCAGCCAGCACCATGGGCGTGGCGCCGGGATGATCGTCGACGTGGAAACCGACCTGGAAGACATCCGCCTGCGCGCCGATGACCTCACCGGCGGCAGCGTCATCCTGCGGGCCGGGCGCAACTTTGTGCCGATCACGGCCTACAAGAACAGCACGTTGGGGTTCGATTTCGAGGGCAACCATCCGCCGGCGGCGAGTATCCAGCCGACCCGCACCCGCTATCACCTGAACAAGGGCGGGGTCGAGTACCGCAAGATCAGCGTGATGAAAACCGTCACCGTGCTCGGTCGCCTGCTGGACGCGCAAGGGCATCCGCTCAAGGGCCATCACCTGATCAATCACGCCAGCCGTGGGGTCAGCGAAGTCGACGGGTTCTTCTCCATGGAAATGAACACCAGCGTGCCGACCCTGGAAGTGCGCTACGCCAACCAGTTGCTCTGTCGCTTCCGTTTGGAACCCGATACGGCGCGCCAGGAAAGCGATGTGCTGATGATCGGCGACCTGCGCTGCACCCCCGAAACCCTGGCCGACGCCGTGCAGGCCACGCAACGCGCGGGTTGAAAGCTTTTTAACGTTATGAGGTTTTTAAATGAAATGTTTTCTGACGCTATGCGCCGCGCTGTTGTTGGCACAGGTGGCCCATGCCGGTCCGCAGATCAATGTGGGGGTGGTGTACGACTACCTGGAGGCCGGCAAAAGCACCTACATGAAACGGGTGTTCAATGGCGGCACGTCCACCGCCTTCGTCAAGGTCAACATCCTTGAAATGGTCTACGACGCCGATGGCAGCTACCGCGAAGTGCCGGTTAAAACCAGCGCCGACATCAGCGCGCGTGATGGCCTGATGGCCAGCCCGGCACGGCTGATCGTGCCGGCCAACGGCACCCAGGGCACCCGCTTGCTGTTCATGGGCAACCGCGACAGGGAGCGTTACTTCCGCGTGCGGTTCGTGCCGGTGGTGCCACAGACCGAGGATGAGTTCGCCATCAGCGAGGAGGAGCGCCAGGACTACAAGGACAGCCTGGCGGCGGGCGTGCGGGTGCTGGCGGGCTACGGCACGGTGTTTTTCGTGCGGCCCACTCACACCCGCTTCGACACCCAGGTGCAGGACGACACCACGCGCTATGCCTTGCACAACCAGGGCAACAGCGTGGTGGTGGTCGATGAGTTCAAGGATTGCGCCGTCGGCAACCCCCAGGACTGCCGGCCTACGATCAAGCACCACATCATGGCCGGACGCTCCTTCACATTCGATAAACAGCCGGGTCGCGTGTACCGCTTCAACCTGATCGAAGGCAGCGCGAAAAAAACCATTGAGATCGAAGGCTGAATCGCCGCACAGGAAAACCACCATGTTCAAAACACTGGCCTGTACCGCTTTATCCACGGTTTGCTTGCTGTTCGTGCCCCTGGCCTGGGCAGCGGTCGAACGCGAGACATTCGAGGTGTTCGTGACGATTCCCACTGCGGATTTTTATGTGTTGCCGGTGGACCCGCTGTTGGTCCAGCGCGAACAACACTTGGTTTACAACCCGGTCACTTCGCAAATGAGCTCCCTGAGGGCACCCTTCGAGGTGAAAAACATCGGCGGTGCCATTGCCGCGCGTCTCGACAGCGAGGCTTTTCTATCTAACGGTACTGATCGAATCGACTTGCAAGTGACGTTCAATCAGGTGCCCTTGAGTCTGGAGCAGGCGCAAGTTGTCTCGAGTATCGATGCCAAACCAGGCATACGGGTAGGCCTGGAAATCGCGGCAGTCAAGCCGCCAGAGGACTACCAGCCTGGGCGCTATTTCGGCACGGTGCATATGGTGTTCGATGCGCTGGTATCGGGGAGCTTCTGATGGGAGTTTTAGACGTGAAACACTTGCTTTGTTGTTCGGTACTTGTGGGTTTTTTCGGCGTAGCACAGGCGAACACTGTCGACGTCACCGCCGAGTTTCGGCCCGATCCGACGAACCCAATGGTCAATCGTTTCAAGAATACGACGCCGAGTACGGGGTACTGCGAATGGTTTCATGCATTCTGTAATCCTCGAGGCTTTTTCAGTCTGTCTTTGCCGTTTGGCTTGCCGCAAACCACAGGCGGTCCCGTTCCGGCCAAACACACTGATCCTCGGCAGGGGGCTTACTTGAAGGTGCCCTCGGAATGGCGCAACGTCACGGTGACCAATGAACAGGGCGACAGTGCGCAATTGGACGTGCGTATCTCGGGGATTGGCGGTCGGGCGGACCATGGCGGCGATGTGCAGGTCATCACCGGGGGCGGGGGCTACAACGAGTTGTGGAACACCGGCCGTTGGCATAATGCTCCAACGCCGTGCATTCCTACGGGCGGCCTCAATGGCACCAGTTACTACGTTGTGTGGTTCTGGTTGGTACCTGAGAACGCAGGTGCCTGCGCCACGCAGGCCCAGTTTGACCTGCCTGAGTTGCACTTTCGTTATCTATCATTCGGTTACGAATTGCGCACGCCCAATCCGCTGTCGACGCCAGCCGGCATCTATCGGGGCAGCCAGACCTACACCATTGGTCCAGGACTGGACTTCGATTTCGGTGACCGAGTACTGCCCGTTGGCAACACCGTCACCTTGAATTTTGTCCTGGATGTTGACCATATTCTCAAGGTCGAAGTCCCCCCCGGCGGCAACCGCGTGCAACTCGAACCCCAGGGCGGTTGGCAGGGCTGGTTGCAGAACGGGCGCAAACCCACGCGCCTGTTCCGCGACCAGACCGTCAACCTGTGGGCCAGCTCGCAATTCAAGATGACCCTGGAATGCGGCGCGCCGATGGGCAACACCTGCAGCGTGCGCAATGCGGCCGGCCACCAAGTGCCGCTGGACGTGGCGGTGACCTTGCCCCCGGGCTTGAGCGATGCTGGCGGGCGCTTGGTCAATCGCTTGCCGTTGCGCCTGGACGGCAGTGGCACCGAGTTGTTCCAGCCCAGCCGCTACATCGACCGCAAGCCCAGCACGCTGCACTTCGAGGTCCAGGCCGACAGCGTGGCGCAAATGCTCGAACAACCCGGCAGCACCTACAACGGTGACGTAACGGTGGTCTGGGACTCTGCGATCTGATCGCTCATCGCGTGCGATTGGTCCGGTTGGCAGCTGCTGTCAACGCTGTGCGCGTGAGGCGGCGCATCCATTCCTGTTGGTTGTAGCCCAGGTCGTTGAGCAAGCGGTTGTACACGTCATCGCTCATGGGCGCGTCGGCGAACACCACGCTTTCGGGCACTTGGGCGGCATCGGCCAGGGTCTTGAGGCGCTCGCGCAGGCGATTGCGTTCGGCGGCTTCCAGGGTGTCGGCGCTGGCCCATTGCGCCTGCTCGGTCTGCAAGTCATCCAGGGCCAGAAAGCGCTCGCCAAATTCGTGCTCGTTGTCGCTGCATTGGCTTTCGTAGGCAGTGCGCAAGTGTTGTTCCCACCAAGGCTCAAGCAACATCTGGTTGACCAGGCCGTCGCCTTCGCCGAGCGCCGTTACGGCAGTAAAGGCTTTTTCGATGCGTTTGGAGGAGACATTGGCGGTTGCCCGATACAGCATGTGATCGCTCAACCAGGGCAGGTCGAGCCGCGCGGCCAGCGACGTCTGATAGGCGAGGTGCACATCCACTTCATCGATCTCGCCGGGCTCGCCGTTGAGCACGTCCGAGCTGAACCGCTGGCCCTGGCCGCCTTGCGCCTTGGGTTTCAGGCGCAAGGCGATGTCCTGGCCGACGACTTTGGCCAGTTGCTTGAGCCGCGCGCTGCCCCTGGCCAGGGTGACCAGGCGCGCTTCAAGTTCGGCGCCGTTGGGCGCGTCGCGGTAGGCTTCGCTGACCAGCACTTCGATGCCCATTTCATTGAAAATCTGCGCCCCGGCATCCGGGCACAGGCCGGGGAAACTGGCCATCTTGAACAGCCGCTCGCGTAATGCGCTGTCTTCATAGGCTGCCAGCAGCATGCGCCAGACCTGCTGGTTGAGCAGTGGGCGGTTGGCGGTGTAGCGGCCTTGGTCCGCTTCATTGGCGAACGGTCGCTTGATCTGCAACGCATCGATCACTTCGAAAAAAACCTGGGAACCCTGCTCGCGCTCCAGGGCTTTCCATAGGGCATCCGACTCGCTGCGTTTGGCGGCCTCCAGGCCTTCGAGCCAGAAGGCGTTGGCACCGCGCGGCTCATAGGTGCGGTTGGGGTCCAGGCCGGCGTCGGTACGGTAGGTTTCGTAGCGTTGGCGCGCCTCATCGGTGAGGGTGGCGCGGTCAAGGCGTGTGCGTGCCACGAGCCTGGCGTGGGCTGAACCCTGTGCGACGTCGGGCAGGTGGTTGATGCGCGTGCCACGCAGGTCGAGAAGAAACTCATCGGTGCGCGGCTGCGCAAACAGCCCGGCGGGCCAGCTGTCCACCTGTGTACCCGCGAGGCGCAGCGTGCGCAGCCCGGGCATCCAACTGACGTCCGGCGCCTGTTGCAAAGGGTTTTTGCTCAGGTCCAGGCTCTTGAGGTGCTTGAGGGTTTTCAGCTGCGCGAGCTCGTTGCCGCTGAGCGCCAGGCGATTGCCCGAGAGTTTCAGGTCGCGCATGAAACGCATGTTCTGCAACGCCTCGGGCAACTGTGTGAGACGGTTGTTGGCCAGGTTGAGCCCGCGCAAGGAGGGCAGGTGCTTGAGAAAGTCACTGTGGGCATCGCCGAACTCGCAACCGGTGGCCTCCAGCACCGTGACGTGCTCGAAGCTGGCACTCAGGGTGGGCAGCCTGGGCGGCAGGCTCAGCAGGTCGCGGGTCAACAGGTCGAAGCGCAGCACGGTGCCGTGCTGCACATGGCCCCAGCCGTCGGTGTACTCGGCGAATCGATCCGCCCAGCAGCGTTCCAGCAATTGGGCGATGAGCTTTTTGGCGTATCGGTTGTCCTGATAAGGGTTCTCGCTCTCGCCGCCAATGGTCACTGTGTTCTTCCAGCTTTGCAGCTCGACATGCAGCAGTTGCTTCTCCGCCTCCAGGGCCTGGAGCGTGTCGACCAGGTCAAACTCGGGGATCTCCTCCAGAAACAGGGTCAAGCGCTCTTCGGTCATGCTCGGAAACAGCAACTGCAAGGTTTGCCGTGCATATTCAAGCCGGGTCAGCGCGGTGGCGCCCGGGCAGCGACTGAGCACCGGGCCGCCCAACAACTGGCTGGTTTCGCGCGTCTGGATCACCGGCACCGGTGGTTCGGCAAGTACCACGCGACGCTCGGCCAGGGACTCCACGCGTTGCTTGATCCACTGTTTGAGCGCACCGCCTTCGCCCAACTGAAAGCCCAGGGCGTTGCGCTGCGTGGCCGGCAGTGCTTGCAGGATCGCCTGGTAAAGCGTGGTACGGCTGGCGGCGTGCGGGTTGGCGGGATCGACGAACAGATAACCGCGGGCGTTGCGAATCAGCACGCGCGTGGTGTCGGCCGACAGTGGCCCGACCGCACACGACACCTCACCGCTGGCGGAGTGTTCGCGAATCTCCAGGCGCAGCTTGCCAAAGGTGTCGCTGTAGACCTTGAGGGCATTGAGGGCCAGTCGCTCGGACGCCGGCGGCAACGGCGAGGGCCGATCAAACCCTTGGTAGGCCAGCGCCGATTCGTTGGCAAAGGCCAATTCCCGCGCCTGATTGCGCAAGCGCAGTGGCAGTTGCCGCTGGGCAAGGGCCTCGCGCTCGGCCTGGGTGGCGCTGGCGAGCAGGGTGCGTGCAGCATTTGAATCCAGGTAGTCAAAAGGTTCGCGCAAGGTCGCAAGGCTGGGGTCGTCGGTGAGTTCCCGGGTCTGGTACACCTTGTCGCTGATCTCGGGAGCGTTGCGCATGACCTGGTCAGCCAACTGGTCACGCAGGGTCTGCACCTGGTGTTCCGGTGCCACATCATCCCCCAGCAAGGTGCGGGTCGCGCTGTCGTCGAGGAACGCGAGCGCGTGCTCCGGCAGCTTGCCGGACAGCGCCTCGCTCTGGCTGAGCGTCAGCGTATCGGCCTCGGCGGCGTTCGCATGGCCGAACGTGAGCGCCGCCCCGTCGGGGTCGCTGTCCAGGTACACGCTGAGCGCCTTGTCCCGGGGCCAACCCGGCAGCTCGGTGAGGAGCTGTGGGAACCACTCCGTCGAGGGCCCGTTTGGCAGTGGTTCACCGGCACGCACCTTGCGGCTGACAGCGTCGGGAAACACCTGGGCTTGCAGGCGATCAAGACTCGCGGCCAGCAGGGGCGGCACGGGCTCGTTGTAGCGGTACAGGCTGCGCAGCGTGCCTTCGTCGGTGCCGCTGGCGATGCGCAGTGCTTGCAGCTGCGGGTCGCTCAAGCCCTGCACACGCGGGCCCAGGCGCCGCATCAGGGTCTGGCTGTCCCAGCGCTGCGGCTGTTCGCCTTCGTGCACGAAGGCGCCGTCGTCGGCGAGCACGACGCGTGGCTGGTAGGCGTCCGGGCGCGTGGGGTGCACCAGGCGATGCTCGTCGGTTGCGGGGTCGTGGCGGATTTTATAGTGACGGTCCTGCAACGGGCGCAGGTCCTCGGCTTGCCGGTCAGCCGGGTGGGCATAGGGTTGCAGGTCCGGGTTCCATAACTTGCGCGCGCCGTCTTGCGCCTCGATTGGGTGCATGCCCTCGACAAACGCGGAGAGCTTGGGGCGCAGCACTGCGCCGACCTTGCCGGCGCCAGCGAACACCGCGAACTGCGCCAGGTTTTCCGCCACCCCCAGCAATTGCTCGGCGGCTTGCGTGCCACGGCCCTGGGCCCAATCGAGCAACCCCTCGAAGACCTCGTCACACAGTTGATACACGCTGTACACCATCATCATCTGGCCCAGCACCGGCACGAACGGCGTGACCACCAACAGCGCCGCGTTGAGCACATCCGAGAGGATCTTTTCCAGGTTGTCCCACCAGGCCCGACGCGCCAGGCGGTCGACATAGGCAGTCGACACCGCCAGTTCGCGGGCGTCATTGACGATCTTGTTCAGCTTGACCCGGTACAGGTAGTGCCAGGGAGTGTCCTTCTTCGGGTCGTCCGCGCGGTGGGCGGTGTCCTGGGTGATGTCCAGCAGGCTGAATTTCAGGTTGCTACCCGCTTTCACCTGCGCAAAGAAGGCACCGCGCTCGGCATGTGCCACGAATTGGCTGAAAAATAGGTAGTCAGGCCCATCGCGTAACTGGCGCGTCAGCGTTTCGACAAAGGCCTTGGGCGAGGCGTATTGCTTGAGCGGGTGTTCGGGGTCCTGGGGCACCCAGGCGATGACGCGCCCTTGGGCTTGGCGCTGCTCCGGGTCGGTGGTGAACAGCATGACCCCGGCCAGTGGGCTGCCGGCCACGCTCAGCGAGTAGCAGCCCAAACGCAGGCCATCGAGTGTGAGGTTGACCGGGTTGTCGATAAAGCCCAGAAGCGCTTGATGCGCATCGGCCGGCAAATGCTCGCTGTGCAGGCCCAGGTGCGCGCTGCTGCGCAGGTCCGCCTTGAGCTGGCTGACCACTTCAGCGCGCACCACACCGGCCACTGCCGGTTGATCGAAGCCCAGAACAGTCCTCAGTTCGGCCTGGTAACGCCCGCCGATATCCAGGGTGCGGCAGATCGCCTTGAAGTGATCGACCGTGAGTTTTTGCCCGGTGCTCTGATGCCGGATCGAGAGGATCTGACGCTGGCCCCGGGCATCTTCCGGCCCCATGAAGGCGTGGTCGACGAAGCGGTCGCCAGCGGCGAAGTTATGCAGGGCCATGTCCAGCAATGACAGGGTCTTGCTGTGTACGCCGCCCTTGAGGTTGATCGCCCACCAGGCGACCGGCGCGTTCATATAGACGCGCAGCGAGGTGTTGCGCATGTCCACGTCGCCGTAGTGGGGCAGCAATGCGCCCTTGAGCAGTGATTCGGCGAAGGCGCGCAGGTCGTTCAGCGGGCCGAGACGTTTATCCAGCGCCGTCTGGGCCTGCCAATGCTCGGCAACGGCGGTCTTGAGTGCTTGATGCTGCGCGGGCGTGGCCCTGGGGTAGGGCACCGGCGTTCCCAGGCCATCGCGCTGAAGGGCTTGAATGCGGGCCGGCGTGGTGCCCTTGATCCAATCGGGCAAAGCGTTTTGGATCAGCTCGACATGGCGGCCCTGGAAGGGCGTGGCGGGTAAATCAGTAGGCATGATGTGAACCTGAATAGACCAGTGGAATCCTTGAGTCTATGCAGTCGAGGCGCCTGAAATAAGCTTGAAAATTAGTCGGTTACGCGTGCCTAAAGGTCAATAATTCAGCGCTGAACACTACCCGGATGCCACCCTTTTTCAGCGCGCCGCACACAGCGTGTTCGCGCCGGGTTGCAAGTACGGCGTGAGGATCGGTGCCATGCCTTTTAGCACCTGCACCGGCAAGGCCGAGGTGAAGGTGAAGCGCTCGGCCGAGGCGCCCGGCACGAAGGCGGTGAGCGTGCCGAAGTGGTGTTCGCCGATGTAGAACACGAACGTCGCCGTACGGTTGATGGCTTTGGAGCTGATCAGGCGCCCGCCCGAGCCCGTGGCCTGGAGGCGGTTATCGCCGGTGCCGGTCTTGCCGCCCATCGACAGCGGCGTGCCGTCCGCCAATGTGAAACTGCCCGCCACGCGTTTGGCGGTGCCGGCGTCCACCACTTGCGACAGCGCGCCGCGCAAGGCGGTGGCGACTTCACTGGGCAGTACCCGCCGGGCGCGGTTCGGGTCGCTGACCAGGTGTGTTTCGTACGGGGTGTCGGCGGCAAAGGTCAGGCTGTCGATACGCACCACCGGCAGGCGCATGCCGTCGTTGAGGATGATACCCATCAGGTCGGCGAGGGCGGCGGGGCGGTCGCCGGAACTGCCGATGGCGGTGGCCAGCGACGGCACCAGATGATCGAACGGGTAGCCCACGGCTTGCCAGCGCTGGTGAATCTCCAGGAAGGCT
>Ga0256410_1000891_pt1 | contig 25447 bp, 20 predicted proteins | sample PhyWR1_FD_185983 | JGI IMG/M metagenome (GOLD analysis project Ga0256410, IMG submission 185983) | Leaf surface microbial communities from wheat plants in UC Gill Tract Community Farm, Albany, California, United States - DLSL W.R1 | ecosystem: Host-associated > Plants > Phyllosphere >... | reverse complement strand
GAAGCCTTTGGTCGCGCCGCCGAAGTCTGGGAAGTGGCCAATGTCATGGTGTTTCTGGCCAGTGACTACGCCTCGTATATGGTCGGCGAAGTGCTGCCTGTCAGCTCGCAACAAGCGTGAGGCACAGAGTATGAGCACGACTTTCAGCAGTGCCGCGCAGTTGCTGGCGGCCGAGGGCCTGGATCTGGGGCGCACCGACTGGCTGTTGCTGACCCAGGAGCGGATCAACCTGTTTGCCGAGGCCACCGGCGATCATCAGTGGATCCATGTCGACCCTGAGCGCGCCGCCAGCGGGCCGTTCGGGGCCTGCATCGCCCACGGCTACCTGACCCTGGCGCTGGCCAATCTGTTTATGCCGCAACTGATGCAGTTCGAAAATCTGGCCATGGGCGTCAACTGTGGCACTGACCGGCTGCGCTTCCCGGCAGCGGTCAAGGTCGGTTCGCGAATCCGTGGCCATGGCCAGGTGATGCGGGTCGAAACACTGGGCCAGGCCGTGCAGGCAGTGGTGCGCATGAGCGTCGAAATCGAAGGCAGCGAACGCCCCGGCTGTGTGGTGGACACCATCAGCCGCTACACCTTCAACCCTCTTGAACAGTGAGCCTTGAATATGAATTTGAATGACGTTGTGATCGTATCCACCGCCCGCACGGCCCTGACCAAGTCCTTCCGTGGCTCGTTCAACGATACCGAAGCGCCGGTGCTGGGCGGCCACGTGGTACGTGCCGTCGTCGAGCGCGCGGGTATCGAGCCGGGCTCGGTGGAAGACGTGATCATGGGCGCCGCCGCCCAGCAGGGCACCCAGAGCTACAATATCGGGCGCCTGTGTGCCTATACCGGCGGCTTGCCCGATACCGTGCCGGGCATGGCGCTCGATCGCATGTGCGCTTCGGGCCTGATGAGTATCGGCGTGGCGGCCAACGGCATCATGACCGGCGAAATGAAGATAGCCGTAGCCGGTGGCGTGGAGTCGCTATCGCTGACCCAGAACAAGTACAAAAACACTTACCGCGCCCAGTCTGAGGCCGTGCTTGAGTGCATGCCGACGGCGTATATCCCGATGCTCGAAACCGCCGAAATCGTCTCCCGGCGCTACAACATCAGCCGCGAAGTGCAGGATCAGTATGCTCTGCAGAGCCAGCAGCGCACGGCCGCGGCCCAGGCTGAAGGCCTGTTTGCCGATGAGATCGTGCCACTGGCAGCGCGCAAGCTGTGCTTTGACAAGGAAGGCAAGCCCAGCGGTCATCAGGAGGTAATCGCGGACCGTGACGAGTGCAACCGTCCCTCCACCACTCTTGAAGATCTGTCGAGCCTCAAGCCGGTGTGGAAAGACGGCAAGTGGATTGAACAGGGTGAGTTCATTACGGCAGGCAACGCCTCGCAGTTTTCCGATGGCGCCGCTGCGGTCTTGCTGATGAGCCGTGGCGAAGCCAGACAACGTGGAATCGAAGCCCTGGGTGTGTACCGCGGGATTGCCGTGAGTGGCTGCGCGCCGGAAGAAATGGGCATTGGCCCGGTGTATGCGATTCCCAAGTTGCTCAAGCGCTTTGGCCTGACGGTGTCGGATATTGACCTGTGGGAAATCAACGAAGCGTTCGCCTGCCAGGTGGTGCATTGCCGTGACTTTCTGCAGATTCCCAATGACCGTCTGAACGTCAATGGCGGGGCGATTGCCATTGGTCATCCGTTCGGCATGTCGGGTGCACGGATGGTGGGGCACAGCCTGCTTGAAGGTCGCCGCCGTGGCGCGCGGTTTGTGGTGGTTGCCATGTGCATCGGCGGCGGCATGGGGGCAGCGGGGTTGTTTGAGTTGAACTGAAGGCAGGGGGAGCAGTTTCTTTGTGGGAGCGGGCTTGCCCGCGATTGAGGCGCCGCGGTCAGTCAGACATACCGCGGTGCGGTCATCGCGGGCAAGCCCGGCTCCCACAGAAATTGCGCCGATCTTGTGGGAGTGGGCTTGCTCGCGATTTTGGCGATGCGGTCAATCAGGCATACCGCGGCGCGGCCATCGCGGGCAAGCCCGGCTCCCACAGGCATTGCGCCGATCTTGTGGGAGCGGGCTTGCTCGCGATTTTGGCGATGCGGTCAATCAGGCATACCGCGGTGCGGCCATCGCTGGCAAGCCCGGCTCCCACAGAAATTGCGCCGATCTTGTGGGAGTGGGCTTGCTCGCGATTTTGGCGAAGCGGTCAGTCAGACATACCGCGGTGCGGCCATCGCGGGCAAGCCCGGCTCCCACAGGCATTGCGCCGATCTTGTGGGAGCGGGCTTGCTCGCGATTCCAGGCGATACGGTCAATCAGGTATACCGCGGTGCGGTCATCGCGGGCAAGCCCGGCTCCCACTGGTAGGGCATGGGGCTTAAGGATTTAGTCGCGCGGATAGGTGCGTAAAAGCAGGGAAGCAGTACAATTGCGCTTCTTTACCGGGCATGGACGCTGTTCGGCATCTGTTCACGAGAAGGCCCATGGTTTCTGCTAGTTACTCCCCCGCGCTGGTTCTGATTTCCCTGTGTGTCGCCATCCTGGCGTCGTACACCGCCCTTGACCTTAGCGGTCGCATCGCCACGGCGCGGGGGCGTACCGTGTATCTGTGGATCGGCGGCGGAGCGCTGGCAATGGGCTTTGGCGTGTGGTCGATGCACTTTATCGGCATGCTCGCCCTGCAGTTGCCCCTTGAACTGGGCTACGACCTGGGGCTGACCCTGTGGTCGTTGCTGGTAGCCATTTTGTCTTCGGGTTTTGCCTTGTGGCTGGTCAGTCAGCCACGGTTGCCGGCCCTGCAGTTGCTGTTCGGTGCCCTGATCATGGGCGCAGGGATCAGTGCCATGCATTACAGCGGCATGGCCGCGTTGCGCATGCAGCCGGGTATCGACTACGACCCGACGCTGTTCGGCCTGTCGCTGGTGATTGCCGTGGGGGCTTCGGCGGCCGCATTGGCGATCGCCTTTCGCTTGCGCAGGCAAACCCCCTATGTACGGCTGATGCGCGGTGGCGCTGCGGTGATCATGGGCCTGGCGATTGTCGGCATGCACTACACCGGCATGGCCGCTGCCAATTTTCCCATCGGCAGTTTTTGCGGTGCCGCCATCGACGGCTTGAGCGGAAACGGCCTGGACAATCTGGTGCTGGTGTCCAGCCTGGCGGTACTGGTGATCGCCTTGCTGACCTCGATTTTCGATGCCCGCCTCGATGCGCGTACTGCCGCCCTGGCAGATTCCCTGACCCTGGCCAACGAAGAACTGACCCAGTTGGCGCTGCACGACACCCTCACCGGGCTGCCCAATCGCATCCTGCTGGCCGACCGCATCGGCCAGGCGATGAACAAGGTGGCGGAGCAGGGCGGCTGTTTTTCGCTGATGTTTATCGACCTCGATGGCTTCAAACCGGTCAACGATGCTTTTGGTCATCACCTGGGCGACCGCCTGCTGCGCGAGGTCGCCTTGCGCTTGCGCGAGCAGCTGCGCAGCCAGGACACCCTGGCGCGCATTGGCGGTGACGAATTCGTGCTGCTGGTGCGCCTGCTTGAGCCTGACGATGCCCCGCAAGTGGCGGCGCGTCAGGTCAGCCTGCTGTCCCGGGCGTTTCGCGTCGATGAGCATGAGTTGCTGATTTCCGCCAGTGTCGGCATCGCGCTGTACCCCGGCAATGGCTTGACCGCCGAGGAGCTGCTGATGAACGCCGACGCGGCGATGTACCACGCCAAGGGCACCGGCAAGAACGGCTACAGCTTTTTCGACGCCTCGATGAACACCAATGCGCGCAAGCAATTGCAACTGCTGCAGGACTTGCGCCAGGCCCTGGAGCTGCAGCAGTTTCGTCTGCATTACCAGCCCAAGTTCGACGCCAGCAACAGCCAGCCGGTGGGGGCTGAAGCGCTGTTGCGCTGGGAGCACCCGCAGCAGGGGTTGCTGCTGCCGGAACACTTTATCGACCTGGCGGAAAAAACCGGCCTGATCATCCCCATCGGCGACTGGGTGCTCAATGAAGCGTGCCGGCAGATGCGCGCCTGGTTCGACCAGGGCTATAGCCACTGGCGCATTGCGGTCAATCTGTCGGCATTGCAGTTCTGTTATTCCGGCCTGGTCGACAGCGTGGTCGCCGCGCTGGAGCGCCATCAGTTGCCCGCCAACAGCTTGACCCTGGAAATCACCGAAACCACCGCCATGAGCGATGCCGACGCGAGCATGGTGGTGTTGCAGCGCTTGTCGCAAATGGGCGTGGACCTGTCCATCGATGACTTTGGTACCGGCTACTCCAGCCTGATGTACCTCAAGCGCCTGCCCGCCAATGAACTGAAGATCGACCGCGGCTTTGTGCGCGACCTGGAGCACGACAGCGACGATGCGGCGATTGTCTCGGCCATTGTCGCGCTGGGCCAGGCCCTGGGGTTGCGCATCGTTGCCGAAGGGGTGGAGACCGATACCCAGCAAAGCTTCCTGACCACCCTTGGCTGTGACGCCCTGCAGGGGTTTCTGCTGGGCGAGCCCTTGCCGGCGGAACAGTTTATGGCCGATATCCACAGCGCCACACCCGTCGGCCCGGGCAACAAGACGGCGACCTGACAAAACCGGGCCTTCGCGGTTATTCTGACGGCCTGATCTGGATTGGTGTAAGGGGAACACGTATTTATGGATAAAGTCATCGTGATCACCGGCGGCAGCCGCGGCATAGGCGCTGCAACGGCCTTGCTGGCGGCCAGGCAGGGTTATCGGATCTGCATCAACTACCTGACCGATGATGCGGCGGCCCATGAGGTACTGGCGCAGGTTCGTGCCCTTGGCGCCAAAGCCATTGCCGTGCGTGCCGATGTCAGCGACGAAGATGAAATCATTCGTCTGTTTCTCGAAGTCGACGAGCAGTTGGGGCCTGTCACGGCACTGGTCAACAACGCCGGCACTGTGGGGCTGAAGTCGCGGGTCGACGAGTTGACCGACCTGCGCATCATGCACACCCTGAAAACCAACGTGCTGGGCCCCATCCTGTGCGCCAAGCATGCCGTGCTGCGCATGTCGCCACGCTACGGCGGGCAGGGCGGCAATATCGTCAACGTGTCGTCGGTGGCGGCCCGCCTGGGCTCGCCCGGCGAATATGTCGATTACGCCGCCTCCAAGGGCGCGCTGGACACCTTCACCCTGGGGCTGTCCAAGGAACTGGCGGGCGAAGGGATCCGGGTCAACGCGGTGCGGCCGGGCTATATCTTCACCGACTTTCACGCCCTGAGCGGCGACCCGGGCCGGGTCAGCAAGCTCGAACCGGTTATCCCCATGGGCCGTGGCGGGCGTCCGGAAGAAGTGGCCGAAGCCATTGTGTGGCTGCTGTCGGACAAGGCGTCGTATACCACCGGCACCTTTCTCGACCTGGGCGGCGGTCGCTGATTCCGCACAATCTTTGTAGTCGCTGAGGAGCGAAGCGAGGCTGCGATCGGCTGCGAAGCAGTCGCAAATCTGCTGCCTCGGTGTAACAGATTCATTGAGGCGTCAGGGTTTGCGATCGCTGCGCGACCGATCGCAGCCTCGCTTCGCTCCGCAGCGACTACAGGTATTTATGGCAGGTTTTTACGGCGCGTATTTACGGCTTGCCATTTCGCGTCACTCGACGATAATGCGACTTATTGCTATTTAAGTATGGTTATCTATCGTGTCGAGCCCTGTGGATCCCAAAAGCCTGCTGGCCAGCCTGTATCAGGACAATCACGCATGGTTGCGTGGCTGGCTGTCGCGACAGGTGCGTTGCCCGCAGGATGCGGCAGATCTGACCCAGGACACATTTATGCGCGCGTGGGATGCCCGGCAACTTGAACGCATCCAGGAGCCCCGGGCTTACCTGAGCACCGTTGCCCGGCGCTTGCTGTGTTCACTGTGGCGGCGGCGCAAGCTGGAGCAATCCTATCTCGACCAGTTGGCCAGTCTGCCCCCGGCTTTTGCGCCGTCCGCCGAAGACCTGGCCCTGGTTCGCGAAGCCATCGAAGCCATTGACCTTGTACTGGAAGGCTTGCCCTCGCGGGTCAAACGGGCTTTTCTGCTCAATCGCCTTGAGGGCATGCCCCAGCAGGCCATTGCCGAGCTGTTGGGCGTCTCCCTGGCCACCGTAGAGCGCGACCTGCGCCGCGCCTTTGTTCATTGCCTGTCGCAGACGGCGGAGTGCCCATGAGTACAGCCAAGGTTGATCCGATCACCCGTGCCGCCATTGACTGGATGCTACGCCTTGAATCCGGCCAGGCCTGTCCGTCGGAGCGTCAGGTGTTCAAGGCCTGGCTGGCCGAAAACCCCGCGCATCTGGCTGCGTGGCAGCGCGTTGCCGGGGTGCTCAAGGCTCCCGTGGCCGACCTGCACTCGGTAGAACGGCGCAGCCCCGGGCAGTTGCAGGCTGCGCGCCGGGCGCTGCTGGCCAGTGCATCACCTTCCGGTAAAAAGGCCTTGCAAGGCGGCCTGCTGCTAGTGTTGCTCGGCCTCGGTGCTGCTGGCCTGGTAGACCGGCTTACACCCTTGACGGGCTTGACGGCCGATTACCAGACGGCCACCGGCGAGCGCAAAACCATCGAACTGGCAGACGGCAGCCTGCTGACCCTCAATGCCCGCAGCGCAGTCGATGTCGAGTTCAGCAGCGGCCAGCGGCGCGTGCGGTTGCGCGCAGGCGAGCTGCAGGTGGATGTAGCCGCCGATGCCCGGCGTCCGTTCGTGGTCGCCACGGCCCAGGGCCAGGTGCAGGCCCTGGGTACGCGCTTCATGGTGCGCCAGGACACTGACGAAAGCCTGGCCAGCGTGCAGCAGCACAGCGTGCAACTGGACACCCTGGGCGGCCTGCAACGGCGCATCGAAACCGGGCAGGCGGTGTCGTTCACCGCGACCCAGATAGACCCGCAAACCCCGACATCCCGTAGCCAGACCGACTGGCTGGCCGGGCGGGTGGAGCTGCATGACGAACCGTTGTCGGCCTTGATTGAGGCACTGCGGCCGTATCAGACCGGCATGTTGCGCATCAGCCCCGAAGCTGCCCGGGTTCGGGTGTTCGGGGTTTTCCCGCTGGACAACACCCCGCAGACCTTGAGTGCGCTGGCGCAAACCTTGCCGATCAAGGTCACCCGCTACGGGCCGTGGCTGACCCTGATCGATGTACGCGGGTAAATATAAAACTGCCGAATGCGAATTAATTGCAAATAGTGTGAGGGGAAACCTTTGCTCGTTGGTCAAGGTTACAACTGCCTACCTTGCAACGAGAAAGGACGCCCCATGCCGTACGCCCATCCCAAAACCTGCCTGCTGGCGCTGGCCATCACCCTGAGCATTGCTGGCTATGCGCCAGGCGCGGTGGCCGAGGCCATGCCCGGCGAGCAAACTGCGGTACGCTTTTTTGACCTGCCTGCCGCGCCCTTGGGCGTGACCCTGAGCCGCATCGCCCGCGACAGCAACCTGACCCTGTCAGTGGCGCCAGCCTTGCTGCAGGGCAAGACCAGCGCACCGGTCAATGGCATGTACACCCCGCAGCAGGCGGCCGAGCATGCCTTGGCAGGCAGCGGCCTGGGCCTGAGCGTTACTGACAGCGGCGCCCTGAGTGTTTACCCGCAGTCCGGGGCGGGAGCATTGAATCTGGGGGCGACCAACGTATCGGCACGTCTGGGCGAGGATGGTCGTGGCCACGTCGACGGCTTTGTCGCTACCCGTTCGGCGACAGCCACCAAAACCGATACGCCGATTCTGGAAATTGCGCAAACCATCAATGTGGTCACTGCCGATCAGGTTGAGGTGCAAGGCGCCCGTGACCTGACCCAGGCGCTGCGCTACACCCCGGGGCTGAGCACCAACGGCTACACCGACCGCAACACCATTGCCGACGAAATCACCAGTCGCGGTTTTGCCCCGACCCTGCTCTACCTTGATGGCGCCTATCTGCCTTCGGCCGGTAGCCTGGGCGGCACCCCGCAAATAGACCCCTATACCCTGGAACGCATCGAAGTGCTCAAGGGGCCGTCTTCGGTGCTTTACGGGCAAAACCAGCCGGGGGGCATGATCAATATGGTGTCCAAGCGCCCGAGCACCGAGGTCAAGCATCAAATCAAGGTCGGCACTGGCAGCTTCGACCGTTACAACCTGGCCTTTGATACCACCGGCCCGCTGGACGATGCCAAAACCCTGAGCTACCGGCTGACAGGTGTCGCCAATACCGGCAGCGAGCAGGTGGACTACACCGAAGATTCGCGCATGCTGCTGGCGCCAAGCATTACCTGGGCGCCCGATGACAGCACCGAGCTGACGGTGTACGCGCAATTACAACGGGATGATGCCCTGGCCGACTATCAGTCATTGCCGGCCGTGGGCAGCCTGTACCGCAACTCCCAGGGCAACAAGATCGATCGTGACTTCTTTTCGGGCGACTCGAAATGGAACGACTACAAGCGCGACCAGTATGTGCTCGGCTACCAGTTTTCCCATGCCTTCAACGAGGTCATGACCTACAGGCAGAGCTTGAGCTACATCGACGTCAATGACCGCTACAAGGGCTTCTACCTCAACCGTTTTGTCACTGCCCCGGACGGTGCTACCGACACCCATGCCAGCCGCACCAAGCTGGACTGGCGCCAGCAGAACAGCTCGTACAGCTTCGACAACCACCTGCAGGGCGACTTCGTCACCGGCCCCTTGCAGCACACCTTGCTGGTGGGCCTGGACTACCGTGATTTCACTCGCAAGTATCAGGGTTACAACCTGTCCGGCAGCGAGATCATCGACCTCTACAACCCCACCAACTACCGCACCCTGGGCGTGCCGACCCTGACCACCCAATGGGACAACAAGGTCAAGCAGACCGGCCTGTATGTGCAGGACCAGATCAAGCTGGACAACGTGATCCTCACCATTGGCGGGCGCCAGGACTGGGCCAGGGTTGAGAACAACGACCTGCTGGCCAACTCCCGGGAGAGTCAGGACGACAACAAGTTCACCGCGCGTGTGGGCCTGACCTATGTCACCTCGTTCGGCCTGGCGCCGTATATCAGCTATACCGAATCCTTCCTGCCGTCGGTGGGCACTGCGGCGCCGGCCCGGGGTGGCAAGGCGTTCGCGCCGATGACGGGCAAGCAATATGAAGTGGGGGTCAAATACCAGCCCAACGACTCCAGCCTGCTCACTGCCTCGGTGTTCGAGATCACCCAGCAGAACGTCCTGACCGGTGACCTTGAGTATCTGGAGTATCAGGTTCAGGCAGGTGAGGTCAGGTCGCGAGGCATTGAAGTTGAAGGTAAAAGCAGCTTCAACAACATTGACCTGATTGCGTCGGTGTCATATCTGGACGTGTTCTACACCAAGTCCAACTACGGCAATGAAGGCAACCGCAGCGAGGCGCAATCGCCGTGGGCGGCCAGCGTGTGGGCGGACTACCACTTTACCGGCCAGGCGCTGGCAGGCGTGACCCTGGGCGGTGGTGCGCGGTATACCGGGAAAAACTTCGGGGATTCGGACAACACCTTCAAGACGCCGTCGTTTGTGGTGTATGACGCCACGCTCAGCTACGACCTGGCGGCGCTGGATGCGAGCTTCAAGGGTGTGAGCACCCGCCTGAACGTGCAGAACCTGTTTGATCGCGAGTATGTGTCCTCGTGCAACTACAGCTTCGGCTGCTACTACGGCCAGCAGCGCACGGCATCGCTGGAGGTTCAATACGACTGGTGATGTGCCTGATGCACCGCATCGCCTGAATCGCGAGCAAGCCCGCTCCCACAAGATCGGCGCAATGCCTGTGGGAGCCGGGCTTGCCCGCGATGGCCGCGCCGCGGTATGCCTGACTGATCGTATCGCCTGAATCGCGAGCAAGCCCGCTCCCACAAGATCGGCGCAATGCCTGTGGGAGCCGGGCTTGCCCGCGATGGCTTCGCCGCGGTGTGCCAGCTTTCAGCGCCGCAGCTTGAGCGCGCTGGCCAGGCTGATGGCCAGCGGCAAGCGGGGTAGCAAGGTGGCCTGGTAGGCATGGTAAAGGTCCGGCTTGCCGGGCCAGATGGTCTGCGATGGCAGGTTGTCGGCCCCCAGTTCGTGATGCCAGCTGCCATTCACACGATCGATCATGTGCAGGTCAATATAGTCCCAGAACTGCTGATACCACACCTCATACCCAGGCTCGTCGGTGCGTTGCAGCAACGCGGCCGCCGCAGCCGCCGCTTCGGCCACAACCCAGTGCAGCCGCTCGCGCACTAACGGTTGATGATTCCAGTCCAGGGTGTAGACGATTCCGCCATTGCCAGCCCAGCCATGCTGGCAAGCGCTGGCGAACAGTTGGCGCGCGTCTGCCAGCAACCACTCGGGCGCCGGCAGCCCGCGTTGTTTGCGTGCCGCCTCCAGGTGCAGCAACAGGCGCGCCCACTCAAAGGCATGGCCCGGGGTTTTGCCGAAAGGGCGAAAGCCGTCTGACGGGTTATCGCGGTTGTAGTCGGGCAGCGGCTGCCAGTTGTGATCGAAATGCTCCACCGGCAGGTAGCCGGACTGCGCCGCCTGCTGGTGGATCAGCCGCTCGGTAATGCGCAGGGCGCGATCGAGCCACAGGTCTTCGTCGAGGACATCAGCCAGGGCCAGAAACGCCTCAACACCATGCATATTGCTGTTGGCTCCGCGATACGCCTCGCAGTCACTCCAGTCGCGGGCAAAGCTTTCCAGCAGGGCGCCTTGCGGCTCAGACCAGAACCGGCCTTCAACAATGGCCACCGCATCACCCAGCAACTCGGCCGAGCCACCGCGCCCGGCCACCGCTGCCGAGCTGGCGGCCAACGCGACAAAGGCATGCAGGTATGCAGCCTTGCGGCTGTTGCCGTCCTGCGCGCCAGGGCTGGCAAACCAGCCGCCATGCTCGCTGTCGCGCAGCGGGCCGGCCAGTGCCGCCAGGCCGTGGTCGATCAGCGGCGCGCATCCAGGCAGGCCTTGAATGTGGGCGAGGGCAAAACTGTGGACCATGCGCGCCGTGGTGAGGGTGTCGGCGGGTGCATCGTCCGCTCGGCGGCCATACCGGTCGAGTTGGGCGAAGCCTGATGGCACGCGGGCGGCCTTGGCGAAATCCACCAGCGCCTGGCCCTGGTCGCGCAGCCACTGTTGATGGGAGGACGAAGTCAGCCAGCTGTCGTGGGTCCGGGTAAGGTCGGTCATGTGCCACCTGTATTGTTTTTATGCGTTGCTCAACGCTCGCAGCCTAAGGGATTGGCCCTCGGGCTGAAAGCATTCATCGGTGGCCGATCGTCTTAAATTTCCGGCTCCCACTGCTGCGACCAGTCGCTGTCCTGCTTGACGATCTCGCGCAGCAACGCGATGCCTTCCTGCAAGGCGGCGCAGTCACGCTCGCGGGAGTACACCAGGTAGGTGGGGTAGCTGAATTCCGGGGCCTTGGGCACCCGTTCCAGGGCGCCGCTGTCCAGGTAACTCTTGACCACGCGGGTGCGGAAGTAGCCGCTGCCGCCGTTGTCCAGAATGTAATGCAGGGCCACCGGCCCCAGGTTGAAACTGATGGCGGCTCGCGCTTTGTCGGGCAGGGCGGCGTCATGCTGACGACGAAAGCCTTCGCCCCATTCAACATACACATAAGGCTCGGGCTGCTCGGGGCGGCGGATCTGGATCAGTTTTTCTTCCAGCAACTGCTCCACCTGCACCCCGGGCCAGTAGGCGGGCTGATAGACCAGGGCGGCGTCCAGCAGGCCCATTTCAATCTGGCGCAGCAGTTGCCCGGCATCGCTGATCTGGATGCGCAGGGCATGGGTGGTCAGGTGCTGGCGCAGGGCTTTGGCCCAGTTGAGGATCAGCGGGTTGCACAGGCTGACCTCACCGCCGATATGCAGCAACTGATCCAGCCCTTCGGGCCGTGGCAGGTCGCGGCGGGCGGCCTCCCAGGTTTGCAGCAGCTGGTTGGCGTACACCACGAAGGCCTCGCCTTCGGGGGTGAGCTTGGCCCCCGCGCGGTTGCGGATAAACAGGGTCACGCCCAGCAGGCTTTCCAGCTTGTGAACCCGGGCAGTGACAGCCGTCTGGGTGACATGGAGTTTTTCCGCCGCGCCCACCAGGCTGCCGTAGCGGACGATTTCAAGGAAGGTACGGGCCAGGTCGAGGTCCATAAGCGCGCCAGTGTGCAAGGGGCCTCCAGTGTAAGGGCAATGGCTGAAAAACACATGAAACGCGCCCTTTATTGGCACGCATCAATGTTTGTTTTCAGAAGCAGGCTAAGGTCACCGGTCCTGGCACAAGGTGCCAGTGATTGACCGAGCGACACCCACAAAAAGGAATGACAGACATGGATGACTTGAAGCGACAGTACGATATCCAACCCTTGAAGCAGGCCGACATGTCCATTCTGGTCAATGGCCAGGCCGTCAATGCCGCGCAGGGCGAGACCGTACTCAGCGTGTTGAACTCAGTGGGCATGCGGCAATTGGCCCCCAATGATCACGGGCGCATGACGGGCGCTTATTGCGGCATGGGCGTGTGCTACTGCTGCCTGGTGAATATCGATGGCAGGCACAAGCGTCGCGCCTGTCAGACCGTGGTCAAGCCCGGCATGCAAGTCGAGACGGGTATCAACCGTGTCGCCAGCCAGGAGCTGGTGCTATGAACGCGCGTACGGTGATTGTCGGGGGTGGCCCGGCGGGCCTGTCGGCGGCGATAGAGCTGGCGCAGCATGGCGTACAAAGCACCTTGCTTGAAGAAGCGTCGCGCCTGGGCGGTGTGGTTTACCGCGGGCCTTTGCGTGACGGTGTTGAACTCGACTACCTGGGCGAGCGCTACAAGACGGCGCTGCAAAAATTGCACGGCGAATTTTCGGCCATTGCCCACTTGGTGGATGTACGCCTCAACCATCGCGTGGTCGGCGGGCAGGGACAGCAAAACCTGCAAGTGCTGGACGAGCATGAGCAATTGCAGCAAGTCGGTTTCGATCAACTGTTGCTGTGCGCCGGTTGCCATGAACGCAGCGTGCCGTTTCCGGGCTGGACCACGCCAGGGGTGATTATGCTGGGCGGCCTGCAATTGCAGATCAAAAGTGGCGTCGTCAAGCCCAAGGGGCCGACGCTGATCGCGGGCACCGGGCCCTTGCTGATGCTGGTGGCGTGCCAGTTGCACGCGGCGGGTGTGGAAGTGGCCGGGGTGTATGAGGCGTGCGAGTTTGGCCGCATTGCCAAGCAAAGCCTGGCGCTGCTCAACCAGCCGCAGTTGTTCCTCGACGGCCTGAGCATGCTGGTTTACCTCAAGCGTCATGGCGTGGCCGTGCATTACGGCTGGGGCGTGGTGGAGGCGTTTGGGGAAGGGGAGCTGAGCGAAGTGGTCGTCGCCCCCTATTCCAGCACCTGGCAGGCCGACCTAAGCCAGGCGCAGGCGGTGAAGGCCAATACCCTGGCGGTGGGCTATGGCTTTATTCCGCGCACTCAGCTCAGCCAGCAGATGGGCCTGGAGCACGCCTACAACGTCGACGGTTACCTGGCGGCCAAAGCCGACAACTGGCAGCAGAGCAGCCAGGCATCCATTCACCTGGCCGGCGATGTCACGGGCATGCGCGGGGGCGAGGCGGCGATGCTCACGGGGCGGATCGCCGCGTTGTCGATCCTGCTGCAGCGTGGGGTCCTGAGTGAGAAACAGGCGCTTGAACAACGCCGCGAGTACCTGTCCAGGCTCAATACCCTGATGCGCTTTCGCGGCGGGATTGATCGGTATACCCGCCGCGGCACACGCCAGATTGACCTGCCCCAGGCGGACACCGTGGTCTGCCGCTGCGAGCATGTGACCCGCGCCGATATCGACCTGGCCCTCAGCCAGGGTGTGCAGGACATGGCCGGCCTGAAAATGCGCACCCGGGTGAGCATGGGCGACTGCCAGGGGCGCATGTGTGTCGGCTATTGCAGTGACCGCCTGCGTGAGGCCACCGGGCGCCAGGATGTGGGCTGGTTGCGCCCGCGTTTTCCGCTGGAACCCGTGCCATTTTCGGCGTTTACCAATGCGTGCAAGGATGCCTGACATGATCAAGACTTATGACGTTGTCATCGCCGGTGGCGGTGTAATTGGCGCTTCCTGTGCCTATCACCTGTCCCGGCGCAAGGACCTGAAAATCGCCCTGATCGACTGCAAGCGCCCCGGCAATGCCAGCCGCGCGTCGGCAGGCGGGCTGTGGGCCATCGGCGAGTCCGTGGGGCTGGGCTGCGGGGTGATCTTTTTCCGCATGATGTCAGCCGAACGCAAGCGTGAGGCCCAGGGCTCGGCGGTGATAGTCGACGCCACCACCCCGCATATCCTGCCGGAGTGTTTTTTCGATTTCGCCCTGCAATCCAATGCCCTGTACCCCGGCCTGCACAAGGAGCTGCTGGAAAACCACGGGATGGATTTCAAGTTCGAGCGCACCGGGCTCAAGTATGTGATTTATGACGATGAAGATCGCCTGTATGCCGAGCATATTGTCGCCAATATCCCCCATCTGGCCGATGAGGTGCGCTGGCTCGACCAGGCGGCGCTGCGCGAGGCAGAGCCAAGCGTGAGCCATGATGCGCAAGGTGCGCTGGAGTTCTTGTGCGATCACCAGGTGAGCCCGTTCCGCCTGACCGATGCCTACACCGAAGGGGCTCGGCAAAATGGTGTCGATCTGTACTTCAACACCACCGTGACCGAGGTCATGCGCCAGGGCAGCAAGGTGACCGGTGTGCGCACTGACAACCAGGGCGCGTTCCACAGCACAACCCTGATCAATGCGGCGGGTGCCTGGGCGGCAGAACTCAGTGTGATGGCCACCGACCTGAGCATCCCTGTGGCACCGGTCAAGGGCCAGATTGTGCTGACCGAGCGGATGCCCAAGTTGCTCAACGGCTGCCTGACCACCAGTGATTGCTACCTGGCGCAAAAAGATAACGGTGAAATCCTGATTGGCAGCACCACCGAAGACAAGGGCTTCGACGTGACCACCACCTTCCCTGAAATCACCGGGCTGGTACAGGGGGCGATGCGCTGCATTCCCCAGCTCAAGGACGCCAACCTCAAGCGCACCTGGGCCGGGCTGCGGCCCGGTTCTCCCGATGAGTTGCCGATCCTGGGGCCGATGCAGGGGGTAGAGGGGTATCTGAATGCGTGCGGGCATTTTCGCACCGGCATCCTGACGTCGGCGATCACCGGTGTCATGCTCGATGCACTGGTGCGCCACGAGCCGCTGCCGCTTGATGTCACGCCGTTTCTGGCAGACCGCTTTGACTTGCAGCCGGTGGGGTTGAAAAAAGCCGTGGGTGCTTGATACAGGTTGCTCGCGATGGCACTGGCCTTTCGCGAGCAAGCCCGCTCCCACAGTGTCGATGCATGCCCTGTGGGAGATCTGTTGATTAAAAGGTGTACCTGGATGTCAGCATCAGGCTGCGCGGTTCGCCGTAGTAGGTGGTGTTGAAGTTGCCCAGGCCCGACAGGTACTTTTTATCGAACACGTTGTTGGCGTTGAGGTTGAACGTCAGGTGTTCGTTGTACTCGTAGCGGGTCATCAGGTTGACCAGCGCGTAGCTCTGCTGCTCGATGATGTCGTAGTCACCCTTGGCATCGTTGTAGATCTTGCCGTAGAACGGGCTCTGCCAGTTCACGCCACCCCCCACGGTAACCTTGTTCAGCACCCCCGGCAGGCGGTAGGTGGTGAACACCCGCGCCACGTCTTCGGGCTTGGTGGTTTCCAGCGGGTAGCCGTAGACACGTTCGCCATCGTCGGCGCGGGTCCGGGCGTAGGTGTAGCCGGCCATCAGGTTCCAGTCCGGCATCAGCTCACCGGCCAGCTCCAGCTCGATGCCGTTGGTGGTGGCACCATCCAGGGATTCAAAGATGCCCAGGTTGGTCTCTGCGTTGGTGCCAATCTGGATGGGTACGTTTTTCTGTTCGGTGCGAAACACCGCCGCACTGGCATTCAGACGCCCGCCGAAGTATTCAGCCTTTACCCCGAGTTCGTAGCTGTTGCCTTCGGTGGGCGCCAACGTGGTGCCCGAGCTGCTGCGCTCGATAAGGGGTTTGTAGATCGAGGTGTAGCTGCCGTAGACCGAGTAGGTATCGTTGATGTCATACACCACCCCGGCGTAGGGCGTGACCTTGCCGTGTTGCTTGGACGTGGTCTTGTTGTCCTGGAACGAGCTGGACTGCTGGTAGTAGGTGTAGGTGCTGTTGTACTGGAAGTCGCTCAGGCGACTGCCGAGGATGATCGACCAGTCGTCTGCCGGCTTGAAGCGTGCGGCGATATAGGCGCTGTTCTGGTTCTGGTTGGTTTCGTACTTGCCGTTTTTCGGGAAGTCCGGCTGCGGATATTTGCCGTTCCAGTCAAAGATGCTCCCCGGCACCAGGCCAAACTGGGTGCCGTCAAAGGTGGCGCCGGTCTGGCGCGACGATTGTGAGGTGGCGCCCACCACCAGTTCGTGTTCACGGCCGAACAGGCTGAAGGGGCCGCTGGCATTGATGTCGAAGGTGTTCTGTACACGATGGCCTTCCCATTTGCCCCAATAGAAGAACATGCCGTCCCCCGTGACCGGGTCAGGCTGGCCGCCGCTGGCCGAGGCGAGCAGGGTGTCGTGGTCGTTGGTTTGCTGGGTGAGGGTGCCTTTGACCTTCCAGTCATTGGCAAAGCGGTGTTCCAGGGAGGCGAAAGTGGACTGGATCTGCACGTCACGCCGGCTCCAGTCGGTGGCCGGGTTGAACGAACGGCTGAAGTCGGTCTTGGTGTAGTTCGAAAAGTAGTAGGGGTTGCCGGTCCAGGACGCGCCGCGCGGCTTGATGTTCTGGTAGTCCATGCCGAAGGTGAACAGGGTGTCGGGGGTGAGGTCGGCCTGGATGATGCCGTAGAACACGTCGTTTTTCTTCGAGGCGTGATCGCGGTACGAGTCAGCATCCTGATACACCGCCACCAGGCGCCCGCGCACGCTACCGTCTTCATTCAACGGCCCGGAAATATCGCCTTCAGTGCGGTAGTTGTCCCACGAGCCCGCGCTGGCCGTGATCGAGGCCTTGAACTCGCGGGTCGGCTTTTTGCGGATCAGGTTGACCGTGGCCGAGGGCTCGCCGGAGCCCGAGAGCAGGCCGGTGGCACCCTTGACGATATCGACGCGGTCATAGAGGGCCATGTCGACCTTGGTTGCGCCTTCATCGAATACCCCGTCATACAGGGTGTTGACGCCGTCGTACTGGAAGTTGGTAATGGCATAGCCGCGAGCGGAATACTCCATGCGTTCGCTGTCGTAGGCCTGGGTGGACACCCCGGGAGCATTGCGCAGCACATCGCCAATGCTCTGGGCGGCCTGATCGTCCATCAGTTGGCGGGTTACTACGGTGACGGTCTGCGGGGTTTCGCGAAGCGACAGCGGCAGTTTGGTCGAGCTGTTGCTGGCGCCGGTGGTATAGGCATGGGTGTCTTCGGTGGTCAGCAAGTCGCCCTGGCCCTGACCGGTAATGTTGGTCGCGCCCAGCTCCAGGCCTTTGCCCTGGGGCGCGTTCAAAATCACCGTATCGCCATTGAGCTGCCAGGCAATGCCGCTGCCTTGCAACAGGGACTCCAGTGCCTTGACCGGTTCCAGCGAACCGCTGACCGAACGCGACTTGATGCCCTGTACCTGATCCGGGCTGTAGAGGATTTGCAGGTTGGCCTGCTTGCCCAGTTCATTCAGCGCACTGGCCAGCGCTTGCGCCGGGATGTTCAAGGCCACTGGCGCGGCCTGGGCAATGGAAGTGGCCAGCAGCATCGAGGCCACCAGGGCGATCGAAAGAGGGGTTCGGCTCAAGTTGGGTTGTTGCATCGCGTGCCTAGGCTCCGAAGTAGGAAAAGTCTTTTTGTTAATGGGAATAGTTATTAGACGCAGCGCGATTGAGAAACCAGAAACAGGTTTCTTAAATAGTTGGTTTTCAGCTTCAGGCCGCAGTGGCGAGCCCTTGTGGGAGCGGGCTGCATTGTTCTATTTGTGGAACGAACAGTGCCAAAAATCCTATCTAGTCTTGCGGGTGAGGCGAATCTATAGTGGTGCTCATGATTTACAGGAGGTGCAACATGAAAAAGATTCTGGGTGTTTACCAAGCGCCCCGCCCTCATTGGGTCGGCGATGGCTTTCCGGTTCGCACGATGTTTTCCTACGACAGCATGGGCAAACACATCAGCCCATTTTTGCTGCTGGATTACGCCGGGCCTGCCGAATTCACGCCCACTACAGAGCGTCGTGGGGTAGGCCAGCATCCGCACCGTGGTTTTGAAACGGTGACCATTGTCTACAAGGGCGAAGTCGAGCACCGCGACTCCACTGGCAACGGCGGGGTGATCGGGCCGGGTGATGTGCAGTGGATGACGGCCGCATCGGGGATCCTGCATGAGGAGTTCCATTCCGAGGCGTTTGCCCGCAGTGGCGGCCCGCTGGAGATGGTGCAGCTATGGGTCAACTTGCCTGCAAAGGACAAAATGGCTGCGCCGGGTTATCAGGGCATTGTCGACAGGGATATCCCTGACCTGGCGCTCAAGGACGATGCCGGCCGATTGCGCCTGATTGCCGGTGAATTCGACGGCCAGCGCGGCCCGGCGCGCACCTTTACCGACATCGACGTGTGGGATATCCGTCTGCACGCAGGCAAGTCGGCCACCTTCGATCTGCATCAAGGGCGCAACACGGCGCTGGTGGTGTTGCACGGTGCGGTGACGGTCAATGACCAGGACGTTGTACGTGAAGGCCAGCTGGCGCTGTTCGAGCGTGAGGGTTCGCAGATCCGCCTGCAGGCCACCGACGATGCGGTGCTGCTGATTTTGAGCGGCGAACCGATCGATGAGCCGATTGTCGGGCACGGCCCATTTGTGATGAACACCGATGCCGAGATCCATCAGGCGTTCGTGGACTTCCAGTCGGGCAAGTTCGGACGCATGCAGGAGTAACGACGCCGTCTGTGGGAGCCGGGCTTGCCCGCGATGGCCTCGCCGCGGTTTGCCTGCCAGACAGCGGCGCCTCAATCGCGAGCAAGCCCGCTCCCACCAGCGAGTGCATTATCAAACCCGCTCGAAGATCACTGCTATGCCCTGGCCGCCACCAATGCACATGGTCGCCAGGGCGTAGCGGCCTTTGATCCGGTGCAGCTCATGGATGGCCTTGGTCGCGATGATTGCCCCCGTGGCGCCCACCGGGTGGCCCAGGGCGATGCCCGAGCCGTTGGGGTTGACCTTGGCCGGGTCCATGCCCAGTTCCTGCATCACGGCGCAAGCCTGGGCGGCGAAGGCGATATTGGCTTCGATCACGTCCATATCCTCGATCTTCAACCCCGCCCGTTTCAACGCCAGCCGCGTCGCCGGTATCGGCCCCAAGCCCATCAACTCTGGCTCTACCCCCGCATGGGCGTAGGCCACCAACCGCGCCATCGGCGCAAGATTGCCCGCCTGTACCGCCGCACCAGTGGCCAGCACCAGCGCCGCCGCACCATCATTGAGCCCCGATGCATTGCCCGCGGTCACGCTGCCGTCTTTCTTGAAGGCCGGTTTCATCTGCGCCAGTTGTTCCAGGGTGGTGGCACGCGGGTGCTCATCGTGCTGGAACAACACACTGCCTTTGCGACTGCGTACTTCGACTGCGGCTATCTGGCTGTCGAAATAACCCCGGGCGATGGCCTGGGCGGCACGCTGCTGGTCTTCAAGCGCCAGCGCATCCTGGGTCTGGCGGCTGATATTGTTGCGCTGCGCAATGTTCTCGGCGGTGATGCCCATATGAATGCCGTGGAACGGGTCGTGCAGGATGCCCAACATGTAATCGAGCATCTGCGTATCACCCATGCGCGCGCCCCAACGGGCAGCGGGCATCAGGTACGGGCCGCGGCTCATGGCTTCGGCCCCGGCGCCAATGGCGAATTCGGCGTCGCCGAGCATCAGGGTATGGGCCGCTGAAATGATCGCCTGCAAACCCGAGCCGCACAGGCGGTTGACGTTGTAGGCCGGTGTCTCCTTGGGAATCCCGGCATTCATCGCCGCAACCCGCGCCAGATAGGCATCCTGGGGCTCGGTGGGAATAACGTTGCCCATCACCACATGGCCGATACGCTCGGGGTCGACCTGGCTGCTTTGCAGCGCGGCTTTTACCGCAGTGCTGGCCAGATCGCACAGGGGCACGTCCTTGAGCGAGCCACCAAAGGTGCCAATGGCCGTGCGTCGGGCGCTGAGGATGAAAATTTCAGAAGCGTGCATGGCGAGTCCTTATAGTTTTATCGGGCCAAATGCGCGGGATTATTTCACCCGAATAGGGGGTTGAGCGTCGTCCGTTTGTGCGGGCAGGGTATCTACCTGGCTGTCGAGCAGGGTCATAAAGGCATGGGCGGCATTGGACAGGGTGCGTTCGGTATGCAGGATATACCCCAGCTGGCGGGTCAGCTGGATACCGGGCAGGGCAATCGAGGCCACTTGCTCATCGAGCATGGTGCGCGGCAACACGCTCCAGGCCAGGCCGATGGACACCATCATCTTGATGGTCTCCAGGTAGTTGGTGCTCATCGCGATGTTGGGTGTCAGGCCCTGTGCTTCGAACAGACGATGGACGATATGGTGGGTAAAGGTATTACCGCCGGGGAACACCGCCGGGTGGCGGGCAATATCGGCCATGCTCACGGCTTTTTGCCGGGTCAGGCTGTGCTCCGGGGCCACCACGAAATCCAGCGGGTCATCCCATACAGGTACGGCGCGAATCAGTGAGTGAGGCTCAGGGGCGAGGGTGATCACCGCCAGTTCTGCACGACCGTGGAGAATTTCGTCGTAGGCCACTTCTGAATCGAGGAACTGAATATCCAGCGCGACCTTGGGGTAAGTGCGGGTGAATTCACGCAGCAACGGTGGTAGGCGGTGCAGGCCGATGTGATGGCTGGTGGCCAGGGTCAGGCGCCCGCTGACTTCGCCATTGAGGTTGTTGAGCGCACGGCGGGTGTCATCCAGCACGTTGAGGATCTGGTAAGCGCGGGGCAGCAAGGCCCGGCCCGCCTCGGTCAGGCTGACTTCGCGGCCCAGGCGGTCGAACAGCCTGAGCTTGAGTTGCTGCTCGATGCTGGCGATGCGTTTGCTGATGGCCGGCTGGGTCAGGAACAGCCGTTCGGCGGCACCGGAAAAGCTGCCGGTTTCGGCAATGGCGATAAACGCGTTGAGATTCGCGAGATCCATCTATTCGAATTCCTGTTGGTTATCCAAAGCATAAAAATTATGAATTTGAGTTATTCACTGTAACCCCATAGGATCGACCTCACAAGCCAAGTGGTTATTGGCACAGAAAAGAAGCTGATGAGGAAACCGTCTGATGGCCGGCAAAACGCTCTACGACAAGCTCTGGGATTCGCATTTGGTCAAGCAGCGCGACGATGGCTCGGCGCTGATCTACATCGACCGTCACATCATCCACGAAGTGACGTCGCCGCAAGCCTTTGAAGGCCTGCGACTGGCCGGGCGCAAGCCTTGGCGCATCGATGCCAACATCGCGACCCCGGACCACAACGTACCGACCACGCCGGAGCGCAAGGGCGGGATCGAAGCGATTGCCGACCAGGTTTCCCGTCTGCAGGTGCAAACCCTCGACGACAACTGTGACGAATACGGCATCACCGAATTCAAGATGAATGACGTGCGCCAGGGCATCGTCCATGTGATCGGCCCGGAGCAGGGCGCCACCTTGCCGGGCATGACCGTGGTCTGCGGCGACTCGCACACTTCGACCCACGGCGCCTTCGGTGCACTGGCCCACGGCATCGGCACTTCCGAGGTCGAGCATGTGCTTGCCACCCAGTGCCTCGTCGCGAAAAAAATGAAGAACATGCTGGTCTCGGTCGAGGGGCAATTGCCGTTCGGCGTGACCGCCAAGGACATCGTGCTGGCCGTGATCGGCAAGATCGGCACTGCGGGCGGCAATGGCCACGCCATCGAATTCGCCGGCAGCGCGATTCGCGACCTGTCGGTTGAAGGCCGCATGACCATCTGCAACATGTCCATCGAAGCCGGTGCCCGTGTAGGCCTGGTGGCTGCGGACCAGAAGACGGTCGATTATGTGAAGGGCCGTCCGTTCTCGCCGAAAGGCGTTGAATGGGACCTGGCGGTAGAAGCCTGGAAAGACCTGGTGTCCGATGCCGATGCCAAGTTCGATACCGTGGTTGAACTCGACGCCGCGCAGATCAAGCCGCAAGTCAGCTGGGGCACCTCGCCCGAGATGGTTCTGGCCGTTGACCAGAACGTGCCGGACCCGGCTCAGGAAGCCGATCTGGTCAAGCGTGGCTCGATTGAACGTGCGTTGAAGTACATGGGGTTGACCGCCAATCAGGCGATCACCGATATCCAGCTCGATCGCGTGTTTATCGGTTCGTGCACCAACTCACGGATCGAAGACTTGCGCGCTGCGGCCGTGATTGCCAAGGGCCGCAAAGTGGCGTCCACCATCAAGCAGGCGATCGTGGTACCGGGTTCGGGGCTGGTCAAGGCACAGGCTGAAGCAGAAGGCCTGGACAAGATTTTCCTGGAGGCGGGTTTTGAATGGCGTGAGCCAGGTTGCTCGATGTGCCTGGCGATGAACCCTGACCGCCTGGAGTCCGGCGAGCATTGTGCATCCACCTCCAACCGTAACTTCGAAGGCCGTCAGGGCGCCGGTGGTCGTACCCACCTGGTGAGCCCGGCAATGGCCGCCGCCGCCGCTGTAAACGGTCGTTTTATCGACGTCCGCGAATTGATCGAAGGGAGCGCAGCATGAAGGCTTTTACTCAGCACACCGGTCTGGTTGCGCCGTTGGATCGTGCCAACGTCGACACCGACCAGATCATCCCCAAGCAGTTCTTGAAGTCGATCAAGCGCACCGGCTTTGGCCCGAACCTGTTTGATGAATGGCGCTACCTGGATGTGGGGCAGCCGTACCAGGACAACTCCAAACGCCCGCTGAACAAGGATTTCGTGCTCAACGCCGAGCGCTACCAGGGCGCCAGTGTGTTGCTGGCCCGGGAAAACTTCGGTTGCGGCTCCAGCCGCGAGCACGCGCCGTGGGCACTTGAAGAGTACGGCTTTCGCAGCATCATCGCGCCGAGCTACGCCGACATCTTCTTCAACAACAGCTTCAAGAACGGCCTGTTGCCGATCATCCTGAGCGACGCTGAAGTGGATGAGTTGTTTGCCCAGGTTGAAGCCGAGCCGGGTTACCAGCTCAAGATCGACCTTGAGGCGCAAACCGTGACCCGCCCGGATGGCAAGGTGTTGAGCTTCGAGATTGATGCGTTCCGCAAGCATTGCCTGCTCAACGGCCTGGACGATATCGGCCTGACCTTGCAGGACGGTGATGCGATTGCCGCGTTCGAGAGCAAGCACCGCGCAAGCCAGCCGTGGTTGTTTCGCGACGCTTGATCGAAGAACTGTGGGAGCGGGCTTGCTCGCGATGGCATCACCTCGATTAGCCAGATGCACCGAGTTGTCTGTATCGCGAGCAAGCCCGCTCCCACAGTTGTAATGCGTTGCCCTGTGGAAGCTGCATCTATCTTGAGCATTAAAAGGACGTTTTCATGACCAGCACCGCCCGGCACAACCAGGTTGTACAAAAGCAATTCGGTGAGCAGGCCTCGGCTTATCTGAGCAGCGCCGTGCATGCGCAAGGTGCTGAATTCGCCTTGCTGCAGGCCGAACTGGCGGACAAGTCGCAGGCGCGGGTACTGGACCTGGGTTGCGGTGCCGGCCATGTGAGCTTTCATGTGGCGGCGCTGGTCAAGGATGTGGTGGCCTACGACTTGTCGCAGCAAATGCTCGATGTAGTCAGTACTGCTGCAACCGCTCGCGAACTGGGCAATATCAGCACCGTTTGCGGCGCGGCAGAACGCTTGCCGTTTGCCGACGGCGAATTCGACTATGTGCTCAGCCGTTACTCGGCGCACCACTGGAGTGATCTGGGCGTGGCTCTGCGCGAAGTGCGCCGGGTGCTCAAACCAGGCGGCGTGGCGGCCTTTATCGATGTGATCTCACCCGGCAGCCCGTTGTTCGACACCTATCTGCAAAGTGTCGAGGTGCTGCGTGACACCAGCCATGTGCGCGATTATTCAACCGCCGAGTGGCTGCGTCAGGTCAGTGAAGCCGGTTTGCATACCCGTAGCACACAGCGTCAGCGTTTGCGTTTAGAGTTCAGCTCCTGGATCGAGCGCATGCGTACGCCACAGGTAATGAGCGCGGCCATCCGCCAGTTGCAGCAGTCGATGGGCGCCGAAGTACGCGATTATTTTGAAATTGAAGCCGATGGCACGTTCAGCACCGATGTGCTGGTGCTGTGGGCCGAGAAGTAACCTGAATATTTCCGGGTGCGCCTGCGGGGGCATCAACAGACAAGAAAGAGGAACCCATGAGCAAGCAGATTCTGATTCTCCCAGGCGACGGTATCGGTCCGGAAATCATGGCCGAAGCGGTCAAGGTGCTGGAGCTGGCCAGTGACAAGTTCAACCTGGGCTTCGAGCTGACCCACGACCTGATCGGCGGCGCAGCCATCGACCAGCATGGCGTGCCGCTGGCCGACGAAACCCTGGAGCGCGCCCGTGCGGCCGACGCTGTGTTGCTGGGCGCCGTGGGTGGCCCGAAATGGGACAAGATCGAGCGCGACATTCGCCCCGAGCGCGGCCTGCTGAAAATCCGTGCGCAACTGGGTCTGTTCGGCAACTTGCGCCCGGCGATCCTGTATCCGCAATTGGCTGATGCATCGAGCCTCAAGCCGGAAATCGTTGCGGGCCTGGATATCCTCATCGTCCGTGAATTGACCGGCGGCATTTACTTCGGCGCCCCGCGCGGCACCCGTGAGCTGGAAAACGGCGAGCGTCAGGCCTATGACACCCTGCCGTACAGCGAAAGCGAAATCCGTCGCATTGCCCGCGTCGGTTTCGACATGGCCCGCGTACGTGGCAAAAAGCTGTGTTCGGTGGACAAGGCCAACGTATTGGCTTCCAGCCAGCTGTGGCGCGAAGTGGTCGAACAAGTGGCCAAGGATTACCCGGACGTCGAACTGAGCCACATGTACGTCGACAACGCCGCGATGCAACTGGTGCGCGCACCCAAGCAATTTGACGTGATCGTGACCGAGAACATGTTCGGCGATATCCTGTCCGACCAGGCTTCGATGCTCACCGGGTCTATCGGCATGCTGCCTTCGGCGTCCCTGGACACCAACAACAAGGGCATGTACGAGCCTTGCCACGGTTCGGCGCCAGATATCGCGGGGCAGGGCATTGCCAACCCGCTGGCGACCATTTTGTCGGTGTCGATGATGCTGCGTTACAGCTTCAATCAGACCGCCGCTGCCGATGCCATCGAACAGGCCGTCAGCCTGGTTCTGGACCAGGGTTTGCGTACCGGTGACATCTGGTCGGCGGGTTGCACCAAGGTCGGTACACAGGAAATGGGCAATGCAGTAGTCGCGGCGCTGCAGAATCTGTAATCTCTCGGGCCCGTTACTTCCTGTTGGTGGAAGTAACGACCCCACTTTTTGTTAAAGGTGTAGTT
>Ga0256410_1000887_pt1 | contig 25488 bp, 18 predicted proteins | sample PhyWR1_FD_185983 | JGI IMG/M metagenome (GOLD analysis project Ga0256410, IMG submission 185983) | Leaf surface microbial communities from wheat plants in UC Gill Tract Community Farm, Albany, California, United States - DLSL W.R1 | ecosystem: Host-associated > Plants > Phyllosphere >... | reverse complement strand
CTGGATCGAGTCGAGCTTGGGTTTGACCACCCGCACCAGGTAGTCGGTGATGTTATTGGTGGGCAGGGTGTCGCTGTAGAACCCCAGGTACATGGCATCCGTGGTTTGCCCGACGGCGACCGACAGCACCGGCTCCTGGGCCTGGGCCGGTAGCTGGTTCTTCACCGAGTTGACCTGGGTGTTGATCTCGGTCAGGGCCTTGCTGGCGTCGAAGTTCAGCCGCAGCGTGGCGGTAATGGTCGAGACTCCGGTAATGCTCGACGACGACAGATAATCAATGCCCTGGGCCTGGGCGATCGCCGACTCCAGGGGCTGGGTGATAAACCCGGCGACTGTAGCCGCATCGGCACCGTAGTAAGCGGTAGTAATGGTCACCACCGCATTTTCGGTGCGCGGCCATTGGTTGACGGGCAGCTCGAAAATCGAACGCAGCCCCAGGATAAGAATAAACAGCGAAACCACCACAGCCCAGACCGGGCGCTGAATAAAGGTATCGGTGAGCTTCATGGGTCACCTTCAGTGTTCTTGAGGCGTTGGTGCCGCATCGTTGAGCGGTGCAGCACTGTTATCGATGTGCACCGGCGAGCCATTTTTGAGTTTCATCTGGCCACTGGTGATCAACAGGTCGCCTTCCTTCACGCCGGACAGGATGGCGACCTGATCGCCACGGGTCGGGCCGGTCTTGATAAAGGTCTGTTGTGCCGTAAGTACCTCTTCACCCTTATCGTTCTTGCTCGACAACGCGATAAAAACGGTGGTGCCGTAGGGGTTATAGGTGATCGCTGTTTGTGGCACGGTCAGGTAGCGCAGCACCGCCCCCGAGTCGACAACCGCACGCGCAAACATGCCCGGCACCAGTTTTTTGCCGGGGTTGGCCACGCTGGCTTCGACCGTGATGTTGCGCGTGGTCGGGTCGAACCGGGTGTCGATGGTGCTGACGCGCCCCTTGAATGTCTGGTTGGAGAGGCCATCGGCGCTCACCGATACTGTTTGCCCGACGGCAATCGCTTCCAGTTGGGTCTGGGGCACGTTGAAGTCGATGTAAATGGGGTCGAAGGTCTGCAGCGTGGCGATTTTGTCGCCCGGGTTAAGGTATTGCCCGGGGTTGACGGCGGTAATCCCGATACGCCCGGCAAAGGGGGCGCGAATGGTTTTTTTCGCCACCAGTGCACGCTGCTGCTCTGCAGCGGCCAGTTTGGCTTTGAGGTCGGCGCTGTCGCTGTCCACTTGTGCCTGGGACACGGCGTTGACCGCCAGTTGCGCACGGTCACGCTTGAGGACGATGGCGGCCAGGTCCGCCGTGGCTTCCAGCGAGTGCAGCAGGGCGATGTCCGAGTCGGCATTCAATTGCACAAGCAGCGCCTGTGCTGCCACTTCCTGGCCCGGGACAAAGCCGATGCTGCGCACGATGCCGCCCACTTCGGTGGTCACATCCACCCCGCGCACGGCCTTTATCGAGCCGATGGCGGAGACCGTTGGCTGCCAGTCGTCGAACGGTACCTTCAGGGCCGTGACCACGGCGGCGGGCAAGGGCTGTTTCGACTGGGCGATCAGGGCTGAAATCTGGGTGAACTTGACCCCGGCGATGATCGCCACGATAACCAGCACCACCACGATCATGATGATCATCGGCCGCCACAGCCGACGCTTGCGCGGGCCGCCGGGTGCAGTGGGCTGGGGAGGCAGGGCAGAGGCAGTCTTGTCATCAGCCATGGGGGTACTCGCTGTTTCAGTGAGCCGGTCAGTCGAACCGGGTGGGGGCGGCAGGCATGGTCTTGTTATGGGCCGGCATCAGTTCTTCCCGGGTTGGCAGGCCGAAGCGGTCAGGGTGACCCTTGCTGCCAGGGTCAACGTCGCGGCGGTTCCACCAGCCACCGCCCAGCGCCTGGAACAGCGCTGCGCTGTCGCTGTAGCGCACGGCCTGGGCCTGGACCCGGGTGAGTACGGTGTTCTGGTATGTTTGCTGCGCCGTGAGCAGGTTGATATAAGCCACTGCACCCAGGCGGTACTGCGCCTGCACCAGCGCAAGGCTGGCCTGGGCCGAGCGTTCTGCGGCCACTTGCTGCTTGAGTGCCTCGGCATCGGCCTCCAGCGCCCTGAGCACGTTGGCCACATCCTGGAACGCAGTAATCACCGTACCCCGGTACTGCGCCGCCGACTGGTCATACGCCGCCACGGCCGCCCGCTTGCGGTGTTCAAGCGCACCGGCATCGAACAGCGGCTGGGCGATGGCCCCGGCCAGGCTCCAAACGCCCGAGCCTGCGGAAAACAGCTTGCTGCCACTGGCCACCGTGGAACCCAATGAGCCGGTGATGCTGAACTGTGGCAATTGATTGGCCACCGCCACGCCAATATTGGCACTCGCCTCATGCAGTTGCGCCTCTGCGGCACGCACGTCCGGGCGCTGGCTGACCAGTGCCGAGGGCAAGCTTACCGGCAATTCTTGCGGCAGATGCAGGGAGGCCAGGTTGAAACGCTCGCCCTTGTCCTGATTGGGGAACCTCCCCAGGTAGCTCATCAACTGGTTACGGGTTTGCGCCAACTGTTTTTGCAACGGCGCCAGCGTCGCGCGGGTTTGCGCCAGGGCGGTTTGCTGGGTCAGCACATCGGTATCGGCAATAGCGCCGAGGCGTCGCTGGGCCTGCAGCAGGTCGAGCTGGTCGCTCTGTAGCTGGATGATTTGCCCGGTCGCCGCGATCTGGTCGCGCAGGGACGCCAGGTTCACCGCAGTATTGACCACATTGGTGGACAGCGTGAGGTAGGTGGCCTCCAGCGCAAAGCGCTGGTATTGGGCTTGCGCCGTGGACGATTCGATTTGCCGGCGCGTACCGCCGAAGACATCCGGTGCATACGACACATTCAGGGATGCGGAGCTCAGGGTCAGAATCGGCGCAGACGCAGCGCCTGTGCTGGCCCCGGAGACCTTCTCACGGGTTTTCGACAGGTTGGCGCCCACCGAGGGAAACAAGGACGCCTGATCGGCATAGACCAGCTCATTGGCCTGGCGCAAGGCTGCCTGGGCGGCGCTGACATCCGGGTTGGCGCGCAACGCCTCTTCGACCAGTGCGTTCAACTCCGGCGAGCGGAACAGCGTCCACCATTGCCCGGGGATATCCATGCCGGCGATCAGCCGTTGCGCAGCGCCCCCTGCGGCAATATCAGCCTGCGCGGTGCGGGTGAATGCCTGTTGTGTGTAGTCGGCATCCGCAGCCAGCTCGGGCCGCACGAAGTCCGGCCCCACGGTACAACCGGCGAGGGCTATCAACAACAGGCTCAGCGGCAGGCGCCGGGACATCCAGCAGCCCTCCTGAAAGGGCACGCAGTGACTGGCTTCAAGTCACGTTGGCAGGTGGATTGAACGTTAATCCAAACCCGATGCAACCGCCAATAGAGGAAACTTTGCCCCGCAAGGGTTGTGCGCGGCTCCAGGCTATCGGCTGCAGCGGCTGTGCCATCTATTTTTGCGACCGGTTAGCCAGTAATCAGGTTAGAGTGCCCATCACCCAATCAATCGTTATGTGAAGAATGAATCGTGCGCTGTTTGTTTCTCTGGATGGGCCTAAGGGCGCCGGCAAAACCACACTGTTGGAAGCCGTCACCCAAGTACTGAGGGCAGACAACAAAAAGGTCATCCGGCTTTGCGAGAAAAAAAGCGATCCCGGCCGGGGGGCAACAATGGCCCTGGTGAACCAGCTCGTCAGATATCCCGACCGGGAATTGGAGTTACGGGTTTGCGAGCGCCTTGCCGATAGCCGTAGCTGGATTTCCCGGCATGTATTGGCTAAACAGCCCTCAGACAGCATCATCCTGATCGATCGCTGGTACCCGTCTGATGCCGCGTTTCGCCGGCTAACCCCGTTTGCAGAGATTCTGCAGTTGAATATCGATCGCAACGTGCAAGTCCCGGACCTGCATGTCGGGGTGGTCACGCCCCCGGAAATATCATGGGCGAGGGCCGCGGCACGGTCACGCGGGTTGGGCAGTACGGTGATGCTTAAGCTGGAGGAACATGTCGCTTCTACTCAGGCGTTCGAACGGGCGATCACCGATCACGGCTGGGTTTTATGCCGTAATGAAGGAACCGTTGAAGAAGCAACGATGCAGGTGGTTTCGCAGATCTATAGAGTGCTTCAATGCTCCGTAGACGAAGCTGGCTGCACCGGTGTTGATACAGTTGAAATAGCCGTTGCGCGGAGCTGAACCGGCCTCATGAATTCGTGAGGCCGGTTTTCACCGAAAGGCAACTATTTGCAGTTGCCTGCCTTTCGATATCCCGCCGCTTGAGCCTCTGATTCAGAGCCGAAAGCTATCTGGTTTTTCGCGGACACCTGGGCATAACCAGGGCACCCCGTAGACAGGTGGTAGATCTGGCTCTTGCGGTTGCCCTTGATCGTAGTCTCGCCACTTGCACTCGCCAGGGTTGGCTGCACGGGTATACGTTGAGGATCAAGCGCAATGGCACTGACGACCCCGTCACCCACCGCCTTGTACCCTTGGCTCCATCGACGCTCGCCCGTTACGAAAGGATTGGAGTGCCCCATTACGGCTGCAATGCGCCGATCTCGCTCTTTCTCCCAGGATGACACCGGGTATTGCTTGTCCCAGGCCATCAGTAGCTGTTGCTGCTGACGAGACATACTCAGCCGGTATCTGTCGAACATGTAAAAGGTGGTTCTGGCGACCAGTCCCTTGACCTCGTCACGCGGCTCCGCAGCACGTTGATCGAAATCAACCCGCGTCTTGCATTGCCCATACTGTGGCGCTACCCCGGTGGCCATGCCGTAGTTGAAATTACTGCGATCGCCGTTCACCTCGCCAACAGAGGGGTAGAGGTTGAACAGATCGGCTTCCATCGCCCGGAATACGGGATCATCATCCACGCACTGTTTTCGCCCACCGTTCTGCCAGCATTGGCGTTGATTACCGAAAGTCCAGGCAGGAACGATATGCTCCCATTCTGTGCGTTGCGCGCGGCTTTGTTGTTTCCTGGTTTGATAGCCGCAAGACTCGGCATCGATTCGGCCACCTGACTTGCCTACCCATGTCCATTTGCAGCCGCAATACAGCTCACCCGTAGCACTGTTGGCCTGGTCGAGATAGATCTTCTGCTTTGCGATGACCTTGGCTTCGGAAAATGTCGTTGGGGGGCTTGAAAAGGCAGGGGTAATGACCGCGAGGGACAGCGCTACTACAGCAAGCAGTTTTTTCATTGGACAGCTTAAGTGTTTGAGAGAAAACACATTATACGCACGACTACATGGCCACCGATGGAGAACGCGAGGGCCTGGATGCGCTGTCCGAGGTATTGTGCAGAGGCGCCCGACCACGGCCGGGCGCCATTTGATTCACCCCGTGTGGTGGCTCTTGGCAAGACCGTAGACGCAGGGGGTGAGCCCTTCGAAACGCGCTTTTAACTGCAACGCCAGATACAGCGAATAATGCCGTGACTGATGCAGGTTGCCACCGTGGAACCAGAGGTTTGCCTGCTGCGTCGGCTTCCACATGTTGCGCAGTTCGCCCTCGTACGGGCCGGGATCATTCGTGGTTCCAGACCCCAGGCCCCAGCAACGGCCGACCTTGTCCGCTACTTCCCGGGAAATCAGCTTCGCCGCCCAACCATTCATTGAACCGTAGCCGGTGGCGTAGACGATCAGGTCTGCCGGCAGTCGACTGCCATCGGTGAGTACGACGGCATCGGCTTCGATACATTCGACGCCAAGGCCAGGTGCGCTCTTGAGCTTGATCGTACCGTCAGCGATCAGTTCGCTGGCGCCGACATCGATGTAGTACCCGGAACCACGGCGTACATATTTCATGAAAAGCCCGGACTCGTCGTCACCGAAATCGAGCATAAAGCCAGCCTTGGTCAGGCGCTCGTAGAAGTCCTTGTCGCGCTCCTTGATCGCGGCAAAGATGGGCTGATGAAAGCCTGGCATCACCTTGTAAGGGATCGAGGCGAACAGCATGTCGGCCTTGTCCGTGGTCAAACCCGATTCCAGGGCATCTTCCGAGTAGAGCCCGCCGAAGACCAGTTCCATCAAGCTGTCGGAGCGCACGATATGGGTGCTGGAGCGTTGCACCATGGTCACCTCGGCGCCGTTCTCCACCAGGTCGGCGCATATGTCGTGAGCCGAATTGTTCGCGCCGATGACCACCGCGCGCTTGCCGCTCCAGGCGTCGCCACCGGGATGGCGGCTGGAATGATACTGCTGGCCATTGAAAACCTCGGCTCCCGGATAACTTGGCACATTGGGTACGCCAGACATGCCGGTGGCGAGAATCAACTGAGTCGGTTGTAACGTCACACGTTCGCCATCACGCAGCACTTCAACCGTCCAGGTGCCGCTTTGCTCGTCAAAGCTGGCGCTGACGCATTCCGTACGCGGCCAGTAATTGAGCTCCATGACTTTGCTGTACATTTCCAGCCAGTCGCCAATCTGGTCTTTTGGGGTGAAGACCGGCCAGTGATCGGGGAAGGGCAGGTAAGGCATATGGTCGTACCAGACCGGGTCGTGCAGGCACAGCGACTTGTAGCGACCGCGCCATTGATCGCCAGGCCGGTCAGCCTTGTCGACGATCAGGGTAGGTACGCCCATTCGCTTGAGCCGCGCAGCGAGCCCCAGCCCCCCTTGGCCGCCGCCCACGATCAGGCAGTAGGGTTGCGTGGAGATACCCAGCGTTGCTTCTTCATCACGTCGACGCTCCTGCCAGTTGCGTTTGTCTGCGTGGGCGTGACCATGGCTGGCACCCATCGGGCGACGGCGACCGCTGGGCTCTTCAAACCCCTTGAGTTCCCGCATGGTCGTCAGCAGCGTCCAGCACAGGCCATTCTTCAGGCGCACATAGCCTTTACCTCGCGCCGCTTGTGTTTCCAGGCTGATCCAGCCTTCGAGCACACCGTTATTGAGCGTCGCTTCGCCTTCCACTTGCCACCGCTCAGGGCGCGTCTGGTCGAGGCGTGTTTCAAGCATCTCGCGGATGGCAGGCTTGCCCTCCAGGGTCAGCAGGTTCCAGCTGAACAGCAGCAGGTCACGCCAGTGACACTCGCTGGCGAACAATTCCAGCGTGCCGTCCAGATCACGTTGGGCAAGACGCTCGTTGAGGCTTTCGACCCAGGCCGCAAGCTGAGCCGTTGGCGTGTGCAGAGGTGTTTCGACAGCGATGTTCATGGGGTTTCTCCCGATCTTGTTGTTTTGGTAACAACCAGCCCAGAGCAAGGCCCGGGCCATCTTTGTCAAAGCCCCGTTGCAGAGCGGCGGCGGCTGTACTGCTCAGGCCCGGACGCGGATCTCTGTCACGTTTTTGGAAAGGGTGGATGACAGAGTGTCACCCGGTACGAAAAGCGCCCGTTGCGAGCTTTTGATATAAGCTGCAAACAGCCCCGTATCCTGACCGTAACGGAGAACAAGAATAATGAAACCGGCCTTGATCAACGCCCATGCACAACAAGTGCTACAAGCCGTGCAGGGCACTATCGCCAGCCACAGCCCCGATGCTGACCTGGCCATCACCCGATCCTGGCGCCGCTGCCTGGATCAGCATCAGCTCGACCCTGCCAGCCGCCGCGCACCCAACGTGCTTGAGCATCCACGCTTGCAGGACCACCGCGCGCCTCTGGAACACATCATCGCTGGCGCGCATTGGCAGATGGGCAACCTGCACCAGCAACTCGGCCGTGATGGCCACGTTGTGCTTCTCACCGATGCCCGCGGCGTAGCAATCGACAGTGTGTTCAACGAAACCGAGCGAGCGCAGCTTCAGCGTTCCGGGTTGTGGCTCGGATCGGTCTGGAGTGAAGAATATGAAGGCACCAATGGGGTCGGCACCTGCCTGGTCGAGCGACAGCACGTCACCATCCGCCGTGATGAACATTTCCGTGGCAAGCATGTCGGTCTAACCTGTTCGGCGAGCCCGATATTTGATGCCAGTGGAGAATTGCTGGCCGTGCTTAACCTCTCCTCTGTGCGGGATGACCTCAGCCTTCAGCAACATTTCCAGGCCGTGGCATTGACCCACCTGTCAGCCAGGCTGATTGAGAGCTGTTTTTTCCTGGGCCAGGATCCGCAGCGCTATTTGCTGCGTTTTCACCCTGAAGCTGGCTTCGTCGGGCTGCTGGGTGAAGGGCTGCTCAGTTTCGACGAGAGTGCCCGTATCTGTTCCATCAATCATGCTGCGCTGGATCTGCTGGGCCTCGGCCGTGACCAGGTGGTTGGGCAATCCCTGACCATGCTGTTGGAAACACCCGTCGATCAGTTGATGAGCCAGGCCAGCGCCCAGTCGAGTGTCTGTTGGCCAATGCGCCTGGTAGACGGACGCCTGTTCTACGCACAGTTGCGCGAGCCCACGCAGCCGGCGCCTTTGGTCACGCCGCCAACGCCCATGATCAACGACGTGCACGTGTGCCTGGAAGACCCGCGCCTGCAACGCGGCTTTACCCGTGCAATACGTGTTCTGGAACATGACGTACCGGTGTTTTTACAAGGGGAAACCGGTACCGGCAAAGAAGCTTTTGCGGCAGCGCTGCACCGAGCCAGCGGCAGGGCGAAGCAGCCGTTTGTGGCGATCAACTGCGCGGCCATTCCGGAAACGCTGATCGAGAGCGAGTTGTTCGGCTATCGCGGCGGCAGCTTCACTGGCGCACGCAAGGACGGGATGATCGGCAAACTGGAGCAGGCCGATGGCGGCATCCTGTTTCTCGATGAGATCGCCGACATGCCACTGGCGTTACAGACTCGCCTGCTGCGAGTACTGGAGGAACGCCAGGTGGTGCCGCTCGGTGGCGCGACGGCACGTCCTCTTGACCTGCGCCTTATCAGTGCCAGTCACCAGGATCTGCATGCCTGTGTGGCCGAAGGGCGTTTTCGTGAAGATCTTTTTTACCGCATTGCCGGGTTCACCGTGCAGCTACCGCCGTTGCGCGACCGAGCAGACAAGGGCCGTTTGCTTGACCTTCTGCTGCTCGAAGAGAGCAAAGGTTCAAAAATTCGGCTGGAGGCGGGCGTCAGGGAACGCCTTCTGAAACAACCCTGGCCGGGCAATGTCCGGCAACTGCGTACATGCCTGCGCACGCTGGTCGCCTTGTCGCTGGAGGGGCGTATCACTCAAGACGACTTGACGGAGTTGCTACCGGCAGTACCCGCGACAGTCGCATTGGCCGAAGATCCACTTGGCGTATCCGAACGGCAGACGCTGCTGGCGTTGATCGAGGCAGAACATTGGCATATCGCCCATGTGGCAGCGCGCCTGGGGATTAGCCGCAATACGCTCTATCGCAAACTGCGCCACCACGGTATTTCACGGCCCGGTTGAAAGCAGCGTGACCTTGCCGCGTTAACAAGGAATGTGCGTTTTTCGATCCGTGTTTTTAATTCGATCTATAGTCTCTGTTCCCGAAAATGCTTACGGAACGCTCGATATGAGGCTTAAATCGGCCAGGGCCAATGCGCGTTTTACACCCTGTCATCCTGTTGAACCTGAAGTACATGACCTGTGCACCTGTAGCTCGCCGGCTATACAGGATTTCCACGCCAGAATGATGCACGATCTGTCTCGACGTGACGTTTATGGCGGTATCAAACCCAAAGCTGCGCAGCTTTCTGAAGTGCGCCCATCGAGTACTTCAGGGCAAGGTAACAACGCTGAATCCAGCTCGAGTACGCTGTTGCTCAAGAATCTTCGCTTGTTCAACGGCAGCGCTGTGCTCGACGATAGCGTCTGCATCCTGATCAAGGATGGCGTGATCGACTCACTGCTCCCCGCCAATACAGAGGTTGCAGGCGCCGTGGTTATCGACTGCGGGCGAAGGGTGGTGATGCCGGGGTTGATCGATGCCCATTGGCACACTACGTTAGCGGGCATCACGCAACTTGACGCCATGAGTGCAGACCCGGGCTATATCCATCTAATCGCCGCCCGCGAAGCAGAAAGCACCTTGATGCGCGGCTTTACCACGGTACGCGACCCTGGGGGGCCTTCGTTTGCATTGAAGCGTGCCATTGATGAGGGCGTTATTGCAGGGCCTCGCATTTATCCTTCCGGCGCCATGATTTCACAAACCTCAGGTCACGGTGATTTCAGGATGCGATCCGAGATTCCCCGCGGCTCACTCAGGCCACTGAGCGTGACTGAGCAACTGGGGGCTGCAGCCATAGCCGATGGCGATGCGGAGGTGCTCAGGCGGGCCAGAGAGCAGCTTATGCTCGGGGCATCACAGCTGAAACTGATGGCCGGGGGCGGCGTCGCGTCTACTTATGATCATCTCGATAGCACCCAGTTTCTGGAGTCGGAATTAAGAATGGCGGTTGAAGCCGCTGCCGATTGGGGCACCTATGTGATGGTGCATGCGTATACGCCCAAAAGTATCCAGCGTGCCATTCGCGCCGGGGTGAAATCGATCGAGCATGGCCAGCTGGCTGATGAAGAAACCGTGCGCATGATGGCCGACAACGATATCTGGTGGAGTCTTCAGCCTTTCCTGCAGGATGAAGATGCCAATGTTTACCCTGATCCTGTACGGCGAGAGCGCCAGCGCGTGGTGGCTGAGGGCACCGCGAGAGCTTATGAGCTTGCTCAGCGCTTCAATATAAAAACGGCCTGGGGGACTGATGTTTTATTTAATCCGCAAAAAACATCCACTCAGGGAAGACAGCTTGCAAAGTTGACCCGGTTTTACGCTGCGCACGACGTCGTGAACATGGCGACAAAGATGAATGGGGAACTGTTGGGGCTGTCGGGCGCCCGTAATCCATATCCCGGTAAAATTGGTCGGATAGAACCAGGTGCATTGGCCGATCTGTTGGTTGTCGAGGGTGACCCCACGGTAAGCCTGGCGTTTCTGGAGACCCCGGATGCAACCATCAGCCTGATCATGAAAGGCGGGAAAATATATAAAAAGAACTTCTAATCATCCACCCTAATCAGAGAGAGACTTTCATGATTACACTTCACCACCTCAACGCGTCCCGATCGCTGCGTATTCTTTGGCTTCTCGAAGAAATGGGAGAGCCTTATACCCTGGTTCGCTATCAGCGCGATCCTGCCACTCGTCTTGCTCCGGCTTCACTGAAAAACATTCACCCGCTGGGCAAGTCACCGGTGATTGAGCTGGACGGGCAGGTGCTGGTTGAGTCCGGCGCCATCGTCGAATACCTGATCCGCCGGTTTGCGCCCCGGCTGGAACCCGCGTTCAGCTCACCGGATTACCTTCCGTACCTGCAATGGATTCACTTTGCAGAAAGCTCGGCGATGGTGCCGGTGCTACTCAAGCTGTTCACCCAGTTTGAGACCAATGCAGGGACTCAGCTCAAGTTCCTGGACGGCTACACCCGGACTGAGTTTGATAAAGTCCTGGGGTATCTGGACAGTGCGCTTGTGAACAAAACCTTTATTGTGGGGGATACATTGTCAGGGGCTGACTTTATGCTGGCCTTTGTTGCCATCACTGTGGTCGAGCAGATGAAGTGCGGGGCGCAGTACCCGCATCTGCAGGCTTACCTGCAACGTCTGGCTGAACTGGACAGCTGGAAGCGAGCATTGAAGCTTGAGCGTGAACTCGACGAACAGTCAGGGGGCTCGGAGTAGAAACTCTGGCCCGAGCAGGCACGCAGATGTAACGCAGACACCCTGGCATCTGCGCACATCATTGTGTGGGCTCGGCGATCCTCTCTGTTATGCCAGGATCAACCCAGCGAGCGGTCAGACAACTGGCCATCTACCAGGCGGTGAAGGCCCAGAGGGTTGGCGTTTTTCAATGCGTCAGGCAACAGGTTGTCGGGGTAGTTCTGGAAACACACCGGGCGCAGGAAACGATCAATCGCCAGGGTGCCCACGGAAGTGCCCCTGGCATCGGAAGTGGCCGGGTACGGTCCGCCGTGGACCATCGAGTCGCAGACTTCCACACCGGTCGGGTAACCATTGAGCAGGATGCGTCCGACTTTCTGCTCCAGTAGCGCAGTCAATTCGCCGAACTGCTCAATGTCAGTCACTTCGCCGATCAAGGTGGCCGTCAGTTGGCCATGCAAGCTGTTTATCGCGGCACTGAGCTGAGCCTGATCCTCAACCTCAACCACCACGGTGCTTGGCCCGAAGACTTCTTCCTGCAACACTTCATCCCCTTCGAGCAACAGGCTGACATCAGCCTTGAACAGCTGCGGCCATGCCTGGTTGCCTTGCTGCGCCTGCCCGGCCAGGTGTTGGATGGCGTCATGGGCAAGCAACTTGTCCAGGCCCTGGCCGTAGCTGCGCAAGGTGCCGGGGTTAAGCATGGTCTGCGCGGGTTGCTCGCTGATTTGCACGGCCAACTGGTCAATAAAGGTCGTGAATGCTGCCGAGCGCAGGCCAATGACCAGCCCCGGATTGGTACAAAACTGCCCGCAACCCTGCACAACCGAGGCGCACAGTTCGCGGGCGATGCTGGCGCCGCGTACCACAAGGGCCTGGGGCAGGACGATCACCGGGTTGATGCTGGACATCTCGGCAAACACCGGGATTGGCCGGGGGCGTGCCGCTGCCATGTCACACAACGCGCGGCCGCCCTTGAGCGAGCCGGTAAAGCCGACGGCATGAATTGCCGGGTGCTTGACCAGCGCCTCACCCACGCCAGCGCCGTAGATCATGTTAAAGACACCGGCGGGCATGCCGGTGCGTTCGGCGGCACGCAGCAAGGCATCGGCGACCCATTCTGCAGTAGCCATGTGCCCGCTATGGGCCTTGAACACGACCGGGCAGCCGGCTGCCAGTGCCGAGGCGGTGTCACCGCCCGCTGTGGAGAACGCCAAGGGAAAGTTGCTGGCGCCAAACACCGCCACCGGCCCCAGGCCAATGCGGTACTGACGCAAGTCGGGACTAGGCAGGGGAGTGCGATCCGGCAGGGCCTGATCGATGCGTGCGCCATAAAAATCACCACGGCGCAGCACCTTGGCGAACAGGCGCATTTGTCCGCTGGTGCGCCCGCGCTCACCCACAATACGACCCGCAGGCAATGCCGTTTCCCGGCAGACAACCGCCACGAAGTCATCCCCCAGGGCATCCAGCTCATCGGCGATCGCGTCCAGGAAGCTGGCGCGGCGCTCCGCACTCAAGCCGCGGTAGGCCGGGTATGCCGCTGCGGCAGCCGTGGCGGCATGGTCAACTTCCTCGGCGGTGGCCTGGTGAAAGTCGTAGGCGAGGGCCTCGCCGGTGCTGGCGTCGACACTCTTGACGATGACGCTGCCCAGGGCGCTGCGTTGGCCACCGATGTAGTTGTGACCGAGAATCTGAGTCATTGGGGGTCTCCTTTAAAGTGTGCCCATGCCGCCGGGCGCGAACACCCCATCGACCGGGGTGATACCGTTGATCAAAGGCGCGCCGAAATCGGCCTGGCTGATTTCGAAGCGATCACCCGGCTGTGTGCGAATGCCGTCGGCGAACGAGAGGGTCGCCGTGCCGAAAAAGTGGATATGCACATCCCCCGGACGCAGGAACTGGCGGTACTTGAAGTGATGATATTCAAGGTTTTCCAGGCTGTGGCACATGTTGGCTTCGCCACTCAAAAACTCGTTTTCCCACAGCACCTCGCCATCACGCAGGATCCGGCTGCGGCCCGACAAGTGCTGGGGCAATGCACCGACCCGCAGTTCCGGACCAAACGAGCAGCTGCGCAATTTGGAATGGGCCAGGTACAGGTAGTTTTTGCGTTCCATCACGTGATCGGAGAATTCATTACCTACGGCGAACCCCAGTCGATAGGGTTTTGCGTCATGGCCAATAACATACAGGCCGCCGATTTCCGGCTCCTCGCCTGCGTCTTCGGCAAAGGGTGGCAGTGGGAATGCAGCTCCAGGCCGTACGACGATGCTGCCATCGCCCTTGTAGAACCATTCCGGTTGCACCCCCGCCTGACCGGCGGCGGGCTTTCCGCCTTCCACTCCCCATTTGAAAATTTTCATGGTGTCAGTCAAGGCTGCTTCGTCACCGGCCTGCTGGTGCATTTTATCTCGCGCAGAAGCGCTGCCCAGGTGGGTCAGGCCCGTACCGCTAATCAGCATATGGGCCGGGTCCGGGTGATCCAGAGGGGGGAGAATGCGCAACTCGGCCAACAACGCCGGGTAGTCATGGGAAATGCCCAGGCCGTGCTGGTCGACCTGCTGTGCCAGGCTCACACCCGCTTCGATGGCGGCGAGAGCCAAATCACGCACGCTGTTGGCCCCCAGCACTTCACGTACCAGGTCACCGTCTACCAGACCGACGCGGCGCTCGCCGGTGTTGAGTTCAAATTGTACTAAACGCATAACGGGTGTCCTTTGATTAAAGATGAGTCGCCGCGCGGGCGCTGGCGGCAAATTCGCTCGACTGGAGCACGTGTTTACGCTCGAGGGTGCGATACACCACGAACGTCAGGAATAGCCCGAACAGCATCACCCCGGACAGGAAGTACAAGCCCGAGGCCAGGTTGCCGGTGTATTCCTTGAGCGCACCGATCACAAACGGTCCGATATAGCCACCCAGGTTGCCCACCGAGTTGATCAGGGCAATGCCGGCGGCGGCACTGGCACCGGCGAAGAAGCGTCCCGGCAATGTCCAGAAGATGGCGGTACAGGAAAACAACGAGAACGCCACCAGGCTCAAGGCCGCCAGTTGCAGCATCGGGACCGTCAGCCAGGCGCTGAAGAACAGGCCGATGGCGCCCAGCACATAGAGCACTGCCAAGTGGCCGTAGCGATCATTGAGGCGGTCGGAACTGCGAGGAATGATGAGCAAGCCGATAATGCCGAACACATAGGGCACCGAAGACACGAACCCGGTGCTCAAGTCACTGCCGCCAAACTGTTTTATCAAGGTTGGCAGCCACAGCCCCAGCCCGTAAATACTCAGGGTGACGGGCAGGTAGAACAGCGCAAGCAGCAACACGCGCTTGTCTTTCAACGCATGCAAGGGGTTGCCATGACGGGTCTGGCCGTAGGCTTGCAAGTCCTTTTCCAGCTCGCCTTGCAGCCAGTCCTTTTCACCCTGATCCATCCACTTGACCTGTTGTGGACCGTCCGGCAAGTAACGCAGTACGGGCCAGGTCAACAGAATGGCGGGCATGCCGATCACAATAAACAGCCATTGCCAGCCATGCAGGCCAAGGATGCCATCCATGCCCAGCAAGCCGCCGGACACGGGCCCGGTGATCATCATGGCGATAGGTTGCGACAGGATAAACAGGCCCAGGATCTTGCCGCGATGGCGGACCGGGAACCATTGGGTGATGTAGTACAGCACGCCAGGAAAGAACCCCGCTTCGGCGACCCCCAGCAGGAAACGCATGACATAGAAGCTGTGCGGTCCCTGCACAAAGGCCATGCCAATGGTGATGGCGCCCCAGGTGACCATGATCCGGGCAAACCAGCGCCGGGCGCCGAAACGCTCGAGCATCAGGTTGCTGGGGATTTCCATCAGGAAATAGCCAATGAAAAACAGCCCGGCGCCCAGACCATAGGCGGCATCGCCAATGCCGATATCAGCGCCCATGTGCAGCTTGGCAAAACCAACCGCCGAACGATCAACGTAAGCAATCAGGTACAGCAGGATCAGGAACGGAATGAGTTTAAGCGTAATGCGACGAATAAGCCGGAGTTCCTGGCTCATGAGACGGTCTCCCATTGTTTTTGTTATGGCACCTCTGGAGTGGCCTCAAGCGGGTTTTCGCCAGGATCAGCTCTCAGTGAAAACGACTATATAGTATTACTATTTAACCAACAACTCTTCCACAATGGCTTTTTTACGGCTAATTTAGCGGCACGGAAAACAATTAGTCATACAATAAGAGCCCGCCATCATGTCAGACAAATTTCCTCCCCTGCGTTCTGCCCAATGGTTTGGCAGCGCTGATAAAAACGGTTTCATGTACCGCAGCTGGATGAAGAACCAGGGCATTGCCGATCATCAGTTCCAGGGCAAACCCATCATCGGTATCTGCAATACCTGGTCGGAACTGACGCCTTGCAATGCTCACTTTCGGACCATCGCCGAGCACGTCAAACGCGGTGTCATCGAGGCCGGTGGCTTCCCGGTCGAGTTCCCGGTGTTTTCCAACGGTGAATCCAACCTGCGACCTACCGCCATGCTGACGCGCAATCTGGCGAGCATGGATGTGGAAGAAGCCATTCGCGGTAACCCGATCGATGGGGTGGTGCTGTTGACCGGCTGCGACAAAACGACCCCGGCGCTGTTGATGGGCGCGGCCAGCTGTGATGTCCCGGCCATTGTGGTCACCGGTGGGCCGATGCTGAACGGCAAGCACAAAGGCAAGGACATCGGCGCCGGCACCATCGTCTGGCAGATGCACGAGTCCTATAAAGCCGGCGCCATCAGCCTCGACGAATTCCTCTCGGCCGAGGCCGGCATGTCGCGCTCGGCGGGCACCTGCAACACCATGGGTACGGCCTCGACCATGGCCTGCATGGCTGAAGCCCTGGGCACCTCGCTGCCCCATAACGCGGCCATCCCGGCGGTGGATTCGCGCCGCTACGTGCTGGCCCATATGTCGGGCATGCGCGCCGTCGAGATGGTTCGCGAAGATTTGCGCCTGTCCAAGGTGTTGACCCGGGAAGCCTTTGAAAATGCGATCAGGGTCAATGCTGCCATTGGCGGTTCGACCAACGCCGTGATTCACCTCAAGGCCATCGCCGGGCGGATCGGTGTGGATCTGGAGCTGGATGATTGGACCCGCATAGGCCGGGGCACCCCGACCCTGGTGGACTTGCAGCCGTCGGGACGCTTCCTGATGGAAGAGTTCTACTATGCCGGAGGCCTGCCGGCCGTGCTGCGGCGCCTGGGTGAGAACGGCCTGATTCCGAATCCGCAAGCCTTGACCGTCAACGGCAAGAGTTTGTGGGAGAACGTTAAAAACTCACCGATCTATGGCGACGACGAAGTTATCCGGGCAATCGATAACCCGCTGGTCGCCGACGGCGGTATCTGCGTATTGCGCGGCAACCTGGCGCCTCTGGGCGCGGTACTCAAGCCTTCCGCTGCGACCCCGGCCCTGATGAAGCATCGCGGGCAGGCCGTGGTATTCGAGAACTTCGACATGTACAAGGCCCGCATCAATGACCCTGAGCTGGCTGTCACTGCCGACTCGATTCTGGTGATGAAGAACTGTGGTCCAAAGGGTTACCCGGGCATGGCCGAAGTGGGCAATATGGGCCTGCCCGCCAAGCTGCTGGCTCAGGGCGTGACCGATATGGTGCGCATTTCCGATGCCCGCATGAGTGGAACGGCGTACGGCACAGTGGTGCTGCACGTGGCACCGGAAGCCGCAGCCGGCGGGCCACTGGCGGCCGTGCAGGAAGGTGACTGGATTGAACTGGACTGTGCCAGCGGACGCCTGCACCTGGATATCTCCGAGGCGGAACTGAGCGCTCGCCTGGCCGATATCGAGCCGCCAAAAAACCTGTTGATTGGCGGCTACCGCCAACTCTACATCGACCATGTCATGCAGGCCGACCAAGGCTGCGATTTCGATTTCCTGGTGGGCTGCCGAGGATCGGAAGTACCCCGTCATTCCCACTGAGTGGCGCCACCGGCAAAGCGAGCCCGGCATGACAATCATGCAGGCGCGATTCAACCCGCGCCTGCTATGATCCGCGCTTTCAACCGAAAGGATCGACCTGCGCCCCATGGATTATCGTCAGCCCTCCGACCGCAAAAGCATGCACACGCGCATCGTTCAGGAACTCGGCCTGCAGATTGTCTCCGGGCGCTTCAAACCCGATGACAAACTGCCTGCCGAAGCCTTGCTCTGCGCCGAATATGCGGTCAGCCGCCCGGTATTGCGCGAAGCCACCCGGGTGCTGGTTGCTAAAGGCCTGGTGTACTCCAGGCCGCGCGTGGGCACCGTGGTCAAGCCACGCCGCGAGTGGCACATGCTCGACCCAGATGTGTTGCACTGGTTGCTGCAGGCCTCGCCCCAAAATGAATTTTTTGGCTTGCTGACCACCGTGCGCAGCATTATTGAGCCCGCCGTGGCAGCGCTCGCAGCCCAGCATGCAACTGCAGAGGATGTGGCATCGATCCATGAAGCCTACCAACGCATGGAAAGTGCCTCCAGCCCTGAGGAGCTGCTGCAACCCGACCTGGACTTTCACAGCCGGATTGCCGACGCAACCCATAACGACTTGCTGGCCAACTTGTGCAACATGCTGTCATTGGCCTTGCGCGAAGCCATGAAACACTCCAACCGTCGACCCAACCTGCACGAACTTGCTCTGCCACGGCACAAGGCAATCTTGACCGCGATCGAAAGCCGCGACGCTTTGGGCGCGCGCCAGGCCACACTGGTACAGCTCGAAGACGCGCGCATGGCGCTGGATGTGGTGCTGAGCCAAGGGTGAGGGCGGTTGATTTGACCCGTCAGCATTTGACCGAGGCATAGAGGGCGGGTAGGGCGCGGCCTGGGCCCAGTATGGATCGTCCTGGTTGATACTTGCGACTTCACAAAGCTTCACATTTGCACGGCGGGAAAGGGCGGGGATATGGGTTAGCATCGCGGCGCTGCCTTGGGGCGCAAGCGTGCTGACAGCAACGGCTTAAAATGCCTGACAAGCGTTTGAAAGCCGGGATCCCGGTTAAAAGGTCTCTTTATTGTGCGTACAGGCAAGTCAAACCGTTGGTTAGTCCTTATGTCGGTCATTCTGGCTTTTATGCCGATCGTCCTGGATTACACCATTCTCCATGTCGCGGTTCCGTCACTGACCCTTGCGTTGCAAGCAACGGGTACCGAGATTCTGTGGATCATCGACATCTACCCGTTGCTGATGGCCAGCCTGCTGATTCCCATGGGCACGCTTGCGGACAGGGTCGGCCATCGCCGAATGCTGCTGGCCGGGCTGGGGATCTTTTGCGCAGGCTCCGTACTGGCGGCCTTTTCTCCCAATGTCGCAGCGTTGATCGGGGCACGGGCGTTCATGGCATTCGGCGGCGCCATGATCATGCCCAGTGTCCTCGCGATTATTCGACAGACGTTTGAAGACCAGAGCGATCAAGCCGTAGCGCTGGGTATCTGGGGCGCTGTTGCCTCCACGGGAGCCGCCATCGGGCCCTTGGTAGGGGGCGCATTGCTTGAGCACTTCTGGTGGGGGGCGGTCTTCCTGATTAATGTGCCCGTGATGCTGCTGGTCATACCCCTGGTGATCGCCTGGATACCGCGACGCAGTGTGGTCGGCGATGGAAACTGGACCATAGGGCAGTCCGTGATTCTGATCCTGGGTGTCATGGCAAGTGTCTACGCCCTTAAATCGGGTTTCAAAACCAACAGCTCTCATTTCGTAACCGGTGCCTGTTTTGTATTCGGAGCACTGATGCTGGTGTGGTTTGTACGCAAGCAACGTCATACCTTGACCCCGATGCTTGACCTGAGCCTTTTTGCCATTCCGGCGGTCAGCACGGGTATCGTCATGGCGCTGGTCACCATGGGTGCGCTTGCCGGGTTCGAATTGCTGCTGGCTCAAGAGCTGCAGTTCGTCATGGGCCGTACCCCCCTGGAAGCCGGTATTTTCATGATGCCGCTGATGATTGCGGCTGCAATCGGTGGGCCTCTTGCAGGCGTTATCCTGCGGGCGATTGGCCTGAGGTGGGTTGCGAGTTGCTCGTTGCTGGTGTCCGCTGCAAGTCTGGTCGGATTGGCCCAAATACACCTGGGCAGCGCCGGGGTGGCCGTTATTGTGATGCTGGTGGCTCTGGGGCTTTCACTCAGCATCGGCTTGACCGCCTCGTCGGTGGCGATCATGAACAGTATTCCAATGGAGAAAGCGGGCTCGGCCGGGGCCCTTGAGGCCACCAGTTACGACCTTGGCACCGGATTGGGCATAACCGTTTTCGGAATTCTGCTCGTATCCACCTATGAAAAATCCATACAGCTGCCTGACGGCATTCCATCTGCCATTGCCGAGACAGCCGTGCGGTCTATTGGTGAGACGATGATTGCTGCGAAAGCACTGGGAGGCATTCAAGGCCAGCAGCTTGCTGCAGCGGGGCAAAAGGCGTTTAGTGCCTCCCACAGCATGGTTTTACTGACGGCGGCTGCACTGGTCGGCGCATTGAGCCTGTTGGTCTGGTTTGTGTTGAGGCATCACAACAGCAGATCGGGTGCAGTGAGTTCAGATTTCGAATGAACGTTAATCCAGATTTTATTCCATTGGTTTAATCGCTCAAGGATGAGCGTCGTCAATGCACTATGAACATGAAGGGCATGGCCCGTGACAGAGTGGACATCAGAAGCAAATTTATCGAATCAGCGCCTTAAGATGCTCAAGGGCATTCCAGGATAATCCATGATTTAACATAATATACATTATGCGTAATTACACATGGCCGTATCAGGGCCAGTGGAGGTCAGATTTCAAAGCGTCGAATCGCGATTCAGTTCAACCCTGAATCTTTCGCAAACCCTATCGAATAATTCGCCCATTCTGTACCGATCCCTGATTGATTGCGTTACGGCATAATCACCACCTTCGTACTGCACCCGCCACAATGGAATGACAAATGATCAGAGCATTTGAACAACACGACATGGAGCGTGTTTTGGAAGTCTGGCTGAGCGCATCGATCAAGGCCCATGACTTTATCGACGCGGCTTACTGGCAATCCCATACAGCAACGATGCGTGATGTTTACATCCCTGCATCAGAGACTTATGTGCTCGAAGATCAATCCGGTGTCCAGGGGTTTTGCTCCTTGCTGGGCAATCAACTGGCCGCGCTGTTTGTTGACCCGGCCCATCAAGGCAAAGGTCTGGGCAAGCAGTTGCTTGAGCACGCGAAAAACCTTCGTGGCGAGCTGACCCTTGCGGTTTATAAAGAGAATGCGCCCAGCCTGGCCTTTTATCGCTCACAGGGCTTTACGGTGCTGCGCGAGCAAGTTGACGCGCAGACAGGCCATGCTGAATACCTGATGGCGTTAAGTAATTGATCCTCCCACAACCTTTGCTTGCAGCCATCGAGACCCTGTATTTGCCCGCAGCATTGGCGTATCCGGCTGATTACTCGGTAGAGAGTGCCGCCCGGGAATATGGCGGTGTGCGCTTTACCCTTGCAGGTCGCAAAGTCGTCTTCAGGGTCGCCAAAGTCACGCCAACCAAGGTCGGCCAGTTCGTCACCTTGTGGAAACGGCCCTGTCCAGGCGGCGAAATTACGCCGCTGGATAGCGCGGATGATATCGATTTCGTGGTGGTTCATGTCTCTTCTGAAGGACAATGCGGGCAGTTCATTTTTGATCGTGAAACCTTGTTGTCACGCGGTGTCTTTGCCATCAATGGTCGCGGCGGCAAGCGCGCTTTGCGGGTTTATCCGCCCTGGAGCCAGCCTGCAGCCCGCCAGGCCGTGCAGTCTCAAAAATGGCAAATCGAGTGTTTTGTGGCGATGACTCCATGGGAACCGGCCTCAATATTGCGTATTCGCGACCTTTTCCACTGCGTGTAGCCTTGGTTTGATATGCGCTTTTGATATAACTAAACTAAAGAACTATTTAGTATAGTTATTAATAGGGGGTTTTTAGTGCGCTGATTCTCACCCTGCACACTGGCCAAAGCCACCCCCTGCCCACTGCGGCTTGCCTGTGCTCGACGACATTGCTAGTGTCGGGCAATGACTTCTTATCGCCTCACCTCGACCACTACCACCACGACCGCTGAATGCGGAGCGTGCGAAGTGTCGTGAGCCGATGGCAAACGAATTTCAAAGGCCCGCCAGCGATGGACAGGGCCTTTTTTTATGCCCTTGCCTCGCTGGTTCTAACGCAAGGAGATGCACCCATGTACGCCCTCTTGGTTCTTGATATGCAGGTTGGACTTGTTCACGGCCCGGACCGCCCCTGGCGCGGCCCTGAGTTGCTGGAAACCGTTAATGCCCTGCTGCATAAAGCGCGCAGTGCCGGTGCGGGGATTTTTCTGGCTCGGCATATCGGTCCCGTTGGCTCGCCCATTGAGCCAGGCAGCCCGTTGACCCTGCTGGCACCGGAGCTGACGTTGCTAGGCAGTGAAGTGGTCTTTGAAAAACACAGGCCCAATGCCTTTGCCATGACCGGGCTGGCCGAGCAGTTGCGTGCTTGCGGCGCTACCGGTGTGGTGATTGCCGGGATGAAAACCCAGTATTGCATCGACAGTACCTGCCGGGCGGCTCGAGACCTGGGCTTTGATGCCGTGCTGATAGCTGACGGTCATACATGCTCGGATACCGCCGAGCTCAAGGCCGAACAGATTGTTGCTCATCACAATGCCAGCCTTGCCGGGCCCTTCTGCCAACTGGTCCAGGCACAGGACTGGCGCTTCTAGCCCCACTCCCCCTCTGGCACGCCCTGCACTGACAATTTGTCGCAGGGCTGTGTTTTTGTTAAAGTTATAAAACTAACCGTTTAGTACATTCCAATTCCGGACGTTTTCCGCTCTGTCGTTACTGCCTGCATAAGGCCTGGGCGGCGGGCAGAAACGCCGGCTGCGTCTAGGGCTGCGCTGCAAACAGCTACAGTCAAAGACGATGCCCTCCTTCCAACCGTTCATGTATCAATAGGGTCATGCACCATGAATAAGCCTCAACCTTCGGCAGCCGTAAGCCGTTGGCCCATCTGGGTCGCAGCTCTCGGTGTGCTGGTCTTCGGATTACTCTTTATCGCCGGTGGTGGTTACCTCGCCACGCTCGGTGGCAGCCTGTACTTCCTGATCGCAGGCCTGGGCATGCTGGTCTCGGCCGTGCTGCTGTTCAAGCGCCGCCTGGCGGGTGCCTGGCTGTTCGCAGTCGTGATGGTGGCCAGTCTTGTCTGGGCGCTGGTCGATGCCGGGCTGGTGTTCTGGCCGCTGGTGTCGCGTCTGTTTGCCCTGGCCGTGCTCAGCCTGGTCGTGGCGCTGGCTTACCCGACACTGCGCAAGGCCAATGGCCTGGCCGGCAACGGCGGTTATGCGCTGGGCGCGGTACTGGCCGTGGCCATCGCTGCCGGTTTCTGGGGCATGTTCCAGCCTCACGCTTCGATCGCCCCCACCGGTGACGGCCCAGGCCTGACCCAGGTTGACCCGGCCAAAGCCCAGAAAGACTGGGCACACTACGGCAATGACGAAGGTGGCAGCCGTTTTGCTGCATTGGACCAGATCAACCGCAGCAACGTGTCGAAGCTGGTACCGGCCTGGACCTACCAGACCGGCGACGTCGCTATCAGCGATGGCAACGGTGCCGAAGACCAGATGACCCCGCTGCAAGTGGGCGACAAAGTATTTATCTGTACGCCGCACAACAACCTGATCGCACTGGATGCCGACACCGGCAAAGAGCTGTGGAAGAACAACATCAATGCCAAGGCCGCCGTCTGGCAGCGTTGCCGTGGCCTGGCGTACTTTGATGCCAGCGCCCCAGTCGCCGCACCTACCGATGGCAGCACCCCGGCCGCAGCTGTCACCGTTGCACCGGGCGCAGCCTGCCAGCGTCGCCTGCTGACCAACACCATCGATGCCCGCTTGATTGCTGTCGATGCGGACACCGGCAAGTTCTGCCAGGACTTCGGCAGCAATGGCCAGGTTGATCTGAAGGCTGGCCTGGGCAATGTGCCTGATTCCTACTACCAGTTGTCGTCGGCACCCTTGATGGCAGGCACCACGGTGGTAGTTGGCGGCCGCGTGGCTGACAACGTGCAAACCGATATGCCAGGTGGTGTGATCCGTGGTTTTGACGTGGTGACCGGCGCCATGCGCTGGGCATTCGACCCGGGCAACCCGCAGGACAAGCAAGCACCGGCAGACGGCAAGACTTACGTTCGCAGCACGCCCAACAGCTGGGCGCCGATGTCCTATGACCCGCTGATGAACACCGTATTCTTGCCAATGGGCAGCTCGTCCACCGACATCTATGGTGTTGAGCGTACCGCCCTGAACCACAAGTACGGCGCCTCCGTGCTGGCTCTCAATGCCACTACCGGTGACGAAAAGTGGGTCTACCAGACCGTTCACAATGACTTGTGGGACTTCGACCTGCCGATGCAGCCCACCCTGATGGACTTCACCGTCGCCGACGGCAGCAAAGTGCCAGCGCTGGTGATCGGCACCAAGGCCGGGCAGATTTTTGTGCTTGATCGCCACACTGGCCAGCCGCTGACCAAAGTTGAAGAAGTACCGGTCAAGGCCTCGAACATCCCGGACGAGCCCTACTCCCTGACCCAGCCAAAATCCGTGGGCATGCCACAGATTGGCGCGCAGACCCTGACCGAATCGGACATGTGGGGTGCCACCCCGTTCGATCAGATGCTGTGCCGTATTTCCTTCAAGAAAATGCGTTACGAAGGTCTGTACACTGCGCCGGGCACTGACGTGTCGTTGAGCTTCCCGGGTTCGCTGGGTGGCATGAACTGGGGCAGCCTGTCGACTGACCCAGTACACGGTTTTATCTTCGTCAACGATATGCGCCTGGGCTTGTGGGTGCAGATGGTACCGCAGCAAAAAGACGCCAAGGCCTCTTCCGGCGGCGAAGCGCTGAACACCGGTATGGGTGCAGTGCCGCTTAAAGGCACGCCTTATGCCGTGAACAAGAACCGCTTCCTGTCGATTGCTGGCATCCCTTGCCAGGCGCCGCCTTTCGGCACCTTGACCGCCATTGACATGAAGACCCAGAAAGTCGCCTGGCAAGTACCGGTCGGTACTGTGCAGGACACCGGCCCGCTGGGTATCAAGATGGGCCTGCAACTGCCGATCGGGATGCCGACCCTGGGCGGTACGCTGTCCACTCAAGGTGGCCTGATCTTTATTGCCGGCACTCAAGACTTCTACCTGCGCGCCTTTAACTCGGCCAACGGTGAAGAAGCCTGGAAAGCCCGTTTGCCGGTGGGCAGCCAGGGTGGCCCGATGACGTTTGTATCGCCCAAAACAGGCAAGCAATATGTCGTCATCACCGCCGGTGGTGCCCGTCAGTCGCCGGATCGCGGTGACTATGTGATCGCTTACGCGTTGCCTGACAACAACTAAGCACTGCCCTGCCCTGTGGCAGCAGGCTTGCCCGTGATGGCAGCACCTCGGTCATTCAGACAGACCGGGGTGCCTGCATCGCGGGCAAGCCCGGCTCCCACAATGATCGCGCAAGCTTTTTAGCCTGGGTACACCCCCTAATACTGTGGGAGCTTTTTACCCTGGGTACAGCCTCTGAAACTGTGGGAGCGGGCTTGCCCGCGATGGCAGCACCGCTACCACAGCTTCTAACCAGCCTTGCTCAGCAACACCCGGGTCACCCTCCGCTCTTCTACCTCGACTACGGTCAAGGTCCAGCCTTCCCACGTCAGCTTGTCGCCAATCATTGGCAGACGATCCAGCATACTCATCACCATACCGGCAAGTGTCTGATAGTCATCCGTGGCCTTGGCTGCAAAGCCAATGTGCTGGCGAATCTGGCTCAGGTTCAAGGCGCCGCTGACCAGATAACCCTCTTCCTGGGCAACGATATTGGGCCCCTCTATCTCGCTGGCATCCGGCAGTTCACCAGCGATCGACTCAAGAATGTC